>Ga0316222_1003670_pt1 | contig 14792 bp, 23 predicted proteins | sample TBH18011metaG_FD_206008 | JGI IMG/M metagenome (GOLD analysis project Ga0316222, IMG submission 206008) | Freshwater microbial communities from Trout Bog Lake, Wisconsin, USA - TBH18011 | ecosystem: Environmental > Aquatic > Freshwater > Lake > Hypolimnion/Profundal zone | place: USA: Wisconsin...
GTGTGGTGGGGGGGGGAAGGGGTATTCTGGCACGCTTTATGCATGTAAATTGGCGGCACGAAAATTGCTAAGGACTAGCGGCAGGGAAAAACGGCGGGGAGCGGTGACGATATTGCAAAAACCCACGATTTAACGTGGGCTTTTTACGATTACTTTTAATTATAACCCAAAAACATAACAATACATATATCTATTATAACTACTTCGATATAATTCTATGTTTCTAGAGACATAATCAACTTTAGTATCAAATCTATTATCAAATCTATAATCATAATACATACTCAAAAACCTCATTCAACAATAATACCACCAAACTCTAAAAATACATGTACTAGTTTATCGATACTATTTTCGTGTTGATGATAACCTGCCCCCGGAAAACTGGCCCATCTGCTAGAGACCTTAGAAACGGCAAGATAAAATTTACCGTCGAGCAAATCTTCTAAAGCTGAACATTCTTCCAACATTTTTATTGCTACTTTATCTTGCGATGCAGGACCAAAATTTTCCAATTTTAGAGTATCCTTATAAACCGTCCAATATTTATGCAATATTTGATACCTGCCAGCCGCGCTAGAATATATTTTCAGATTACCTAACCAAACCAGATAATTAGGATGATCGGAATAATCACTAAAAAAAGTACCGCCGACAATAACATCGTATCCATCGTTGTGCCCTAAATCCTTAGTACCCTCGCTATAAGCGATAGTATCTAAAAACGCCTTAATCTGTTTATTTTTATCTATCATAATATATTAATCCAGTTGAAGAACTGTAAAAACAGGAGTACCAGCTGACCATTGCATACTAAAAGCATGCCCTGGTGCCAGAGTTAAATTTTCGTCGCCGCTCAGAGTAAATGCTATAACATTTGACCCCTGCCAGAGTTTTAGAGCTGTGGTAGTAACACCAGCGGTGTTTATTATAACAGATTGTTTGCCTGTCGATCTATTCCTATACAAATTATCAAACAAAACATTGCCGCTGACCACGCCAGTTAGAGCTTGCGACGAGGTAACTGTAGTACCTGAAATAGCCTCGACATATGAAAACGTTGGTATATTAGTACCCGTAATCATTTGCCCTACAGTAATACCTGTCGCGCTAGCGACAGTAAATGTTTGAGACCCATTACTACCCCCGCTACCAACAACAGAAACGCTACTAGCCAATGTCAGAACATTTTTAATTCCGCCAGGATTGGTTAATATAATATTTTGACAACTAAAATTAACAGCCGGCGCATTACCGCTTGTAGGAGTTAAATTTATATTAGCGGTAATACTTCCGCCATTATATAAATCATTATTATTAGCATATAATGGAAGTATAGCCGGGGTGGTTATAGTGAGTTTAGTACCCGCCGATAACATCCCACCTATCCCTAACGGAAAATATGCAGCAAAATTAGATTCTGCTTGCATACTTGTCGCGCTAACGCTTTGAGAACCGCCATTAAACTGACAATTTAATAATAACCCATTCAGATTAACACCATTTAAAATTTGACATTGCGCCGCATACATATAGGTAGCATCAGTGTTTACAGTAACCGCTATCAGATCATTATCCCAACTACATCCATGGTTTCCGCCGAGCGGAACACCGCCATTTGGCCCCGTATTATATGTAGTATTAAGGGTTATATCTATACCACCTAAAGTATTATCAGCATTAATCGTTGGTATAATTCCTTGCGCAGCGTTTCCGTCCGGATACCAATCGAAACTATAATATTGCTGGTCTAAACTGCCGCCATTCAAACTACCTGCCCCTGGTGACGTACCTGGAGCGCCTATCACCGTAAAATCGGGATTTAAAACAAACGTTTGTTGTTGATCTGGTGGTATATTAGGAATATTAGGCAGATTAGATAATGACAACGGATTAGGGAATAACCACCCAAAATTACTAACAAATGCTAGCGCTTCTTGTAATGCGCCGCTAGTATTATGATGCACACCATCCCCAATCCCAAAATAACTAGCAGCAGCACCGACAGCATTATTGAGAGTAACTATACTGCCATTTATATTAGTTACAAAAGTGTTAAACGGAATATTTGGCCCGATTATACTACTACCGAAAGTGCCCGTGCCGGGGCCGGATAAACCTGCTGTTGACGCGACAGTAATAACATTAGTACCCTGACCAGCTGTAATTGCAACACTTTGGCCAGCGGTATTTATTACAGTTAAATAGCGGGTATCAGGCTGTCCGGATTGTCCGCCAGCTTTTAAAATACTCTGTTTAGCCTCAATCAAAACATTTTTAAATTTAGTCGGCACAGTATTAACTAAATAATTATATATATAGTTATACATATTAAGCGCGCTAGAACCGCCCGCCCCGACATATGCAGTATAAAACAACGATGGTGCAGGCGTTGAGTATATTATAATAGCATTAGGCCATTTAGATTGAATGATTTGAATAGACTGATTAATCGCTTTAGTAATAGCGGGATAACCCAAATTAAAATTCCAGTTCCAGTCAGACGGGTTGCCTATATCATTCTCCAACATTGCATTTAAATATACTATGTCTGGAGTATCAATAAATAAATCGCAAGCAGCAGCTAAATGATTTATCATAGATGCTGAGTGAGCTGAGTTAAAAGCGTTAGAAAGTCTCGCACCTGACCACGCATAATTGCCCCATTGGTCAATACCTTCAGTCGATGTATCGCCAGAACCAGCAGTTAGCCCCCAATTATACGAGTTAGAACGGCATCGATCAAAACCGCACTGAGTTAATGCGGATATCCAGTTAATTTTGCCTTGGCTGGACCAAATCGGCGATGCTGAAATACCACCGCCTAACTGACTGAAATTATTCAAACTATTGCCGAAAGTGGCAATTTTAGGGCGCTTACCTAACAATGAATTAATTAGATTATTCGAGGCTATACTACCAGCAAATGTTAGACCTGCGCTGCTAGAATAAGAATAAATAATGCCGGTATTTAATAAATACCAATCACCATTAATTAACTCGCCAGCGTTTGCTAGAGAGTTTAAATCCGCCATAGTATCTACTAGAGATAAATTGTTACGCACGCTCATTTTAAAAATTCCTTTATTTGATCTATACTAGATATAACAGCAGCGGTCGCCATTAAAACCGGAATTAAAGTATACTGTAAAACTACCCCGGCTTTTGCCAACTTTTTTAGAAACTCTGCTTCAGAATCTGTGAATATTATCGGCTCTTTATCCATTATCTCACCCAAGTGCTAACGGAAACAGGAATATATCTTTGGGTATTATCCATTATAGTTGTCGCACAACCTATAATATATAAAACAGTATTATTATTGACATATATAAGCCCGTCATTATCATTATGCACTACAGCGCTGCTCGAATTATTATTGCGCATATCTAAAGAACCATTGGTGTTGTTAGTATTAGATAATAGCAAACTCGAATCTGTCAGAGGAGTAAAACTATAAACTAAACAAGCAGGCGTGAAACCTGTGGAATTAGCAGTATTGTAAACATTCGATATGTCTTTACTTATTCTCAAATATTTAGTATTTGACGGCAGATTTATTTTAGTAACTTGAGGAGTTACAGTGCTATTACCCGTAGTATCATAAACGCCGATATATGTAAAAATATTACCATCTGGCTGACCGTAACATAATGCGCCTATTTTTATTTGATGATGTGGTGTGTTTAAAGGCATATATTATCTCAAACTACTAAAACCCATATAAATTGATAGTATAGCCAGCGCTAATAATAACGCTGCCCAACCGCCCTTTTTGAATATATCTAAAAAATTAAAACTATCTAAATTAGATTGTCCGCTATTAGCATCGGTATTATCGTTAGAGTTTCCTATTTTTTTAAAACTGCTAACTAAACTATCTAACAAAGAGCCGGACGGTAATGCGCCGCCAGCATTTAAAATAACAGACGCATTAGTACTGTAATCATCGGCGTTTATATCATGATTTAATCCGTTTTTATATAATATGATCGCGTCGGCGATATTTCCACCTGTTTTTTGAAGAGCTTGATTAAAATAATCGGCAGCGCCTTGTAAATTTTGATCAGGGATTGTCGGATCAACGCCTAATTGTTGCGCTGTTCCAGTTGTTAATTGCCCTAAGCCATAGGCGCTAGAATCAGGATTCTGTGCTGTGGGATTATAACTAGATTCGCTAGTTATTAATGCGTTAAATGGCTGCCATGGTATATTATATTGCTGCGCATATTGTTGCGCCATATTTTGATAATATAATTGGTCATTGGTCATTAGTTAAACTCATGATGATTTAGCAGTTACCGAGTTAAACAAACTATTATTGTTCAGCGAATTATACCCGCTGTTATTAATAGGCGCGCCAGCTAGTTGGCCATTAAATGTAGTTTGCACAGCAAAGCCGCCGCCGTTTGTCGGCACGAATTGAAACCCGGTAGCGTAAGCTTTAGCGGCAGTATTATTCGATAAAAAATTATTTACTAAATTGGACTCTAACGTTTCCTGCGTGGTCTGGGCCTGCTGCGCTAGAGTTGCGGCGTTAGTTGTAGAATTACCGGCCAACATACTTTGCAAACTCGCCAATATACCGCTGGCGTCGACATAATTGCCGCTTGTCTGACTCGCGGCCGTAGTATTGCTACCGATCACACCGGCAAGCTGACTACCCAAAGTGTTAGAAAACGCCGATCCTGATTGTGTGCTTTGCAGATTAGTTAGTTGGTTTTGCAAATCAGTTATCTGCGATTGATCAGCGCTGGCCTGAGCAGCGGAGGCATTATTAGCAGCATTATCAGCAGCTTTTTTAGCATATATAAATAACCCGATCAATACAGCACCGCCGCTGACATAATAATAATTTATTTTCATTTTATATTATCCCAATAATCCAGCTAACAGATTAGAGCCAGCGCTAATACCGGCACTCCCCAATATGTTGCCCTGATTTATTTTAGCCTGCTGTATAGCGGCATTGGCGTTGATACTAGCAGTTTGGACTGCCGCGTCGGCATTAGCTTGCGCTATTGTGGTCTGTGCCGCAAAACCGGCAGGGCCAGTTAAACCCGTGGTCGCGTTATTTATTGCGTTAGAATATCCGCTGGCCGCTATATTTTGTACTGAGTTTAAATTATCAAGCGCGCTAGAAACTAAGGTATTTAGCATAGCCCCTTGCGTCGCATAATTTTGTACTTGAGCGTTTAAATTATCCGCATTACTCGTGACCTGTGCCTGCAAAATTGCAGGCAGTGATTGAGTATTAGCCTGCAATTGAGCCATTTGTAACGCTGTTGAATTATTATTATTATCAGCGCTGCTAGACGAGTTATTATTCGAGCCACTTTTTTTACTCAGCAAAATAATACCTAATATTACCCCGCCGCCGATTATATACGGACTATCTAAACTAAAACCACTCATCAGTTTTTAACTCCGCTAGGATTTTGTATCATTAATTGCGAGGGGTATATATAATCAGCTAAAAACTCCATGGTAGGAGTACCCGCGGTATTTAGATCGGGTCTTGGCCTATATTTACTATCAAAAACAGGCGTGATCGGGTTAAACCATATTTTTGGGTCGAAAATACTATCGCCACGCGGATTAGTATTTTCGAAACTAATATCAATACCGGTGCCAGGCAAACGTAACTGTTTGAGCGGCGCCGCTTGTTTGTGTACTATCTGTCCGCCGAATAACATAGTATATCCCCCGATTATATTAATGAGTAGAATTAAATCCAGTACCTGCGCCAAAACTACTACCCTGGAATGTTGCAGTTTGCAACAAACTACCTAAACTGCCGCTAGCGCCCTGCACTAACTGCACGGCCTGGCTTGATTTAGTCAATAATAATGCTATCAATGTAATTCCAAAAATACCGGATGCTATCTCTAACAAACCAGTACCGATACCCGTATCTGCGATTATACCTGCCATTATTTAACTCCAAAAAAATTAGTTATTTCATTTTCAAAATTTAGTATCATACCGTTATTTTCAGCGTCTAATAACATAGCAACAACGGTAATAACTATGAGCCCCTTAGTTAAGGGGTTCGGACTTAATTCATATAATAAAAATAATATGAATATAGCGGTTGCCCATTTTGCGAAACTTATTTGATTTGATATAAAATTTACTAGCTGATTAGTATTATTATGTACTAAAACAGCTAGTAAATATACACCTAAAAAAATAAAAGCCGCGGCATTAACTTTCTTCATTGCTTATTGCTCATAGCTAATTTAATAAACTCATTTAACTGACCTTTTAAACCGATATAAAATAAGAACAATACTAGAAAGTAAGCCATTTTAATCTATCTCTTTTAACACACCGTGCCAGAAATTTAATAATAAACCCATTCCGACAATAAACGCAAACCATTTCCAGATCGGTTCATTTAGAAACTTCCAGCTCGAAGGGTTTGCCGTTTGGTTTTCGTCCATTATATACCTCTCAATATACTATATTAATTGATAATGGTGGATGATAATGTACTGCCTAGCGGATATGTACACCACATGCTATATTCAAAAAAAGTATTGGTTCCTGCAACCGTACTCGGTGTTAGACCTAACTGTAAATTACCAGTCGCAGCGGTCATGATAGGCCCGCGGCCGGAGCCTTTATTTTTAATAAATGAATATAAATAAGACCCCATCCCTAACTCGATGCCCATTTCTTCTCGCTGCACAGAATATTGTAGTATCTGATCGCGGTCGAAAATAGATGTCGCGGCATTTAATAATAGCCGGTGTCGAGCAATATCATTACCATATCCGTTACCCCCTTGATAGCCATTGTTAAACCACCGCCCGCAAATTAAATCGACTTGACGAGCATTAGCAATAGAAATTCTAGTTTCGCTATTGCCTGCTAAATTAGTATTCCAATTTTGCGATTCTAACGCGTAAACTTGTTGGATATCGTAAGTCGGTATTGGCAATTTGCCTTGCAATTGCGGGTCAGGTTGGGGCATAATAAAATGTTGCTGTACCCAGATCTGAGCCGAGACGTTAGAAAATGTAGCCGAACCGTTAAAACATTTAGTATCATCGCCGGCCGCGCCAAGTTGCGAAGCGGATAATGTCGTCACATTTAAAATGATTTGTCCGTCCGTTGATTGAGTATCAATCATGCCAGTAAAATCAGCATTGTCTACGTCGCGGCAAACGGGGATTTCGAATTCTAGAACTGCGACGTTAGAAACACCGGAGTTTAAATTCGCTAGCGGCAAACTGTTGAAACTATTAGTGCCGTCGTAAAACCGGACATTGCCGCCGAATGTTTCAGCTGAGTAACTATTTAGACTGGGTTGTTGCGGTTTAACAGCATAGTCCTTGCGCATTTTACGGCTAGCATTGCGCATGACAATCGCGGAAAGCGGGCCGTTAATTCTTGTTAGTCCTGAAAAATCACGCAGCTGAATATTCGGGAAGAAATTATACAGACCGTACGGCGATAATGTTGGTGCGGCGCTGGGAGTATATGTTAGAACAACCCGACATGTTAGTTTAGTTAGATACCCCAAATTATTCAGCGCGATTTGAGTTTGTCCACCCAAATTTAAACTCAGCCCCTGCGCAGGGCTGGGCAGGTCTTGGTACAAACCGGTGCTAGCTAATTGCCCTCTGAGCGTCATGTTAGCCTGCAGCGGCGACATGCCCTGTTTTTGTAATGTTTGCATCGCCATACTATTTATTCCCCGTTTTTTTGTCAGTTTCTACATGTTTAGCTATAAAATGCATATAGCCTAAATACCATACTAATACTATGATGCCAACGATTACGAAATTGGCCGGTGTGATTATTTTAGGCATATTATAAACCTACATTCGCGCCAGTTTTTTTACTAGCAAATTTAATAATCATAATAAATAGTAAGCCCATTAAACCCACCGTAATAAAATTACTAACATTAATTTCTACCATTTTATATACCTCATTAAAACCATTCTCGTTCAGAATAACTGTCATTATCATTAGTATATCCGGCGTTATAAAATAGTTTTAACGGCGGGTATATACTGCCCTCATATTCGCTACTTTTATAATACCAAAAGCGATATTTGTCAAGTTTTATTTTGGGGAAGGGTAAACCCTTTTTTCTTAAATTAATATTCTCTTGCTCTAATAGATAATATATAAAAAATTTATCTGATTCTGTATATATAAACTGTGTGGTAAATGCCGGTCTTTGTGTACAACATAATAAAGACATACCTTTTGAACGCCCCCTGGTTAATAATGCATTTAAACCGGGGCCGGAATTAGTATGTTTGTGGAATGTATATACTTCATCGATACAAACTAAACATGATTTATTAGCAGCATAAATAGTATATAGATACTGGTCTAACTGATACGGATCCGATAATTCTATCGGCGGCGGTATAATCCAACAAAAATCGACAGTTTTTTTATTACGCGTAAATTTTTCTAGTGCTTCTAGCGAGTGTATTTTTTCAAAATTTTCTGGCTGCTCATCTTTTAAAAAATGCGCAATAGAATCATCGCATTTAGTGTCAAGTATATAAATCGGCGAATTAGAATGCGCTCTAATTTGTGCTAGCAACATTTGTGTTTTGCCGGAGCCAGTTTGACCGATAATTACCCCCCGTTCACCACGTTTCAAAATTAAATCTTCAGACATAAAAAAGCCCCGATAAAAATAAAATATTATCAGGGCTTAATTCAATTATTGCAATTTAATTTATTATCTTTTCCTGAGATCGTCTGTAGTTTTCGGCAGCAGCGCTGTAAACCATTGCTTTTCCTCCATAAATCGTACCGCAGATAAAAAACGCATTAGCCCACGCCATCGTTTTAGGGTTCGGCGCAAAATTGTAAAATTCAGCAAGCCCTGAAAAGGCCTTTGCCATTTTTTCACTTTCGTCGTCAGAAAGCGGGATGATTTCGGCAAGCACTGGATCGATATTTTTCACCAGTTCGCCTGCAATTGCGTGCGCAAATTGCAGCGTTGTTGCAATTTGTTTTATATCCAGCGACTTTTTCTTACCACTTCCTCCGCCACCGGTATTTCCGTTTCCGTTTCCGGTTCCGGTTCCGGTTCCATTTCTTCCACTTTCTCCACTTCCTCCTGCAGCGTCTCTACGCGGTCGCCCACGCCCGCGTTTTCTATCTCCGGCGGCGGGTATGATTGTTTCTGTAATTCCGCTATCATCCCCGTTAGAGCCCTCATCATTTCCGTTTGATGTGTCAATATACTCTCCAGTTCCTGTATTTTTATCCATTGTTGCTGTCTCTGCTCGTTAGACCAAATGTTATCGGTTTCCAAATTTTCAGTTTTGGATTCCAGCTCTTCAATTTTTTCCGCAGTCTCGATGTCATCGATAACGGCAGCTGCCGCTTCAGCAGCGGCTTCGACTATTAATTCTTGATCAGTTTTTTCCATTTTTACCTTCCCTCCAGAAATGTGTCGACCGCTATATCTAATCGTTTAATCATACAAGATAAATCCCATATTTTCCGATTTAGAAAATCTAACGTATTGTTTTTGATAGTTTTTTCGTTTTCGGATAACTCGCTATCAAGCAATTCATCTAATATCATTTGTTTATGTGCCTCGAATAAAATAGTCTCGGTGCGTAGTTTATTCATCTTTTATCTCCACGCCTGCACGCGTCGATATATCTACTAGCAACAATTGAATAGGTTGTGCCAATATTTTTTTTATTTCGTCATTGTCAGTTTTTATTTGATCAAAATCTGTCGAAATTTTATTGATCTGAGCGATAACTGCCTGAATATCCTCAGGTTTTATCAATTTATCTAATGCCCCGCTTTTCAATAATAATTGTAACATAATTATTTTTCCTTTTTTAAAAAATAAAAAAGCCCCAAAATATCGGGGCTTAATGGTTAATGTTCCACGTGAAACATTATTTGTGTTTTTTGGGTTCAGGTTTTTCTGCACTGACCTCCTGGGCCTCCTGAACAACCTCTGACTCTTTTTCCAATTTTTCAACCGGCAAAGGCGGCAAAAGTTGCAGCAGCTGTGCGAACGGGTCGGCTTGTTTAGTAGCAGCTATCAGTGGTCGAACGGTGTATTCGTACCCAACCCCGATTCCGTCTCTTTTCGGCTGATATTTCAAGCCAATATCAAACGCAAATTCGACGCTTTCGAATGTATCGCTTTTTTTAGCAGCTAAAAATCCGCTATACAAATAGGTCTCGGCGGTGCCCGGCAAAAATAAATCGCCGCTTTCGTACGTCTCGCCGGTTAGGATATTAGTACCGCGGAACGCGCCTTTAAACCGGACGGCGTCGCCGTATTGCGGATGTGCTGCTATCAGGGTCTCTCTCACCTGCCCGATAATTCGGGCATATTCTCCTGAGATTACACGTTTTTCTTTAACCTCAGCACCGGTGTCTTCATCGAACACAGATACGAACTCGAAAGCCGGTTTGGGCACGATCGTTTTAAAAGATAATTTTTTTACCAAATTCATTTTTGCTACCTCAAAAACAGCATCTTTAAATGGTGTGCTGTAAAACCAGGTTTAATTATACAGTTTTTTTTAAAAAAAACAATTATTTTTATTTTAAAAGACCTTTTTCTTTACTACTCAGATCAGGCACTATAAATCTGTCATAGTCCGCAAATTCATTAGCATTTTTCATGCCTTTTTTTACAGCTTTTTTAATGCCGGTCGGCGCTTTATAATATACAGCAATCCCCGTGCCAGATTGCATGGCCTCAGAAAATTCAGTTTGATTCTGCACAGATACCCCCTTTTGTTTAATAGTTTTTCCGATTATCTCATACTGTTTTCTACCCCATATCCTCATATCGATATTTAAATATTCCGGTTTTAATTTACCTAAACCATTATTATCGATTAAACTATTATCAACAGTTTCCTGCAATATTATGCTGTCAGTATCACAGTATAATAATGTTTTATTATATTGTTCGCATAATCCGGTTATTTGTACGCGACATTTCGCGGTTATTAATGCCGCAATTAATGCATGGCGGTGGTGCACAACAGTTTTTATTTTAGCGCAGAAAGGCAATAGTTTTTTATCGTATATGTCTTTAGTGTCCATCGGGGTTAGAGATAATATTTTCTTTTCTGTTTTATTTTTAATATCATCTAATATTTTATTCGCTTCGGCATCAGTTAAAAATCTTAATTCTTCAGCTTCTTGTTTCTGCGCAAATTTGCCATACAAATTATTTAATAATAGTTTGCATACTAAATCTAATGCGGAGTTATTTTCAGCACGTGCTTTTAATCGTAAATTAAAAAATGAGTTAACATACTCATCAAATATATAATCGGATTCCGGGTATATATAACCGTTAATGACCTTTATATCTGCCCCGATTTTGATTAGATATTCTATTTCGTCAGTAGTATAAACGCCTTGACCTTCCCAGCTGTGCTCTTTAGTCCTCTTACCATCAGCTAACTCGCTACGTAATAAAGGAATATGCCCGCCAGTTTGTTTATATTCTATTTCATATGCTCCTGGAATAATATTTCCATCATTATAATATTCTATTTTTTTAACTCTGACAGCAGGGCCGATCGGGAATTTATTGCCCTGCATGTTACTTGCATAAAATGAATTATAATCATAATAATTACAGTTATGATATATCCCGTCATCTGATTTAATACCATTGCCGTAATATTCCGTTCTACCGCCAGCATAGGCTCTAGTCAAAAACTCATCATGGTCGCTGCCAGGGGTATTAATTTCGTGATTTAAAAAAGATGTTTTATAAACTCTAAGCGCTAAACTACCAAGCGATAAAGGCAAATCGCCAATTGGCGAAATATCATTGACTATTTGCCGGAATTTATATAGCGCTTTATATAATCCGTCAACGTCCTGCCTCAAATAATCGTAATACTCTGATTTAAAAAGCTTTTTATATTCGCCCATGTCAGATTTATATTCTGCTGGTACGTCATTTTTTGATTCGCTGATAAAACTTTTTAATACTTTATCTAGCGCCATGGGGAATAATCTAAAACTATCGCGAATTTTAATCGATTCGCCGTTTTCAAATTGAATATTGAGTTCTAATATCGCACCGTTCGATAATGACGCGGTATATAGTTTAATAAAATTATCATAATGTTTATTATTGATATATATTTCCATTAATAAACTGACAGCATCGAATTTGCCGCCGTTGTGCGCCCATAAAACTGATGGCGGAGTTTTGTTTTCGTTAGTTTGATTATATAGATAGTATAAAAAATCGAACCATGATTTGAATACATGATAATCACCAGCGTGATTAAATCCGATGTCTAGTAATTTGCCTTTTTTGTCTGTTTCTATATCAAATGTTGATATATCGATTAATATTTTTTTGGGTTTTATTGATTTTATCATTTTGGCGTTTTATTTTTGTTTTATTTATTATTTATTATTTAATCAGGTATATACACCCACAAATAATATTCTGTTATATCAGGGATTTCGTATTTATCGTTTAACTCTTCCGAGTATTCTTGTATAAAATCTAACGCGTCTCCGATTAAAAATAACTCGCTCGAGCTGCCGCTTAACCGCGTGTTTCCCTTTTTATCTAACTCTACCCATTCGATCACTAATCTAGCACTATATAATCCTTTATGCTGCGCCATAATAGTTTTAACTATATCGGTTAAATACGGTGAATTTAAATTTTCGCCCAAAAGATAATCGTAGCGCATTAGCCCACGATTTTTGAAATATTTTATATTATGCGGCAGTATCTCGCCCGTATTAGCTTTTTTATTTTTAATTCGTTTTTCAGTTGCTTTTTTTATTTTGCCGGAACGGGCTTTTTTGGGGGCGTTTTCTAACACCGGGCGTTTGCCGCTTTTTATAGCGCTAGCGCGCTGTTTTGAGTTTAATCCGAAAACCGCTTTAGTTTGAGCGTCTTTAGATATAGTGCCGTTTTTGTCGATTTTGCCGGTATAATTTTTGGGGGGATAATAGCGTTCCGATTTTCGGCTATAGCCGAGTTTTTCTAGATCGGATGGAGGTATTTTTTTAAAATCGGATTTGCTATATACTCGTATATCGCGTGGTTTTGTTTTTTTAGAATAATCAGTTTTTTTTGTTGACATAGTCGCCTTTCTACTATAAAATGTGATTGTCAATTGGCGTTGACGGTAGTACATTGTACCACAGAAAATCGGCGCCTTTCCGGTTTTCTGTGCTACCTCCTATGCCCCGCCATGCGGGGCTTTTTTTTACTTTTTTGGAATGAAATCATGAGCTTAGAACTTTCTACACACTTCACTACAATCAAAACTTGGCTCATGACCGTGGGTCATGATGCGGATGCTGCTACAGAGCGCGCGCTACAGATAGTATCTAGCAGCGGCCCGTATCTCGAACAACTCGCTGAAACCGCCGCACTGCTCACTGCTGGACCCGAAGTCGCTGCAACAGTGCACGTGACCGGAGGTGCCCTCGTCGGCGCTGCGAGCGCTCTAGAAAAACTGGCTCAGTCGCATGCGGCACTGGAAGATGCGCTACCACAGATCTTAAAAATCGTCAGCGACGTCAGCACCACAGCAGCAGCAGGTCCGTCCGACGTGCGTACTCTATCAGCGCTCACTGATATAGCAACGTCAGCAGCGCAAACTATCGGTGATAGTCATAGTGTGATCAAGTCAGCGATCGATAATGTCAATGCTGCGGCGGCGACAGCGGCTGCTACAGCAGCTACAGAAAATAATGCTGTTGTAAAAACTGAATAAAAATCAGTGTTTTAAATAAAGCCGCTTAATAGCGGCTTTTTTTTTGCTTAAAATAAAAATATTTTTGTTGACAACGATTTAAATGGTGTTAAAATAGACTCACATTTTAAATAAGACGTTTTCAAAGAGGTATTTATGTTACATATGATAAAAGGTGCTGGTTGGATGGGAAGTTCCGTGATCGACTGGTCTGAGCACCCCGAGCTCGAAAAAGAACATAAAGCAGTGAGCGACCAGGTAGCAAAAGCTGCGTACAAAGGAACAGCGCAAGAAAAATCGGACGCAAAAGCGAGAGCTGAAGCACACAACCGGCTCATCATGGAGCTAGGAGTATCAGAAGGCCATACTTTGGCAATTCCTGCCAATTTCGTATCTCTGTAAGCAAAAAACTAAATAAAAGGTAGCAAAATGAAAAAATTCACAGTTGTAAATAAATTCCATAACACTACAGCCAGTTTTATGTATGTTGATGATATGTCAGGACAAGATGCACTAGATGATATATATGTAGAAGCGGCGAAGGGCGATAAACAAGCCGCGTATAAAGTCAAAATGCTGGAAAAGAAATTGTGCGGGATTAAAGTGTGCGGCTGTTCAGGTATGAACAGAGTAATATAAACTAAATAAAAGGGATAAAAATGAACATTCAAAAAGGCAAGGCATACATGCTCGATCTGACAGGATCAAAAAGGCTTTGCACTGTGACAGCAATAGAGCCGATCGAAGATTGGGAATCAAAAAACCTTAGAAAAAAAGGAGCTATAATATGCTTTAGGGTCGAGGAGGCAATGATTGAGGGAACGGTTTATTTGAGCTATGAAACAAGAATGCGTAGGCAAGCGTTTCTAAAGGCTCTGGTCAATAATTAAGGAGATATAAAACAAAAAGCCCTCGTTAATCGAGGGTTTTTTTTGTTTGCAATATCGTCACCGCTCCGTCGCCAAAGCCACCGCTTGGCCCTCCGCTTTTCCCGCCGGTTCCCCCCACCACTAGTCCTTAGCAATTTTCGTGCCACCAATTTATATGCATAAAGCGTGCCAGAATACCCCTTCC
>Ga0316222_1003671_pt1 | contig 14789 bp, 9 predicted proteins | sample TBH18011metaG_FD_206008 | JGI IMG/M metagenome (GOLD analysis project Ga0316222, IMG submission 206008) | Freshwater microbial communities from Trout Bog Lake, Wisconsin, USA - TBH18011 | ecosystem: Environmental > Aquatic > Freshwater > Lake > Hypolimnion/Profundal zone | place: USA: Wisconsin...
TATCTGCCCTATAAGCAGAAGCGCCGCACCAAGGCGATGATCGCCCGCGAGCAGGGGCTGGAGCCGTTGGCCGATTCCTTGTTGACCGACCCCAACAAGGTGCCCGAGACCGAGGCCGCCGCCTTCGTCGATGCCGACAAGGGCGTGGCCGACACCAAAGCGGCGCTGGACGGCGCCCGCCAGATCCTGATGGAGCGCTTCGCCGAGGATGCCGAATTGCTCGGCGGTCTTCGCGACCATCTGTGGGATTCCGGGGTAGTGGTGTCGGTCATGGCCGAGGGCATGGCCGAAAAGGGCGCCAAGTTCTCCGACTATTTCGACTATCGCCAGCCGATCAAATCGATTCCGTCGCACCGGGCGCTGGCCTTGTTGCGGGGGCGCAATGAAAACGTTCTGAGCCTGAAACTGCTCACCGCCGACGAGGCGGCGACGCCGGAAGGCCAGCCGTTCATTGGCCCCGGCGATTGCGAGCTGAAGGTGGCCCACCGCTTCCGCGTCGCCGATCGCGGCCGTCCCGCCGATGCCTGGCTGGCCGAAACGGTGCGCTGGGCCTGGCGGGTCAAGATGCACCTTCATCTGGAGTTGGAGCTGATGAATCGGCTGCGCGAGGCGGCGGAGGAGGAGGCTATCCAGGTCTTCGCCCGCAACCTGCGCGCCCTGCTGCTGGCCGCTCCCGCCGGCCTGAAGCCGACCATCGGCCTCGATCCCGGCATCCGCACCGGGGTCAAGGTGGCGGTGGTCGACGGCACCGGCAAGCTGGTCGAGACTGCCACGATCTATCCCTTCCAGCCGAAAAACGACGTGATCGGGGCGCTGGCAACGCTGGAAATGCTGGCCAAGAAGCACAAGCCCGAGCTGATCGCCATCGGCAACGGCACCGCCAGCCGCGAGACTGACCGCCTGGCGGTCGAGCTGATTCGCCGCCTGCCCGAGCTTAAGCTGGAAAAGCTGGTGGTCAGCGAGGCCGGCGCCTCGGTCTATTCCGCCTCGGAACTGGCGGCCAAGGAATTCCCCGACGTCGACGTCACGCTGCGGGGCGCCGTCTCGATCGCCCGCCGGCTGCAGGACCCGCTGGCCGAGCTGGTCAAGATCGACCCCAAGTCGATCGGCGTCGGCCAGTACCAGCACGACGTCAACCAGCCCAAGCTGGGCAAGAGCCTGGACGCGGTGGTCGAGGATTGCGTGAACGCCGTCGGCGTCGAAGTCAATTCCGCCTCGGCGCCGCTGCTGGCGAGGGTGGCCGGGCTGTCGCCGCTGGTGGCCAAGAACATCGTCGAGTTCCGCGACAAGAACGGCGCCTTCCGCACCCGCGAGGCGCTGAAGCAGGTCGATCGCCTGGGGCCCAAGGCCTTCGAGCAGGCGGCTGGATTCCTACGCATCATGAACGGGCTCAACCCGCTCGACGCCTCGTCGGTTCACCCCGAGGCCTATCCGGTGGTCGAGCGCATCGTCGCCACCACCGGCCGCGATGTCCGCTCGATGATCGGCGATTCGCGGTTCCTGCGCTCGCTCGATGCCGCCAGCTTCACCGACGACACCTTCGGCGAACCGACGGTGCGCGACATCCTCAAGGAACTGGAAAAGCCCGGCCGCGATCCCCGCCCCGAATTCAAGACCGCCTCGTTCAAGGAGGGGGTCGAGACCATGAATGATCTGCAGCCTGGAATGGTGCTGGAAGGGGTGGTGACCAACGTCACCAATTTTGGCGCCTTCGTCGACATCGGCGTCCACCAGGACGGGCTGGTCCACGTCTCGGCCTTGGCCAACCGCTTCGTCAAGGACCCCCACGAGGTGGTCAAGCCGGGTGACGTGGTCTCGGTCAAGGTGATCGAGGTCGACATCAAGCGGAAGCGCATCGCCCTGACCATGCGCAAGGATGAGCCGGTGGTCAAGCCGGCGGTTTCGGCGGAGCGGCCGGCGCGCGGGCAGCCGGCGCAATCCCATGCGCAAAAATCGCGCGCCGCGCCTGCGCCGCAGCGCGCGCCACAGCTGCCGCCGGCGCCCCCTAGCGGCGCCTTCGCCGATGCCTTCGCCCGCGCCAAGAAGAAGGGCTGAGACCATGATCCGCCGCGCCGTCGCCGTCGTCCTCGCCGCCCTGTGCGTTGGCGCCGCCGTGCCGGTCAGTGGCGACCCGGCCATTACCGTGGCGGTGCTGGCCACCCTGACCGGTCCCCAGGCGGTGGCCGGCCAGGACGTGGTCGACGGCTTCGGCCTGGCCCTGAAGCAGCTCGGCTCGCGCTTCGCCAATCAGGAGGTGCGGGTGGTTGTGGTCAACGACCGCGGCTCGCCCGACACCGCCCGCCAGGAAATCCGCCACCTGCTCGATCACGACCGGGTTAACTTCGTGCTGACGGCGGTGTCGCCCGGCGCCCTGGCCGCCACCCTGCCGGCGCTGGTCGACGCCAAGGTCTTCGTGCTCAATCTGGGGGCGGCGCCGGCCGCCCTGGCCGGGGCCGGCTGCAGCATGTGGCTGTTCGATCTGGCCGGCCAGGCCGACGGCGTCCACGAGGCGGCGGGATCCCAGCTGGCCGCCGACCAGATCCACCGGCTGGCGGTGATCGCCCCCGAATCTCCGCTCAGCCGCGACGCCGTCGCCGCTCTCAAGCGCACCTTCCCCGGCGAGATCGTCGCCACCCTGACGCCGCGCCACGGCGCCGCCACCTTCGACGACGAGTTGGCCGCCATCCAGCAAGCCAAGCCGGACGCGGTCTACGACCTGCTGACCGGCGGCATGGGCGTCGCCTTCATCCGCGCCTGGGAACACAAGGGCTTCAAGGCTGAGATCCCGCTCTATGCCCCCTGGACCGGCTTCGAGCGCTCGACCCTGCCGGCGATGGGCGATGCGGCCCAGGGGACGGTGACGCTGGGCACCTGGGCGGGCGACCTCGACAACCCGGCCAACCACAAATTCGCCCAGGATTTCGAAAGCGAAATCGGCCGCCCAGCCACCACCTGGGCGGCGCTCGGCTTCGATTCGGCCAATTTGCTCGACAGCGCCCTCAAAGGCGCCCAGGCCCATTCCCACGATCCCGACCCGTTGCGGGCGGCGCTGCGGCGGGCCGAGTTCGCCTCGCTGCGGGGCGCGTTCCGCTTCAACACCAACCACTTCCCGATCGTTACCTATTGGACCCGCAAGGTCGGCCGCGACGCCAAGGGACGCGTCACCAACGAGACCAGGTCGGTGGCGCTGAAGGATTGGCGCGACCGCCTGGCCGCCACCTGTCCTATGCGCTGGGAAGAGGCGCCGACCCCGCCGAAGGTGCCGGTCAAAAAGCCGTAAGGCCAGCTTCTGGCCGTCGGGCCGGCTGCCTACACTGCCCCCTTTGGCGATGGCGGGCGAGGGTGGGATGCGGCTGGTGGCGGTGGTGTTGCTGGTGTTGGCGTTCGCCGCCGTCGCCAGCGGCGCGTCGGCCCAGCAATTCGACTACAAGGCGTCACTGGAAGGCGTCGCCGATTCTGACCTCGCCGGCCGGATCGAGGCCGCCTCCAGCTTGATCAGCCTGGCCGAGCAACCACCGGCCGGCCTGGCCGGGCTGCGGCGGCGGGCCGACGACGACAAGGGCCGCATCGACGAGGTGCTGCGCTCAGAGGGCTATTACCAGGGCCGGGTCGCCGTCAATATCGACCAGAGCGTGTCGCCGGCCCAGGTCCACATCCAGGTCGATCCCGGCCGGGCCAGCCGCCTGGTCGCCTTCACCATCCACTTCGTCGCCCCCGGACCATTGCCCCCCGAGCTCAAGACCTTGGGCGTCGAGTTGGACCAGCGCGCTCGCGCCGAACCGGTGGTCAAGGCCGAGGCGGCCTTGCTCAAGGATCTTGGCGAGCGCGCCTATCCGCTGGCCAAGGTGGTCGAGCGCCGGGTGGTGGTGGACGATGCTGCCGCCACCATGCGGGTCGAGCTCGACGTCGATCCCGGCCCCAAGGCCCGCTTCGGCCCGGTGACGGTGACTGGCCTGACCGGCCTCGACGAGGCTTGGGTGCGCAACCGCATCCCCTGGCAACACGGCGATCCATTTTCGCTGAAGATGATGGAGCGCTTGCGCAAACGGTTGACCGACAGCCGGCTGTTCGCCGCGGTGCATCTGACCCCCGCCACCGAACTGGATGCCGACGGCTTGCTGCCGGTGACGGTGGCGTTGACCGAAGGAAAGTCACGCTCGGTCGGCATCGGCGGCAGCTGGGGCTCGTCCGAGGGGTTCAGCGGCCAAGCCTTTTGGGAGGACCGCAACCTGTTGGGCGGCGCCGAGAAGCTCCGTGGCCAGGCTACCGACGGCAAGCTGAGGAAGGCGGTGGACTTCAGCTATGACGGCCCCGATGTGGGGATGCCCGACCAGAATCTGATCGGCGCCACCAAGGTCGAGCGCCAGACCACCGAGGCCTATACCTCCAACAGCGTCGGCGGCTCGGCCGGGCTGGCCTGGCAATTGGGCGAAACCTGGCACGCCTCGGCGTCGGCCGCCTACGAGCGCACGCTCGAAACCCAGGACACCATCAATTACAACGTGTCGCTGGCCTCAATGCCGTTGGAGTTGCGCCATGATGGCAGCGACAGCCTGCTTGATCCCACCGCCGGAGATCGCGTGACGCTGACGGTGCAGCCGTTCCTGTCGCTGCTGGGCGACCACACCGCCTTCATCCGCATGGAGCTGTACGGCACCGAATACCTCAAGCTGCTGGACAGCCCGCGTCTGGTCCTGGCCGGCTGGGAGCGGGTGGGAACCATTCAGGGGGCGGGTGAATTCGCGGTGCCGCCCGACAAGCGCTTCTATGTCGGCGGCTCGGGCTCGCTACGGGCTTACGCCTTTCAGAAGGCGGGGCCGCTTGATGTCAACGACACGCCGTTGGGCGGCAATTCGTCGCTGTCGTTCGGCGGCGAAATCCGCATCAAGGCCACCGACGAGATCGGGGTGGTACCCTTCGTCGAAGGCGGTCGCGCCTACAGCGGCGCGATCCCCGATCTCGGCCAGTCGCTGTTCTGGGGCGCCGGCCTGGGGTTGCGCTATTACACCGCCCTCGGCCCGGTGCGCGCCGATATCGGCATCCCGCTCACCCCCCGTTCCAACATCGACGGCCACTACCAGGTGACCTTGAGTCTGGGCCAGGCGTTCTAAATAAGGCCCATGCTCGGACGGCTGGCGGCGCTGGTGGCGGTCTTGGTCGTGCTCCTGGTCGGGGCGGCGGCGCTGTATCTGCGCGAAGGGCCGGGCAAGCGGCTGGGGATCGTCGGTCTGCGGCTGGAAGCGCCCTTCACCCTGGCCGCCGACGATCTGACCGTCGCTGACCCGCGGGGAGTGTGGCTGCGGATCGAGCGGCCATTGATTTCCTGGCGGCCACGCGCGCTACTGGTCGGCACCATCGACATCCCTCGGCTGGAGGCGGCGCGCATCGAGGTGCTGCGCTGGCCGGAAGGAGACTCGTCGTCCGGCCAAGTGCCAGCATTGCCACTGGAGCTGCGGCTTGGCCACGCCGTGCTGCCGATCGAGGCGCCGGGCTGGACCCTGCGGCTGGAGGGCGGCGGCGATCTGCGCCTGCCATTGCTGGCCTTCGATGCCGTCGCCGAGTTCGGTGGGGCGCACATCCAGGCGATCGGCGACCTCGCTCTCGATAATGGCCGGCTGCGTCTCGGCTTTGGCCGGGTCACGGCGACGCAAGGCCAAGCGACGGTCACCGGCATCGTCGCCGATTGGGGCCGCCGTGCCAGCCTGCGATTGCGGACCAGCCGGGTGACCCTGCCCGGCATGGCGGGGGCGGCGAGCGGCACCGCCCGGGTGGCCGGCGACCTGATCGCCGGGCGGCTGCGCGTGGAGGGCGGCATTCGCGGCCGCGACCTCGCCAGCGGCAATGCCATGCTCGACCGGCTGCTCGGTGTCCGCCCGCTGGTGCGGCTGGTGGCGACCATGGCCGGCGGCCGGGTGCGGCTGGTGGCGGCCCGGCTGGAATGCGCCGAAGCGCTTCTATGGTCTGGCGGCACCGTGTTTCCGCGCCAGAACCTTTGGGTGACGGCGATCGGTCCCGACACCAGGGCCGGCGGCAGCCTGATGATCGCCGAAGGCCAAGTGCGGGCGCGGCTGACGGGAAATGTCGCCCGGTTTGACGCCTGGCGGCGGGTGGTCGGGCTGGCGGTCGAGGGGCGGGCCGATTTCGCCGTGGGCTATGACGCGTCCCGCCTCGACGCCACAATCGCCGTCGACGGCATGCAGGCCGGTGGGCTGGCATTGCCCCATCTGGTGGTCACCGCGCAAGGCGACAGCCGCGACTTGCGGGTGGTGGTCGACGGCGGCCAAGATGTCACCGCCGCGGGGGATTTACGCCTTGGAGACGGCGGCGGCACGGTCACGATCGACCATCTGGCCGTCGCCGCCGCCAGCCATCGCGTCCGCCTGGAGCGGCCGGCGCGGCTGGTGTGGAACGCCCAGGGGGTGACGCTGCCTGCCGCCCGGCTGGCGGTGGACGATGGCGCGGTGGTGGTCTCTGGCCAGCGCAAAGGCCGCACCATCGCCGCCGAGATGCGGCTGCAGGGGGTGGCGCTCGATCTGATCCGGTTGGCGCTGCCGGAGGTGACGCTGGGCGGCCGGGTCGGCGGCAGCGCCCAAGTGTCCGGCACCCTTGACGATCCCCAGGCCAAGCTGGTCTTGGACGCCGAGGGAGTGGGCGGCGCCAAGGGCTTCAGCGGGCTGGCCGCCAGCCTGGACGGTACTTGGCGCAACGGCCGCGCCGAGCTGTGGGGGTCTGTCCGCCAGGGGCGGGCCCTGGCCGTCACCGCCGAGGCGTCGCTGCCGCTGGAATTCGGCGGCGGCGAAATGCTGCCGGCGGCCGGCGCGGTGTCCGGCCGGATGCGGGTCGACGGCGCCATCGGCCACCTGGCAGAGGCGCTGCCGCTGGCCGGCAATAGTGTCGCCGGCACCCTGTCGGCCGATTTGCGCCTGGGCGGAACGGTGGCGACACCGCGGGTCAGCGGCACCGCTCGCCTTGGCGACGGACGCTTGGAGAATGCCGGTAGCGGCGCCATCGTCACCGGCCTGAACGCCACCTTGCGCCTTGATGGCGACCGCGTCACCGTCGAGGCCGCAGGCGGCGACGGCGGCAAGGGGCGGCTGCGGCTGGAGGGAGAGGGGGAATTGCCGCTGAGCGGGGCGCCGATGATCGGCAACGCCACCGCCGCCTTCGACGGTTTCCACGCGGTGCGGCGCGACGATCTCGACGCCACCCTGTCGGGCAAGGTTGATCTGGCTGCCGGCGCAGGCGGGGTGGGGATCAAGGGGCGAGTGGCGATGGAGCGGGGCGAAATCGACGTCGGCCGGCTGGGCGGCGCCGCCCCGGTCACCCTCGACGTCATCGAGGTCAATCGGCCGCCCACCGAACCGGCGCCGCCGGAAACGCCGCCGCCAGAGGTGACGCTGGCGCTGGGGCTGGACGTCCAGCACGCCTTCGTGCGCGGCAAGGGGCTGGATTCGGAGTGGAAGGGCCGCCTTGACATCGCCGGCACCCTGGCGCGGCCGCAAGTCGCCGGCAAGTTGATGGTGGTGCGCGGCCAATACGATCTTGTTGGCCGCTCGTTCCGCTTCGAGCCCGCCAGCAGCATCAATTTCCTCGGTGGGGGTGGGGGGGGGAGTGGCGGCCTCGACCCGGCGCTGGATATCACCGCCACCGCCAAGACCCAGGATATCACCGCCACCGTGACGGTCGGCGGCACCGCCAAGAAGCCCGAGCTCGACTTTACCTCGGAGCCGCCGCTGCCCAAGGACGCGGTGCTTGCGCGGGTGCTGTTCGGCAACGACATCGGCAAGCTGTCGACCTTCCAGCAGCTGCTGCTTGCCCAGATGGCGGCGGGCGGGCTGGGGGGCTGGGGGGGGCTGGGCGGCAAGGGCGGCTTCGACCCGCTGGGCGACATCCGCGGCGCGCTGGGGATCGACGTGCTCCAAGTCGGTGGCGGCGACACCTCGGCCGCCACCGGGGCCAAGACCAGCCCTACCCTCAGCCTGGGCAAGTATATCGGCAGTGATACCTTCGTCCATGTCGACCAGGGCACCGCCGGAATCGGCAAGGTCACCGTCGAGGAAGACGTCGGCCACGGGTTTTCGCTGTCGACCAGCTATGGGCAGCAGGCGGGGGGCGGGCTGGGGATGAACTGGCGGTTGGATTATTGAGGGGGGGGGCGGGCCGACAATCGGCGCCGCCAGGCACCGCCTCGGCAAATATCCCCTTGGTGCCGCGAGCGGAATTCTTCGCCCAACCTACGAATGGAATAATGACAATTTAAATTGGTTCGGCTTTAAGGGTATATTGTTGCAGGCTTAATACAGCACGTCGAGCGGGTCGTTGGTTTAGGGTCGCATCGTGGATCTGGTTTATTTTGTGTATGGCCTGTCCTTCGTTGTGATGGCCCTGACCATTGTCAACCGTTACGACCGCGACAGCCGGCTGGATTTGGCCGGGCTGTTCTGGTTGCTGGCGGCGTTCGGCTTCCTTCATGGCTTCCGCGAATGGATGGATTTGTGGCGGGTGGTGCGGGGCGATGACCCGGGCCAGGCGGCGGCACGGCCATGGGTGCTGTTGGTCTCGTTCCTGTTCCTGTTCGAATTCGGCCGTCGGCTGACGCGGTTGTCGCTGCCGCCGGGCTCGGCGCTACGGCCCCTGTTGGGGCCATATGTGTATGCGCCGATTCTGGCCGGACTCGCGGTGGGATTGGGCGCCGGCGAACCGGATTCCGGGGCGCGGCTGCTGCTGGCGTTGCCCGGCGGAGTTCTCGCCGGCTTGGGCTTCTGGCGCACCGGGCGCCAACTCGGTCTATCCACTCTGACCCAAGCGGAGGGCGGCTGGGTCAAGCTCGGCTTCCGCGTCGCCGGATTGGCCTTCCTGGCCTATGGGCTGTTCGGTGGCCTGGTCACGTCCGGCTGGTACGGCGCTTTCGCCGACCTCTTCCACGTTCCGATCCAGCTGCCGCGGGCGGCCTGCGCGGTGGTGGCGGCGGTCGCCGTCGGCTTTCTGCTCAAGGTCTTTCACCTTGAGGGGATGCAGCGGCTTCACGACAGTGAGCAGCGGATGCGGCTGTACTTCGAGCGCCAGATCGTCGGCATGGCGATCACCTCGCCGGAAATGGGCTGGCTGCAGGTCAATGACCAGCTGTGCCAAATGCTGGGCTATAGCCGCGACGAACTGCTCGGCCTCAGCTGGGCGGAGCTGACCCATCCAGACGACATGGCCGCCAACCAGGTGATGTTCGACGATCTGCTGAGCGGAGCCATCGAAGGCTTTTCCCTGGAGAAGCGCTATATCCGCAAGGATGGATCGCCGACCCATGCCGACGTCTCGGTCGGCTGCGTCCGCCGCCCGGACGGTTCGGTCGATTATGTCCTCGCATTGATCGCCGACATTAGCGAGCGCAAGGACGCGGAGTGGCGGCTGCGGCAGTCCGAGGAGCGCTTTCGCAGCCTGGTCGAGGGCACCACCGACTGGGTGTGGGAGACCGATTCCAACCACGCCTTCAGCTGGGTGTCATCGTCGTTCGAACAGGCCAGCGGCTTGTCGGACGCGGAGGTGATGGGCAAGCGCCGCTGGGATTTGGCCTCCCACGAGCGCGACATCGACGCTACCCTGTGGCTGGTCCATATGGAGGATCTCGGCGCCCATCACCGCTTCCGCGATTTCCGCTATTGGATGCGGAGCGGCGATGGCGTGGTTCGCTGGATCAGTGTCGACGGCTCGCCCCGCTTCGACCAGGACGGCACCTTCCTCGGCTATCGCGGCAGCGGCTCGGACGTTACCGCCGAGGCCAGCGACGCCATGCGGCTCAAGATGTTGTCCACCGCGGTCGAGCAATCGCCGGTGTCGGTGGTCATCACCGATCCGGCCGGCACCATCGAATACGTCAACACCCATCTCACCCGCGCCTCCGGCTATGAGGCGGCCGAGACGATCGGCGGCAATTCCCGCCTGTTCGCCTCGGGCGAGACGCCGGCCGAAATCTATCAGGAGCTGTGGGAGACCATCACGGCAGGGCGGCGCTGGGTCGGGGAGATGCGCAACCGGCGCAAGGACGGCCAATTGCGCTGGGAAAACATCGTCATCGCCCCGGTGCTGGACGATGTCGGCGCTATCGCCCATTACGTCGCCATCAAGGAGGACGTCACCGAAAGCCGGCTGCTGCGCGAGCAATTGCGCCAGACCAACGCCGAATTGGAGCAATTCGCCTATGTGGCGTCGCACGATTTGCGCCAGCCGCTCCGCATGGTCAGCAGCTACCTGAATTTGATTGAAAAGCGCATCGGTCCGCAATTGAGCGACGACATCAAACAATATCTCGGCTTCGCCGTCGGTGGCGCCAAGCAGATGGACCGGCTGATCCTTGATTTGCTGGAATATTCACGCACCGGCCGGACCAAGAGCATGGTGGCGGTTCCGCTGGCCGAGGCGGTCTCGCGCGCCCGGCTCAACCTGACCGTCGCCATTCGCGAGATCGACGCCGACCTCGTCGTCGCCGACACGCTGCCGACGGTGACCGGGGATGCCACCGAATTGGCCCGCCTGTTCCAGAACCTGATCGGCAACGCGGTGAAATACCGCGCGCCAGAGCGCCGGCCCAGGGTCGAGGTCGATTGTCGCCGCCAGGGGCGCGAATGGGTGTTGTCGGTCAAGGACAACGGCATCGGCATGGCCCCCGAAAATCACGACCGCGCCTTTGGCATCTTCCAGCGCCTGGTCGCGCCGACGGATTACGAAGGCACCGGGATCGGGCTGGCGGTGTGCAAGAAAATCGTCGAGCACCATGGCGGGCGCATCTGGATCGAATCGGCCCTCGACCAGGGCTGTACCTTCTTCGTCGCCCTGCCGGTGGTTACCGAGTGGGCGGCGCGGGAGTTGGCGTGAGGCTTAGGTGACCGCCAGCAGCGCCTGGACCGCCTCGGCGGTCAGGGCCGAGCCGGAGCGGCGGACTTTGTCGGTTCCCCAGCGGATGGCGACGGCCAGGGCTTCGGGCATCACCAGGCCGGCGGCCAAGGCGTGGCACAGGCCGGCGGCGAAGGCGTCGCCGGCGCCGGTGCTGTCGATGGCGGCGACGGTGGGAGCGGCGGCCTTGAGCCGCTCGCCGCCGGTGGCGAAGGCCTCGGCGCCGTCGGGGCCGTGGGTGACCACCGTCCAGCGCAGCAGCGTGCCGGCGATGTCGGCCGCTGCCGCCACCGGGTCGGCGAGGAAGTGCTGGTCGAGATCCGAGGCCGAGCCGAGGATGACATGGGCGGGAAATGCACCCTTGGCCAGCGGTGGCACATGGGCCACCACCGTCACCCGCTTGGCCATTTCGGCCAGCAGCGGACCCAAGCTCGGGCTGCGGCTGCGGACGTAGACCAGATCGGCCGGCAACAATGCCAGCAGGCGCCGGGGCGGCTCCGCCTCGGTGGCGCGGCCGAGATTGACGATGGTGCGCTCACCCCAGGGATCGACATGGAGGATCGAGCGGGTGCTGGGGCCGGCGACCACCGCCACCGCCCCGGTGTCGATTCCGGCCGCCCGCAATTGTGCCAGTTGCCAGGTGCCGGCCTCATCGTCGCCGATCGCGGCCACCAGCATGACGTGATGGCCGGCCGCCGCCAGCGCCGCCGCCGAATTGGCGCCGCCTCCCCCTAGGCGAATGCCGGCCGGCCGGCCGTTGAGGTGGGCGCCCTCGCGCAGCCTCTCGTCCAGCCGTATCACCTCGTCCGAAGCGACCGCCCCCACCACCACGATCCGCGCCATTAACTCTCACTCCCTGTCTGCGGAGGCCACCGCCATCACGGTAGCCGAGACGGTGCGCGGCGGGAAGCCGCCCTCCCGTCCGCGCCGGCCCGGTCATCCGGGCGTTTATCATTCCTTTGTGCCGTTGGCCTTTGCCGGGCGGCCAACTTATTGTCGTGCCCGGCCGGAATGCCGCACCACCGAACGGGAGAGAGTTATGCCTACAGGCACTGTCAAATGGTTCAACAGCACCAAGGGTTTTGGCTTCATCCAGCCCGATGACGGCTCGGCGGACGTCTTCGTCCACATTTCGGCGGTCGAGCGCTCCGGTATCGGCAATCTCAACGAGGGCCAGAAGATTTCGTTCGAGACCGAACGCGATCCGCGCAAGGGCAAGATGGCCGCGATCAATTTGAAGGCGCTACGCTAATTCAGCTTTGCCCCTCGCCGGGCGCCGGCTCCGCCGGCTTGGCCGCCGCAATGGCGGCTAAGCATGATCCGAAGTGATCGGATCATGCTCTCGGCGTGGGTTGCCCGGGCTCAGTTCAGCGCCAGCCATTGGGCGAACTGCACCTTCAGGCGACGTTGCACCTCGAGCGACAGGCGCACGGTGATTCCGTCGCCATCCGGTCCCTGTGCGTCCTCGGTGGGGGCCAGGGTGTAGTAGAACAGCAGCTCGCGCTCGCCCAGGCAGCGCAGCATCGGCGTGCGGTCGGCTGGGTCGATCATGCCGCCGGTGAACGCCGTCACCATCAGATCGTAAACTTCGGCGTCGCTCATTTCGATCGGCGGCGCCAGTTTTTCCTCGGCTTCGGTCATCCGGCCTCCTCTCGATTCATACTGTCTTCATCAGCGATGGATTATAATCATTGTACAGTCATTCTGACAAGAAGGGCAATAAATGTTTCTGTCAACGTCGAAAGTCGCGGCGCTAAGTGTCGGAGATCGATTCTGCAAGGCGGACGAACAGCATCAAATGGTTTGGGTTGTATCTTATATTTATTCAGACCCGACCTGTCAGCATGCCGTTCTTACGCGTGAGTGCGTTCCTCATGACAGGCGGACGCTGTCAGCGCTCGCCTTGCAAGATAAGCGGCTTTATCTTCGGCTCCCCGCCAAGGTCGAACGAGACTTGGCGGTGGCCAGTTAGGCCAAAGCGTCGCGAAAAGATAGAAGGCGCTGGCGCTCTTCGCACCACAGCGCCAGCTTGCTGCAGCGCAGGCTGTCGCGGAAGGTCAGCGTCGCCACGTTCTGCAAGGCCGGAATGGCGTGGAAGCATTCCCTCAGGCGGTAATTCGGGATCCGCGCTCCCAGGTGATGGATGTGGTGGTAGCCGATCGAACCGGTCAGCCACTCGACGATCCGCGGCAGCTTGTAATAGGAGCAGCCGTCGATGGCCGCCTTGACGAACGACCAGCGCTGGTGGTCGGCCCAATAGGTGCGTTCGAACTGGTGCTGGATGAAGAACATCCACAACCCCACCGTCGCCGCCACCGCCAACACCACCGCTCCCAGCGCCGCCAGCCGGCCAAAGCCGAACAGGCAGCCACCGGCGACGAACAGGGCGGTGACGACCAGATTGGTGCCGATCACGCTCCGGATGGCTTGGCGGTTGCGGCCATAGACGCCGATCGGCAGCCGTTGCCTCACCACGAACTGGTAAAGCGGGCCGATGCCGAACAGCACCAGCGGATGGCGGTACAGGCGATAGCCGAGGCGTCCCCAGAATGACAGCATCCGGTATTCCCGTACGGTAATGGTGGTGATGTCGCCGTGGCCCCGACGCGACAGGTCGCCGAAGGTGGCGTGGTGACGGTCGTGGTCGCGTTTCCACCAGATATAGGGGGTGAGGGTCAACACCCCCAGGCAGCGTCCCACCCAATCGCAGGCCCAGCGCTGACGGAAGAAGGAGTAGTGGCCGCAATCGTGCTGGATGATGAAGATGCGCACCAGCATCAGGCCCGACACCGCCGCCAGCGGCAGGGCGGCCCAATAGCCCGCCACCGTGTCGACCGTCAGGGTGCCGGCCAAGCCGCCGAACAGCAGCGTCAGGGACAGTCCCAATTGAAGCAAGCTCCTGCCGGTGATGGGGGCGCCGAAGGGGCGCAGCAGGCGATTCCATTCGTCGATGGTCTTTGGGCTTTCGGGCATGGTCTTCCTGTCGCTGGGGAGACCCGCCTGTAGCATATTTTGGCCGGGGGCCGGTGGGTGAAAGCCCTGAAATCGTCGCCTCATCCCAAAGCGCGGCGGCGGCGGCAGCTAGTCCCACGAAAATTGGGTGGCCGGCCGCGACCAAGGATAGGGGGGGAACCCGGAGGTCCGTATGGCGTCTTCTCCAGCATACGAATATGGAGGAGCCGTGATGACCAGAGGTATCCGGACTGTCGCCCTCGCCACCATGGCCGCCGCCGTGCTGGCGGTGGCCGCGCCAGCCGTCGCCGACACCGATCTCGGCGGCTACAATCTGTCGGTGCGGGTCGCCACCGAACTGGCCCAGCGCCAGGCCCAGGTGCGGGCGGCGGTCCGCCGGCAATGCGCCCTGATGAAGGCGCGGCCGGGACTCCAGGCACCGCCGTCCCAGCGCCTGCCGCTGTCGCCGCCGGTGGGGTCAACCTCGGTGCAGGTGAACCCGGAATCCTGTCCCTAAAGGGTCAGCGCAGTTGGCTGACTGCCCCCGTACTGCGCGTCAGCGCGGTTGGCTGACGGCCAAAGTGATCGGTTGCGGCAGCCAGCCGTTGCGGCGGAACCACTCGGCGGCGGCGTGGAGGCCGGCATCGAGGCCGGTGCGGCAGCGCCACAATCCGGCCGGGGGCTGGTGGTCGGGCCGCGCCACCCAATCGTCGTGCAGCAATTCGCCGAGGCGGTCGCGGTCGAGCATGGGCGGGGTCGCGCTGCCAAGCGGATGGGTCAGCGCCGCTCCCAGCGCCAGCAGGCGCGGCGGCACGGGGACCAGGCGCGGGGTACAAGCGACTGCGCCGGCGACGGCGCGGCCGATTTCGGCCCAGGAGCGCCCGCCCTGGCCGATTTCCCACACCATCCCGCGCGGCCCGGGGCCACAGGCGGCGGCCACCGCGGCGGCGGCG
>Ga0316222_1003676_pt1 | contig 14779 bp, 8 predicted proteins | sample TBH18011metaG_FD_206008 | JGI IMG/M metagenome (GOLD analysis project Ga0316222, IMG submission 206008) | Freshwater microbial communities from Trout Bog Lake, Wisconsin, USA - TBH18011 | ecosystem: Environmental > Aquatic > Freshwater > Lake > Hypolimnion/Profundal zone | place: USA: Wisconsin...
GCCGCCGGCCTCGCCACCGAGCGGCTCGGCCTGCATATCGGCCAGCGCATGCGCTGGGCGCGCGGCATGCTGCAGATCATGCGCACCGAGAACACGCCCTTTGCCGCCGGCATCAGCTGGATGCAGCGCGCCTGTTATTTCGCCGCCGGCTTCTCCTTTCTGTTCGCCATTCCGCGCCTGGTCTTCCTCACCGCGCCCACCGCCTTCCTGTTCTTCGGCCAGAACATCATCGCCGCCTCGCCGCTGACCATTCTGGCCTATGCCGGCTCCCACATGTTCCACACCTTCGCCACCACGGCGCGGCTGAACGGGCACTACCGGCACTCCTTCTGGAGCGAAATCTATGAGGCGACCCTCGCCGTGCCGCTGGTGCCGGTCACGCTGATGACGCTATGGGATCCGAAGAAGGGCAAGTTCAACGTCACCGACAAGGGCGGCATCCTGGAGCAGGGCTATCTTGATCTCCGCATCGTCTGGCCGAACCTGGTGCTGCTGGCGGTCATGTTGATCGCCTTCACCGTTGGCGTATACGGCACCCTCACCACCGAGGGCCTGACCTTCCAGGCCTATCTGCTCAACACAATCTGGGCCGGCATGTGCCTGGTGCCCACCTCCGCCGCGGTGGCGGTCGGGCGCGAACGCGAGCAATCGCGCAAGACGTCCCGCGTCGACGCGAAGTTGCCGGCGCAGATCCTGTTGCCCGATGGCAACGTCATCGGCGCCGAAACCGAGGATGTCTCCCTCTCCGGCGCGCGGCTGAAGGTGGAACGCCCGATCGGGCTTGAGGAAGGTGCCTCGGTTCTGGCGCGCATCGAGAGTTGCGGCGAGACGCTCGAAATCCCGGCCAATCTGGTCGGCTGGGATGGCAACCGGGCATTCCTGAACTTCAACATCACCAATATCGCCGAGGAAGCCACGGCGGCGCGCCTGTTCTTCGGCCGCCCCAATGCCTGGCTGCACTGGGACCACTGGCCCGAGGACCGGCCGCTCCGTTCCTTGCTGGAAGTGGTGTTGGCCACCGCCGACGCGGTGTTCCGCCGCTACCGCTTCATCGTGTCGCGCGATGCTGCGAAGCCAACCGCCAGCAAGATGCCGGAAAAGCGCATCTCCGATGTGGTTCAGCCTCGCCGAGGTGGTGGCCCGGTTGGCCAGGCGGCCAACGGCGCCGCGCCCAGCCGGGCGACCCGCGCCGCCGGCCCGATGGCCCTTCTGCTTGCGTTGCTGCTCGCCGCCGCCCCGGCACGCGCGCAATCCGGCGTGCCTGCCGACCCGAACGGCACCGCCGGCATGCCAGGCTTCCCGATCAGCATGCCCGCCGGCCCTTCGGCCGCGCCCGCGGCGGCCGGCGCTGCGAACGAGGCCAGCCCCGGCCTGCTCCCTGGCCAATTGCCCCCCGGCATGTCGGACCGGCTGCTCGCACCCATCGATGCGGCATCCGCCAACGACGCCCCATCCATCACAGCCGCGCCGATCGGTGCCGGCCCAGCCGCGCCACCCGACCTTTCCGGCGGTGTTGCCGCACTCGGCCCGCTGCCCCCCGGCGCGCGCGACATGCAGCTCACGCTAAAACAGCTCGGCGCGGCCGGCCCCTTGCAAATGCATGGCGTGAACGACCTGCAGGGCGTGCTGTTCGGTTTTCGCAGCGACGAGGTGGTCACCGCGGCGAAACTCTCGATCTCGGGTGGCTCGTCGCCATCGCTGATCCCGTCGCTGAGCCAGCTCGCCATCACGCTCAACGAGCAACCGGTGGGCACCGTGGCGATGGACCCGTCGCGCGGCGTGATCGGGCCGACGGATTTTCCGATCGATCCGGTCTTCTTCACCGACGTCAACCGACTGAACTTCCATTTCTCCGGTCGCTACACCTCGGACTGCAACGACCCCAATTCCGGCCTGCTTTGGGCGACGGTCTCCGACCTTTCAACTCTGTCGCTCCGCATCGAGCGCCTGCCGGTGCGGCGCGACCTCTCGCGTCTGCCCGAGCCACTATTCGATCGCCGCGTGCTGCGCGAGGCCTTGCGCCTGCCAGTCGTGGTGCCCGACGGAACCGGCCCCGCCGGGCTGCGCGCAGCGGCCATTGCCAGTTCCTACTACGCGGTCGAGGCCGATTATCGCGGCGCCAGCTTCCCGGTCAGTCGCATCGTGCCCGCCAAGGGCAATGCCCTGGTGCTGGCCGGCAGTGCCGCCGCCATGGCACGGCTCGGCCTGCCGGCGCCAGACGGCCCCACCCTCTCGATGATCGGCAACCCGGCCGACTCGTTCGGCACCCTGCTCGTGCTCGGCGGCCGCGACGAGAATGATCTGGTCGCCGCGGCCCTGTCGCTCGCCGTCGCGCGGAACGGGCTCTCCGGCACCACCGCCCGCGTGCAGACCCCGCAGATCACGCCGCGCCCGCCCTACAGCGCGCCGCACTGGCTGCCGCCTGACCGGCCGGTGCATTTCGGCGAACTGGTCGACGAGGCGCTGCAATCCTACGGCTATTCGCCCGGCACGATTGCCATCCCGGTGCGCACCGCGCCCGACCTTTATACCTGGCGCGACCACGGCCTGCCGGTCACCGTGCGCTATCGCGGGCCGCCAGGGCCGATCGTGGATACGTCGGTCTCACGCCTCGATGTGTCGTTGTCGAACAACTACCTCGAATCGTTCCCGCTGGCCGAGCGCACGGCATGGCCATTCTCCTGGCTCCTGCGCCAGGTCGGGCTGGTTCCGTCGGCGGTGCTCAGCGGCAGTTTCGGCGTGCCGCGCTATGCCTTCCTTGGCCGCGACGCGCTGCAATTCCGCTTCGACATGCATCCAATGGCGCGCGGCGAATGCGTCGCCACGCCAGACAATATCCGCGCCGCGATCGAGCCCGACAGCACGATCGACATCAGTACCGGCTGGCGCTACGCCACCCTGCCCAATCTCGGCTATTTCGGCTCGGCGGGCTTTCCCTTCACGCGCCAGGCCGACCTGGCCGGTACCGCCGCCATCCTGCCCAACAACCCGGGCCCGGCCGAGACCGGCGCCTTCCTCGACACAATCGGCCAGTTCGCCGCCATTGTCGGCGCGCCCGCGACCGGACTCGCCGTGGTATCGCCAGCCAATGTCGGCAGCGCGACGGGGCGCGACCTGCTGGTGTTCGGCACATTTACCGACCAGCCGGCTCTCGGCCGCCTGCTGGCCGGCTCGGCCTTGCAGGTCAATGGCGACCGGCTCTCGCTCGACCTGCCAGACATGCTGCAGGACGCGCGCTGGGTGCTACTGGAAGCCCCGAGCCGAGCCGACCGGGTGCGCGCCAGCGCCGCGGTCGGTGCACTCGGCAACAAATTCGGCACCATCATCGGCATGGAAAGCCCGCTGGAATCCGGCCGCACCATGGTGGCGATCCTGGGCAGCACTGGAGACGCGGTAGCCGATGCGGTGGCTGCCCTGCGCGATCCGGCGCGGTCGCCGCAGATCCAGGGCGACCTCACTTTGGTCCAGGACGGGCAGATCACCGCCTTTCGTACCACGGCGCCCTATAGCGTCGGCGACCTGCCGCTCTGGCTGCAATTGCAGGTCTGGATGGGTGGCCATCCCGGGCGCGCCGGCCTGCTCGGCCTGCTCTCGGCACTGCTGGTCGGCTTCCCGCTGTGGTGGATACTGCGCCGCCAGCGCGCCAAGCGGCTGCGGGCGAGGCATCCATGATGCGGCTCCGTTACAGCTCCCGGCTCGGCCTGCTCCTCGGCCTCGCTTCCCCCCTGCCGCTGGCGGCCCAGCCGGTGCAGTTGGTGGCCGTCGCCGTGCCGCCAGCCAGCACTGCAGTGGACCTGCTGGTGCGTCAGGCCCAGCATTGGCTGACACTCGACCAGGCCGACCGCGCGGCCTCGTCGATGGAACGCGCCCTGGCGGCCGCGCCGTCCGATCCGGCGGTGCTCACCATGGCGGTGCAGGTCGAGGCGGCGCGCAACAACCGCGCCAGCGCCACCACCTATTTCACCCGCCTGCAGGCCGCCAATCCCACGCCGGACCAGCAACGCGCCGCCTCTCAGGCGCTACAGCAAAGCTCGCTGGATCGTGCCGGGCTCGATGAGGCGCGGCGCCTTGCGCGTGATGGTCGCCCCGACGATGCGGTCGCACGGTATCGCGCTGCTTTCGGCGGCAACCTGCCGCCCGATATCTATGCGCTGGAATATTACCAGACCCTGGCCGCCACCCAATCCGGACGTGACCAGGGGCTACAGGGTCTCAGTCGTTTGGCCGACCGCACCGGCGCCACCGCCGCCGAACGCCTGGCGCGCGCCCAGGCCCTCACCTACAGCCCCGCCACCCGCATGCTCGGCATCCGCCTGCTGGCCTCGATGGCCGACGACCAGGCCATCTCGGCCGCGGCGCAACGCGTCTGGCGCGAATCGCTCACCTATTACGGCGACGACCCGACAGTTACCCCGCTGATCGACGCCTTTCATCGCCGCTTCCCCACCGACACCGAATTGCGCGCCGCCCCCGCCGCACCACCCCCGGCCGCCGCTTCTGCCACGGTGCGCCCCGATCCCGGCGACCCGGCCCGACGCGACGGCTATGCCCAGCTCGAGGCCGGGAAGCTCGATGCCAGCGCCGCGCAATTCCAGACCGCGCTGGCGATGAATCCCGCCGATGCCGATGCCCTTGGTGGCCTCGGCATCGTGCGGCTACGGCAGGGTCGGCCGGAAGATGCGCTGCCACTGCTGGAACGCGCGGTCGCCGCCGATGCCACCAAGGCAGCGAACTGGCAGAAGCCGCTCGCCGGCGCGCAATTCGGCACCGATCTTGGCCGCGCCCAGGATGCCACCAGGCGCGGCGATATCGCTGCGGCCGAAGCCGCCTTGCGCCAGGCGACGCAGCGCGACGTGACCGACAAGGCCGATGCCTTCACCCAGCTCGGCCAGTTGCTGCAACGCCAGGGCAACCTGCCCGAGGCGCAGGAAATGTTCCGCTCCGCCCTCGCCGACCGACCCAATTTCGCCCCGGCCCGCCAGGGGCTGGACCAGGCGATGCGCGGCGAGCGCGTTCCGGATGAGCAGCGCCAGGCCAGCGCGGCGCCAACCGCCGCGCCCGCCGCCACCTCGTCAGACCGGCTGCGCCAGGATGCCGCGGGCAGCGGGGACCCGATGGTCGCCATCGCTTTGCTGCGCAATGGCGTCGCCCAGGCACCTGCCGATCCTTGGGTGCAGCTCGATCTCGCACGCTCGCTCAAGCGCGTCGGTCGCGCCGCCGAGGGCCGCGCACAGATGGAAGACCTGGCCGCCCGGCTCGGCACGCCGGATGCCAATTACGCGGCCGCCCTGCTTGCTCAGGAAGATGGCAGGCTCGCCGATGCCGAGGCCTTCCTTGGCCGCATCCCGCCCCGGGCACGCACGCCCGACATGGCCCGCTTCGCCGCCCGCCTGCGCACCGCACGCGACATCGCCCAAGCCGCCACCAGCCCGGATGCGCGGATGGCCCTGCTGCAGATCGCCGCACGTCCCGACCCCACCGGCCAGACCGCCGCCGATGTGATCACCGCACTCGGGCGCAACGCCGATCCCGCTGGCGCCATTGCCGGTGCCGAGGCCGCCGCGCGCGCCGCCACGGCCGCCAACCGCACGCTTGGGCCAGCCGCGAGGTTGCTGATCGCCAGCGCCCTGCTCGGCGCCGGCGACGACGACCTGGCCGCCAGCATGGCCAGCACCGTTGAGGCCGGCGGCCACCTGACGCCGGCTCAGATAAATGACATCGCGCAGATGCGCGTGGGCATCGCGATCCGTGCCGCCGACAGGCTGAACGAGGCCGGCGACCAGACCCGCGCATTCGACAAACTCCGCCCGGCGCTGGCCAGCAATCCCGAGGATACCGGCGTGCAGTTGGCACTGGCCCGGCTGTATCAGGGGGCGAAACGGCCGGCCGATGCACAGCGCCTGACCGATGCGGTGCTGACCCGCGATCCAAGCAATGTCGAGGCGCGCGCCGCCGCGGTGGATGCCGCCATCGCCAATGGCGATCTGCGCCGGGCCCGCGCCTTGTCGGCCCAGGCGCGCACCCTCACGCCCGATGATAGCCGGGTCCTGCTGCTGCAGGCCCGCGTCGCGCGCGCCGATGGTGACGACACCCAGGCGCGCGTCCTGCTCGAAGCCGCCGCTGCCCAACGGCGGTTGGAACTGGCCAGCGCCGGCGCCGCCCCCGCCACCACCCGCACCATCGCCGGCACCGGCCCGGGCGTGGCTGACCGGCTGGCCAACCCGTTCGGCGCCCCGGATGCCCTGCCGCAATCCGACCCCGGCACCGGCATCACCGATCCGGTCGGCCGCGACATCGCCCGCGCCCTGGCCGAGACGCAGAAGGATCTGGCATCGGATGTCACGGTCGGTGCTGGCCTGCGCACCCGCAGCGGCACCGCCGGCCTCGACAAGTTGGCCGCAATCTCCGCGCCGATAAGCGCCAGCACCTCGGCCGGTTCGCTCGGCGGGCGCATCACCGCCACGGTCACGCCAATGAGCCTCGATGCTGGGCACCTGCCCACCGACACCGCCAGCCTGCGCCGCTTTGGCAGCAATGCCGGGCTCAACACCGCGCTGACTGCCACCACCACCTCGGCCGTGGGTGTTGGGCTCGGCCTCGCCTATCGCCGCGACGACAGTTTCCGCGTCGATGTCGGCGCCTCGCCGATCGGCTTCCTGGCGCAGAACGTGCTCGGCGGCGTGGAATTCGCCCCGCATCTGGGGCCGGTGACATTCCGGATCGATGCCGAACGCCGGTCGGTCACCGACAGCCTGCTCTCCTATGGTGGCATGCGCGATCCCGGCACGCGCGAAGTGTGGGGCGGGGTGGTGCGCGATGGCGCCCACGCGCAGTTCGAAATTCCGCTGGGCGCCGGCTATGTCTATGCAGGCGGCGGCTATTCGAGCTTCACCGGCCGCAACACCGCCAGCAACAACCGCACCGAGGCGGGCGCTGGCTTCGCCTATCCGATCCTGAAAGGCCCCGACTACGAACTGCGCACAGGGGTGGACCTGGTATATTTCGCCTACGCCAACAACCAGAGCGGCTTCACCCTGGGCCAGGGCGGGTATTTCAGCCCGCAATCCTATACCGCAATCAATCTGCCGGTGGATTACCGCGCCACCGTGGGCGACCTGACCTATCGCGTTGGTGGCACCGCTGGCTATGCGCGCTTCAACGCCAACGGCAGCCCGCTCTATCCCAACAACCCGGCAATGCAGGCCCAGGCCGAGATCGCCGCTTTGGCCAATTCAGCCGATGTCGCCACCAACCCGGCGCAGAACCGCGGTGGCTTCGTGGGTGGCGTGCGGCTCGATCTCGATTACGCGCTCTCGACCAATTGGAGCATCGGCGCCGGCCTGCGCTTCGACAAGGCGGCGGACTGGCAGGAAACCAACGTCTCGGTGCGGTTGCACGGCTGGTTCTAGATCATGTCCGACGTCGCGCATTCGCAAATTTGTAGGTTGGATAAGCGAAGCGCCATCCGACAGCGGGATTGAGGCGGCACGCGCTTCGGCGGATGGCGCTGCGCTGATCCGCCCTATCCGAGCCAGCGCACGGCCAGCCAACCGGCACCCGCCGCCGAGGCGGTCAGCAGCGTGCCCCAGCCAAGGTCGAGGCAGGCCACAAGCGGGTCCCAGCCCCGCAAGGTCGCCCAATTGGTCAGGTCATAGGTGCCATAGGCCAATGCGCCGAGCAGCGCACCGCGCCACGCCGCCGCATACCAGGGCCCGGCGGCAATCCCCGGCATCGTCGCCAGTACAGTCAACCCCACCGCATAACCCGCATAGAACAGGATGGCGGGCGACCAGACCGGCTTTTCCAGCAGCATGCTTCCCAGGCGCGGCCGGTAGATGGCGTTGCCGGCACTGCCAAGCCAGAGGAAATCCAGCACGATCATGACCAGGGCGGCGCCCGCAAGGGCGACAAAAAAGGTGCGCATGTTGCGCACTTGGCCACGATTTCGGTTTTGACCAGGGAAAAAAGCGGCGCGGACAGGGATCACCCCACCGGCGCCACCGGACCATGCCAACTGTTATAAAGAACACCGTTGGCATGAGTCATATCTGGCGCGCGCCGCCCACCAACCCGCGCGCGAAACCAGTCGGCGGAACGCTGGAAGAGTCAGCCGTTCTGCCGGCCGGTATCAGGCCGCCAGCTTCGCCACTTCGGCAGGCGGCAGCAGCACGAGTTGCTCATAGTCGCGCACCAGCATCTCGGTGATCGCGCCGGGCGTGTAGTGATGGTCGCCGATCTGGCGCACCGGGGTCACCTCGGCCGCAGTGCCGGCCAGGAACACTTCGGAGGCAGACACGATTTCATCCGGCATGATGGTGCGCTCCACCACCGTGATCTTCCGCTTGCGCGCCAACGCCATCACGGTACGCCGCGTGATGCCATCAAGGAAACAATCAGGCGTCGGCGTGTGCAGTTCGCCATTGAACACGAAGAACACGTTCGCGCCGGTGGATTCCGCAATCTGGCCGCGCCAGCCAAGCATCATCGCATCGGTCCAGCCCTCGGCCTCCACCGCATGCTTGGACAGCGTGCCGATCATGTAATTGCCGGCGGCCTTGGCCGCGGTGGGCGCGGTATCCGGTGCCGGGCGCTTCCACGGCGCCCAGCCCAGCCGGATGCCCTTCATGCGATCGGCGCCGAAATAGCTCGGCCAGGCCCAGCAGGCGATCGCCAGGTGAATCTTGGTGTGCTGCGCCGAAACCGCCAGCATTTCCGTGCCGCGCCAGGCGATCGGTCGCAGATACGCATCGGTGAGCCCGTTGGCCGCCAGCGTCGCCACGCAGGCGGCGTCGATCTCGTCCGCCGTGAAGGGGATTTCGAAGCCCAGGATGCGCCCCGAGGCGATCAACCGGTCGGTGTGCTCGCGCAGCTTGAACACATTGCCGGCGTAGCAGCGCTCGCCCTCGAATACGGCACTGGCATAGTGCAGCCCGTGCGTCAGAACGTGCAGCCTGGCGTCACGCCACGGGACGAGCTCACCGTCCCACCAGATCAGGCCATCGCGGTCATCGAAAGGAACGAGCGTCACGGGAGCCTCCCACGCAATTTCATTGCTCAGACTTGACCCAAAGCTAGAATGGCCTTGAAATTATGTCAACGAACCTGTCTTATGCTGGCGCCATGTCTGCCATGTCCGCCGCGAGAAGCGTGCTCAACGCCAAGGACCCGAAATCAGCCCCCCAGGCGGGGTCAAACCTGCTCTTCCTGCGGGAGGAGGAGATCCGCGCCGCGCAGGATTTGCTGTTCTTCGCCTATCGGGACTTCACCAACGCCGCCGATATCGTGCTGGAGGAACTGGGTCTTGGCCGCGCCCATCACCGCGCGCTGCATTTCATTGGCCGCCAGCCCGGCGTCACGGTCAGCGAGCTGCTGGCCCTGCTGCGCATCACCAAGCAGAGCCTGGCCCGGGTGCTCAGCGCGCTGGTCGATCAGGGCTATGTCGCCCAGGCGCCCGGCGCCACGGATCGCCGCCAGCGCCTGCTCAGCCTGACCCCCAGCGGCCGCGAATTGGAGCGGCGCCTGTTCGAGCGCCAGCGCGAATGCCTGGTCGCCGCGTACCAGGAAGCCGGCGCCGGCGCCGTGGAAGGCTTCCGCGCGGTGATGCGCGGCATCATGAACGAGGCCGCCCGCGCTTACGTCGACAGCAACGACCCCGTCGCCCGGGAACCGCGCCCGCGCACGGACCCGGCCTGACCGGCCCGCCAATGTCCGACGCAGCGCATATCCTGGTGGTGGACGACGATGCCAGGCTGCGTGCCCTGCTCTCGCGCTACCTTTCCGGCGAGGGCTTCCGCGTGACCACCGCCGGATCGGCCGCCGATGCGCGCGACCAGTTGCGCGCCGTGCAGCCTGATCTTCTGGTGCTCGACGTGACGATGCCCGACGAAACCGGGCTGGAATTCACCGCGACATTGCGCCAGGAACGCGCCGGCACGCCAATCCTGCTGCTCACCGCGCGCGGCGCGCCGGAAGATCGCATTGCCGGCTTCGAGGCCGGTGCCGATGACTATCTCGGCAAGCCGTTCGACCCGCGCGAACTGGTGCTGCGCATTCGCGCCATGCTGCGCCGCGCCGCGCCGCCGCCACTCGCCCCGGCCAGCACGCGCATGCGCCTGGGGGAGACCGCCTTCGACTGGGAACGCGGCGAGTTGGTGGGCCCGGAAGGGCCGATCTACCTCACCGGGGCCGAGGCCGCCTTGCTCGGCGCGCTGGCCCAACGCCCCAACGAAGTGCTGTCGCGCGAGGAAATCGCCGCCATTCTCGGCATGGACGAGGCCGGCGAACGCGCTGTCGACGTGCAGGTGACGCGCCTGCGCCGCAAACTGGAAGCCGATCCGCGCGAACCGCGCTTCCTGCACACGGTGCGCGGGCGTGGCTACGTGCTGAAACCGGGCGGATAGCCGTGCACCCGCCGGCCTCCTGGCGGTTCATCCCGCGCATGCCGCGCCGGTTCCTGCCGCGCTCCCTGCTGTGGCGCAGCCTGCTGATGATCCTGGTGCCCCTGCTGCTGCTGCAGGCCGTGTCGCTGCGCATCTTCTACGTCACCTACATGGACCTCGCCTCACGCCGCCTCTCGTCGGCGGTCAGTGGCGAGATCGCCACCACGGTTGATCTGCTGCAACGTTTCCCCGGCGAGACCAATCGCGCCTGGATCCTCGCCATGGCGCATGAGCGATTCGACATGGTGATGCGCGTCGAACCCGGCGCCACGCTGGATCGGCTGCGCTACAAGGACATGATCGGGCCATTCGACGACGACCTGGCCGATAATCTAGAACGGAAGATCGGCAAGCCGTATTTCATGGACTGGAACTGGCACGGCGATCCGCGCGCCGTGCTGGTGCGCGTGCAAATGCCCGATGGCGTGCTGGACATCGAAGCCCCGCGCAAGCGGCTGTATTTCGCCACGCTGTATTTCATCGTGCTGTGGCTGGCCGGCACCTCGCTCGTCGTCTTCCTGATCGCCGCGGCCTTCATGCGCAACCAGGTACGCGCCATCCGCCGCCTTGCCTCCGCCGCCGAGGCTTTCGGCCGCGGGCGCGACGTGGGCCCGATCCATCCGGAGGGTGCAACCGAGGTGCGCCAGGCCGCCGCCGCGTTCAACCGCATGCGCGAGCGGATCATGCGCTTCCTGCAGCAGCGCACCGAAATGCTCGCCGGAGTCTCGCACGATCTGCGCACCCCGCTCACCCGCCTGCGCCTCGCCTTGGCCGTCATGCCGCGCGAGGATGCGCAGATGGCCACCGAAGTGGCCGACATGAACGCCGACCTGGAAGAGATGGACCGCATGATCGGCGGCTATCTCGCTTTCGCCCGCGGCGAGGGCGCAGAGCAGGCGCAGCCGACCAATCTGGTGGCGATCCTCGACGACGTGGCCGCCGCGGCCCGCCGCGCTGGCGCCGATCTGGCCCTGTCGGCCCCTGGCGAACTGACCCTGCCGCTGCGTGCCGATGCGCTGCGCCGCGCCATCACCAATCTGGTCGACAATGCGCGCCGCCACGGCACGCATGTCGCACTCGCCACCTGGCGCGCCGGCCGCGCCGTCCAGATCACCGTGGACGATGACGGGCCGGGCATTCCGCGGGAGAAGCGCGAAAGCGTGTTCCGCGCCTTCGAGACCGGGGCGGAAGGCGGCACCGGGCTTGGCCTGACCATCGCCCGTGACATCGCCCGCGCCCATGGCGGCGAGATCACGCTTGAGGACAGCCCGCTCGGCGGGCTGCGTGCCCGCATCCGGTTGCCTGTTTAGACCAATTCGCCACCGCGCGATTCGAATGCTGGCCGAGACGTCTCCCATCGTGATATCCCTCTCATTGCGCGCAGGTATCGATGAGGGTTTTGGGTGAGTTCGGCAACGATCGTTCTGTTCGACAGCAGCGGCGACGCCGTCGATTTGGTCGATCCGCCAAGCGCGCTGAGCTCCAGCGGCGATCCCACCATGCCTGGCGCCAGCCTGGCCAATTCCTTCTCCACCGGGGCGCAGAGCGACCAAACGCTGCTGAGCATCTCGCTTGGCCTGTTCGCCGCCGACCCCAGCGACGGCGCCAGCTTCACCATCGACCTGATTGCCGATAATGGCGGCGTGCCCTCGAACACCGTGCTCCAGGCGCTGGCCACGGTTGCCGACAGCACGCTCGCCAGCAGCATGGGCGGACAGCTTATTGCCTTCTCCACGCCCAGCTACACGCTGACCGCCAACACGCGCTACTGGATCGCGCTGACCACGGGGAACGCCTCCTCGGTCGACTGGACCTACAGCGCCGCCAATGCCGGCACCGGCGTCGCCGGCGAATTCTTCTCCGCCGGCCCCGACGCGGTCACCGCCAACGGCACCGACGGCGCCTCGATCATGGTGGTGGATGCGGCGGCCTGCTACGCCAGCGGCACACGCATCGCCACCCCCACCGGCGAGGTGCCGATCGAGCTTCTCGCTTCCGGCGACCAGGTGCGCACGCTTTCCGGCGCGGCGCGCGAGATCATCTGGGTCGGCCACCGCTTCATCGATTGCACACGCCATCCGGAACCGCACATGGTCTGGCCGGTGCGCATCCGCACCAACGCGCTGGCCGAAGGCGTCCCGACGCGAGACCTGTTGGTGAGCCCGGAACATTCCCTGCTGATCGACGGTGTGCTGATGCCGGCCCGCGCACTGGTCAACGGGGCAAACGTGGTGCAGGAGCGTGTGGACAGCATCACCTGGTGGCACATCGAACTTGCCAGCCACGACGTGATCCTGGCCGAGGGCACGCCGGCCGAAACCTATGTGGACACGGGCAACCGCGCCGCCTTCGAGAATGCCGGCCCCTGCGTGCAACTGCACCCTCATTTCGGCCGCGTCCTGCATGAAGCCCAGGCCTGCGCGCCCTTCGCCGACACCGGCGCCAGCGTGGAACGCGCCCGCGCGCGGCTGCACGCAAGTGCCCACGCCCAGGGCTTTGCCGCGGTTGATGGATCCTGGTGGGTCGAGGCCGATGGGGCAACCCTGGCCGCCGGAGAAGATGGCTCATGGCTTGTGCCAGAAGGCACGCGGGAGGTGCGCCTGTCTTGCGCGCCCTGGCGCCCGGCTGACCTGGAAGCTGGCAACACCGATACGCGTGCGCTCGGTCTGTGCATCGGCACCATCGAACTGGCAGGCGTACCCTTGCCTCTCGACGATGCGCGCCTCGGCGGATTCCACACGCCCGAGCGCGATGGCGCGGTGATGTGGCGCTGGACCGATGGCGCCGGCGTGCTACCCGCCGAACTCTGGCCGGCCGGGGCGCAAACCCGCCTGCGCGTCGATGTCACCGTGTTGCCCCGCGCCTGGCGCGCGCCGGACGAGATGGCAACCTGCGCCGCCTGATTTCCCGGGTGCAACGCATCCCATCGCCAATTACAGAATTGCCTCGGCTTCCGGCGTTTCGCCCACCGCGTGCAAATTGTCGCGGATCGCCAGCAGCGCATCCAGCAGGTCTTCAAGCCGCTCCGCCGGCAGGCCCTGCAACGCCTCGCCGCGCACCACGCGGATGATGTCGCGAATCTTCGCCACCGCATCCTCGCCGGCATCGGTCAGCCACAATGTGCGTACCCGCCGGTCTGTCGCATGCGGCCGGCGTTCCAGCAGCCCCGCCTGTTCCAGCCCATCCACCAGCCGCACCACGGAGATGGTTTCCACGTCGAGCAGGCTCGCCACGCGGGCCTGATTGATGCCAGGCTCATCCTGCACGCGCAGCAACAGGCTGGCCGCCGAGCGGTTCACTGAAAGCCCCGCGCGGCGCGCGTAATGCAGAAACCGCCGGCGCATCAGCAGCGAACTCTCGCGCAACAGGAAGACCAGCGGTCGCCCGGTATCGGGCAGCGCATCCGGTGGAATGGTCGTTGGCATGTCTAGTCGGCCTCCTCCCCGCGCGGCGTTGCCATCATCGCCGCCAGTTTTGGCATGCTCGAAGTACGCCGCGGCGCCAGCCAATGCTGCAACCGGTCGAGATACAAATAGATCACCGGCGTCGTGTAGAGCGTGAGCACCTGGCTCAACGCCAAGCCGCCCACCATCGCAAAGCCCAGCGGCTTGCGCAGTTCCGAGCCCGAGCCGCCTTCCAGCATCAGTGGCAATCCGCTCAGCAATGCTGCCATCGTGGTCATCAGGATCGGACGGAAGCGCATCAGGCAGGCCTGGCGGATCGCCGCGTGTGGCGTCTGCCCGTCGCGCCGTTCCGCGGTGATGGCGAAATCGACCATCATGATGCCATTCTTCTTCACAATGCCGATCAGCAGGATGATGCCGATCAGCGCAATCACCGTGAGCTGGTAGCCGAACGCCAGCAGGATCAGCAGCGCACCCACGCCGGCCGATGGCAGCGTGGAGAGAATGGTCAGCGGCAGCACGTAGCTTTCATAGAGCACGCCGAGAATGATGTACACGGTCACCAGCGCGGCGGCGACCAGATAGGGCTCGGTTGACAGCGAGCTCTGGAAAGCCTGCGCTGTGCCCTGGAACGATCCTTCCACCGTGATCGGCACGCCCATCTGCGATTCCATCTTCTGGATCGCCGTCACCGCATCGCCCAGCGCGGCGCCGCGCGCCAGGTTGAAGGAAATCGTCACAGCCGGAAACTGGCTCTGGTGGTTCACCGCAATCGGCTGCACCGGGACCGTGGTTTCGTGCAGGATGGTGGACAGTGGCACGACCTGACCGTTGCTCGACGTCACATACAGCTTCTGCAATGTCGCCAGATCGCCCTGCAATTTCGGCAGCACCTCCAGGATCACGTAATAGGCCTTGTTGCCGGTAAAATACTGC
>Ga0316222_1003684_pt1 | contig 14757 bp, 16 predicted proteins | sample TBH18011metaG_FD_206008 | JGI IMG/M metagenome (GOLD analysis project Ga0316222, IMG submission 206008) | Freshwater microbial communities from Trout Bog Lake, Wisconsin, USA - TBH18011 | ecosystem: Environmental > Aquatic > Freshwater > Lake > Hypolimnion/Profundal zone | place: USA: Wisconsin...
CGTCAACATCGGCATAACAACAGCCTCCTCGCCTTCACGATAGGCGAGTCGAATATCTTCAATTGTTGGCAGATTCAGCTTCATGTGCATCGTGTGTATTTAAAATGCCTGATTAGTAAGTGGGGGGGAGTTAAGTTAAAATGGCTCTATGTGATTCCTAGTGGGTAATCAAACTTCAACTTTCCACCAAAACAGCTTAAAAACAACATAATTTCTTCTCATATATTTTGCGAGCATCTGCTATGCAGATTACCTGCCAAAGCCACGAACGAACAAAACAACATAATTTTCGTGGATGAACGTTTTTAGTTTAGATATTGGGATTAACCCCTTACCCATGCTAAATCACATAGAACCTATTTAACTGGCGAAAAACGGGGCGGAAAAAGCACCGGGCCGTTCCAAAGGCGGTTTGGCTGACGAGGCTTACGACACAGTGGAGGGCCTGGTTGGAATGCCGGAAAATAGAAGCCGTGATCCCGCCCAAAGCGAATCGATTGGCTGCGATTATTGGCCATATCAGGGGCGTCAGGTCGTCGAATGCCTGTTCGGCAAGCCCTACCGAAGAATTGCCACGCGATATGAGAAAAGCCATCAATGACATGGGCATGCCGTCATTTGCCCCGGTATGGCTACGCTGAAACCTCAGCCGAACCTGGCAATTCTTCATTTATATATGCGTCACTGTCAAGCAGGTATCCGAATGTGGTTAAAATAGCATTGTTGTCGGCTATAATTTCAAACTTGCTTACCGTAAAGGAGTTATAAAGTGCTGAAACTACGTCACGTGTTTTTATTAGGCGTGCTGTTATACCCGCTTGCGGCTTCTGCGGAGATGAGTGTCAACATAGGCATAGACTTGCCGGCATATCCCAATCTTGCCCTGATCCCCGGCTATCCGGTCTATTACGCACCACAACTGGATGCAAACTTCTTTTTTTATGACGGGATGTACTGGGTTTATCAGGATGATGAATGGTATACCAGCTCCTGGTACAACGGACCCTGGTGGTATGTAAGCGAGGAGGAAGTGCCTCTGTTTCTGCTGCGTATCCCGGTGCGCTACTATCGCCAGCCACCGGAATTTTTTATCGGCTGGCGCAATGATGCGCCACCACGTTGGGGGGAACACTGGGGTCGTGAATGGGAGCAGCATCGTCGCGGCTGGGACAGATGGGACCGCCGCGCAATCCCGCCACCGGCACCGTTGCCAGACTATCAGCGTCAATATTCAAGGGATCGGTATCCGGAGCAAGTGAGGCAACAACCGCAACTTCAGCAACAGCACTATCGTTTCAATCCGGATGAACCGCAAACACGGCAATACGATCGGTCAGTGCCGTCTGTTCAGCAGGCAAATCCTCAGCCGGGGAGAATACCTGACGAACGAGGCACAAGGCAGGACATTCAGCGCCAGCAGAACATACAGGATGTGTCGCGCCCGCAAGTTCAGTGGCCGACTTCCGCTTCTCCGCAGTCAAGACAAGCACCTGACGAACGAGGCGCAAGGCAAGACATTCAGCGCCAGCAGAACACACAGGATGTGTCGCGCCCGCAAGTTCAGAGACAACCCCCGCCAAAACAGGAACAGCCTCAGAATCTCATGCAACCAGCGGTTCAGCATGAACACAAGCAGGAGGAAAGGCAGCAGGGACAGGACGCCCCGCACCAAACGAAACAAGGTCAGGATCGTGATCGAAATAATTAATGACAGCCTGACGACAGGTGTTATCACTGTATCAGCGGCATCCGCTGGCTAAGTTGCCCGGTGCGTTTAAAATTTACGATCAGGATGGAGTGCACTGATGAATAATGCACAATGGTTCATGATGGTAGGCGGACTGTTGCTGGTCATGGGACTGACTTATTCTGTCCTCAATCGCTCGCCGGTCACCTCAGCCATCATTTACCTGGCGGTGGGTCTGCTGACAGGTCCCAGTGCGCTCAACCTGTTTCATTTCAATCCGCTCAAGGAGTCAGCGCTGCTCGAAGCACTGACAGAAGTCGCAGTATTGATTTCGCTGTTTTCTGCCGGCGTCAAAATGCCGACGCCATTCAATTTTACCCGCTGGCGAGCGCCGATTTTACTGGCGACCGTTGCCATGATCATTACCGTCGCACTGGTCGCTGTCTTTGCCTGGTATGTCATAGGTCTGCCTCCCGGCGCTGCGGTGCTGCTGGGTGCCATTGTTGCGCCGACAGATCCTGTGCTGGCAACCGATGTACAAATCCGCCACCCCGGAGATCACGACCAGCTGCGTTTTACCTTGACCTGCGAGGCGGGTATGAATGACGGTAGTGCTTTCCCGTTTGTGATGCTGGGAATGGGTTTGCTGGGCTTACATGATCTTGGCAGCTATGGCCTGAACTGGATAGTCATAGATGTGCTGTGGGCGACAACGGGTGGTATTGCCATCGGCGTTGCCGCAGGTGTCACGCTAGCTCATGCGGGATGGAAACTGCGCCGCAAACCCCACCGGCATGAGTTGCTGGACGATTTTCTCGGTCTTGGCCTGATTGGTGTTGTCTACGGATTATGTGTAATGCTCAACACCTGGGGATTTCTGGCTGTTTTTTTCGCCGCATTCGCGCTGCGTCAGACTGAACTCAAACTGGCCAAAGCGACCTCGAATTTCACCGAACTGCACCCGGAGTCAGTGAGCCCGGGTACACTGCCTACCCCTATGGTGAGCGCAGGGTCGCTTATATTTAAGGAGCATCTGGAAAGGCTGTCCGAAGTCGTTCTGGTTCTCCTGCTGGGCGGCACATTGTTTTTGAATTCATGGAGCTGGATGGCTGTGGGGCTGTCGCTGTTTTTATTCGTGATCGTGCGCCCTGTCAGCGTCATCGTCGGACTGCTGGGCTCGCACACCAGCTGGCGAATACGCGGCATGACAGCCTGGTTCGGCGTGCGCGGAATCGGCTCGCTCTATTATCTGATGTATGCCATACAGCACGGACTGCCAGAGGCGCTGGCATTGCAATTGATACAGCTGACACTGATCGTTGTGACACTGTCAATTATGCTGCACGGCATCAGTGTTAAGCCGTTAATGCGTCAATTCTGGCGGCGTAACGCGCAAAACCCGACAGCATAGCTTATGATTCAAAGGCAAGACTCTCCAGCACGACTGTGATAGCAGCTATCCGTTTACATGACAAGGTACGAACACGAGGTTCTGTTGAGGTTTTGCCAATCGGGTCGGATTAGCCATTTTTAATGGCATGAGCAGCATAAATTTAAGTGGCGAAGAACGGGGCGGAAAAAGCAGCACCGGGCCGTTCCAAAGGCGGTTTGGCTGACGAGGCTTACGACACAGTGGAGGGCCTGGTTGGAATGCCGGAAAATAGAAGCCGTGATCCCGCCCAAAGCGAATCGATTGGCTGCGATTATTGGCAATATCAGGGGCGTCAGGTCGTCGAATGCCTGTTCGGCAAGCCCTACCGAAGAATTGCCACGCGATATGAGAAAAGCCATCAATGACATGGGCATGCCGTCATTTGCCCCGGTATGAATCCCATTGATAACGGTGTCTGGATCAGCGCGCGCTCTTCGATACTCAACTGCTTGTCAGTTTTTCCCATGCAACATGGTCCTCTAAAAATGTTGCACTTGGTTTTTGAGCGCGCCCTCTGATTAAGCTTTTTTATCTCCGCAGAATGTCAACTTTGGCGGCGGGCTGCATAACATAAGTGGTAAGTGGTAAGTGGTAAGTGGTGAGTGGTAAGTGGTGAGTGGTAAGTGGTAAGTGGTAAGTGGGATTAAAGCCGGCACTCCCCCACTTTCTGTTTGCTATTCTCCTTTCAGCATTTTTATTCCCCAGGCAACGCCAAAACCGGTGACATCCGTGCCGACGGCGCCTAAGCCCTCTTCGCAGCGGCTGGCAGATAAATCAACATGCAACCAGGGTGTGTCGTGCTCGACAAAACGCTTTAAAAATCGCGTTGCCAGTATATGGTCAGCTCCGCCTTCCAGTGTACATTGTTTAATATCGGCAACTTTGGACTCAAGTGCGCTCTCATAATCTTCATCCATCGGGAAAGCGCATAGCCGCTCGCCTGTCTGTTGCCCGACGCTCACCGCGCGCTGTAACAGTGCCTCACGGTTGCCCAATACGCCGGAATAACGGCAGCCTAGCGCCTCGTCCATACTTCCGGTCAGCGTTGCAAAGTCGATCATCAGGTCAGGCTTTTCGCGGGAGGCCAGTGTCAGTGTATCGGCCAGCACCATGCGTCCTTCGGCATCGGTGTGAATGATTTCTATGGTTGTGCCGTTAAGCGCTGTGACGACATCGTTTTGTTTGTAGGCCTTGGGGCTGATGTGATTCTGCGCGATTGCCAGCCAGCAGTCGATATTCACGGGCAACTTTTGCAAGCTTGCTCCCAGCAGAATGCCCAGCGCCACCGCAGAGCCGTTCATATCTTCGTGCATGTTGTGCATGTAACGCGCAGGCTTCAGATTATGGCCGCCGGTATCGAAGCAAATTCCCTTGCCGACCAGCGCGACTGTTTTTTGCGCTTCGGGATGTTTATAGCTCAGATGAACGATGGCCGCATCCTCGAATTCACTGCCTTGAGCCACCGCCACAAATGCACCTGCAGCCATTTTGCGCAACGCCTTCATGTCATACTCTTCATAGCGCCAGTCATTTTCCCCGGAGAGTTTTTGTATATGCTTGCGATAAAGCGCGGGCGTCAGCTCATTCGGCGGCAGAACAGTCAGGCTGCGGCACAGCAGATTGCCGGCCGCCTTTGCGCGCACGGGTTCAAATGCTTTTTCGTCCTCAAAGCCGGTAAGCAGAATGCTTTTCAGCGGCTTATTCTCATTTTTCTTCTTGTGCACCGGCAGCGTGGCACCATTCACCCAGGCAACATACAGCGCAAGTTCTGCGGTGAGCTGTGCAGCATCGCCCAGCACCACGATGGCAATCTGCTTCGGATGTTCTTCCAGCAACAACTGAACAGCTTTGCGTAGTTGTACCTGCTGAGAAAAAATAGCCTTGCTAAAATCAAGCATTGCCCAGGCAATCAATGAGCCGTCGGCAGTATTTGCAGCGACAGGCGACTTGGCGAGTTCGGATATTTTCATGTCGCGCCTGACAAGTATGCTGGTGAGCAGCGCCGCATGGGGCATATCGCCTGGCAAAATCTTGGCTTTCGGGCAGAGCACCAAAAGATGCGATGCTTCCAGATTGGCGGGGAGAGTTGGTATAACGGTGAGCTGTGCTAACATTACGTCCTCGAAAAAGTCATTCAATGCCGCGATTATACGGCGATCTATACTATGCGTAGCTATCTTGAACTCATGCAGCACGTGCTGGAGCACGGCACCAAAAAATCCGACCGGACAGGCACCGGCACACTCAGTGTATTCGGTTATCAGATGCGCTTCGATTTGTCGCGAGGCTTTCCGCTGGTCACAACCAAGAAATGTCACATGAAGTCCATTATCCATGAACTGCTGTGGTTCTTGCAGGGCGACACCAACATACGCTACCTTACAGAGCACGGCGTAAAGATATGGGATGAATGGGCGGATGAAAATGGCGATCTGGGCCCTGTTTACGGTAAGCAATGGCGCTCATGGCTGGCCGTGGATGGTCGCGTGATCGATCAGATTAAAATCGCAGTCGATCAGCTGAAAAACAATCCGGACTCGCGGCGGATCATCGTTTCGGCCTGGAATGTCGGTGAGCTTGAACAGATGGCGTTGGCACCCTGTCATGCATTCTTTCAGTTTTATGTCGCGGAGGGTCGATTATCTTGTCAGCTCTATCAGCGCAGCGCCGATATTTTTCTGGGCGTGCCCTTCAATATCGCCTCCTATGCCTTGCTGACCATGATGATGGCGCAGGTGTGTAATCTTGAAGCGGGTGAGTTTGTGCACACTTTCGGTGATGCGCATATTTATGCTAATCACATGGATCAGGCGGCATTACAACTCGCGCGCAAACCGCACCCGTTGCCCGTCATGAAAATCAATCCGGAGGTAAAAGACATTCTGTCCTTTCAGTATGAAGACTTTACGTTGGCGGGTTACGAACCGCATCCGGCAATTAAAGCACCGGTGGCCGTTTAGGAATCAGGATTCAGGCCGTAAGGGCACGTCCACGAAACAACGGAGCTGAGGCCGCGGAAGATTTTCCACGCAACAACGCAGTTGCTGTTGTTGAATGAAAGCTCATGTTTTTGAGTGAAGGGTTAAGGAGCTGGCGGAATGAAATATAGTGAACTGATAGTCTGGCAAAAGGCTATGGATCTGGTAACCGATATTGATCAAATTACCGTGACTTTTCCGGGTGAGGAACGCTACGGCCTGACGTCGCAAATAAGAAGGGCTGCTGTATCTATACCTTCAAATATTGCCAAGGGGCATGGCAGAAACTTAACCGGCGCTTATTTCAACCACTTATCCATTGCTTAGGGTTCCTTAATGGAGATTGAAACTCAAATTGAGATTGCCATGAGGTTAAATTTTATCGGTGACGAAACGTACACTTTTGGAAAAAACAAGCGAAATTGGCAAAATGCTTAACGCTCTTAAGAAATCTCTGTCTGCCCATGAAGAATAAAAACACTATCCTGAATCCTCGATCCTGCATCGTCGTTGCCATGGCGAAAAATCGCACCATAGGCATCAACAATACCTTGCCCTGGCGCTGCCCTGAGGATTTAAAGCACTTCAAGGCGCTGACCATGGGGCATCACATGATTATGGGCCGCAAGACCTTCGACTCGATCGGACGTCCGTTGCCCGGTCGCAGCACGGTGGTGGTTACGCGAGATCATAATTTGCAAATTGAAGGCTGCCTGATGGCTCATTCGTTGCCGGAAGCACTCGCCGCTTGCGCTGGCGATGAAAAGATTTATATCGTGGGCGGCGCTGAAATTTACCGGCAAGCTTTATCACTGGCTGACACGCTATACATCACCGAGATTCAGCAGGAGGTAGCCGGTGATGCGCATTTTCCTGAGTTTGCCCTGAGTGACTGGCTGGAGGTGTCACGTAAAATATGCCGCCAGGCTTCACCGCAAGCGCTGGAATATCATTTCGTCACTTATCAGCGCAGGGGGCAATAATGTTTGAACTACCTTCAATGTGGAATCTGCTGCTTACCACGCTGGCGTTTATTGCTGTAGCCTGGTATCTGCGACGTTTTCTGGACGGGCAGGGCATTCCGCACAGCATGACGCGCGGACTGCTGGTATTTGTGCTGGCTTCGCTGGTATCGTGGGGTGTTGGCGAATTGGTGGACAAAATTCAAGGGGGAAAAGCAAAGCCCATTGCGCAGACTGACCTGTCGACATTGTTAAAAACGCTGGGCCAAACACAGCCCTGATAGAGCTATTTCTGCGCTAGTCAAAGCGAGAGTATAAAAAATAGAATTAATTCATCTTCCTGAAAGTGCTGTACCATTGCACGCCGTTTTGCCACGGGCGTGCCGCCGTGCAAAACCAGGCCTTCGCGACCAAACACGGTACCTAAGAATGCCGCAAGCGGTTCAGTGGTTTCGCGGAACTGGGTAAATATCAGTACCTTCTCCTGCCTGGCTGCGATAACCTCAGTCAATTCAGGCAAGCGCGCAAATTTACCGCTATCGGCAGCATTCCAGGCCGCATCTCCTTGCCATTGAAAAGGGTGGTTACAGCTTTGTTTGAAGCGCATGAGATACGATAACACCACCCCTTTACGTCCGATACCTTCGGCCTCTTCCAGTGAGGCAGCCAGATCTTGCACCGCGCGCTGATACAATGCGGCCTGCAACGGACTCAGATGACAGTATGCTTTCAGTTCAGTTTTATCAGGCAGATCATTAATAACAAGCTTGTCAGTCTTCAAGCGCAGCAGGATATAAGGGCGCACCAGTTCGCGCAGCGGGCCGAAATGCCCGGCCTTGGCCAGCCGTTTGGTAAATTTGGTGAAAACTTTGTCAGTCCCCAGCAAGCCGGGGTGGGTGAAATCAAAAATCGACCACAAATCTGATAGGCGATTTTCGACTGGCGTTCCCGTTAGCGTAATACGGGTCTGTGCAATGAGCTTTTTCACTCGCCGAGATTGTTTGGTGCCCGGATTTTTAATCGCCTGTGCTTCATCCAGTACGGCTATAAGCCATGACATCGTCTCTAACACGGGCTGGCGCAGAAGAGAGCCATAGCTGGTGATGATCAATCGAACGCGCCAAGCTGCTTGATATCGAGTGCGCGCAATTGAGCCGCAGACAGGGCAGACGGATGCGCGATCAGCATCGTCAAGCCGGGGGCAAAGCGGGTGATTTCTGCCGCCCAGTTCGCCAGCAAGGAGGCAGGAGCTACCAGCAGACTGGGACGCTCGCCTGTCATCTGCTCAGGCTTTAACACTAACAGTAAAGACCGCACCTGAATGGTTCTTCCCAGACCCATGTCGTCCGTCAGACAGGCTCCCAGTCCAAGCCGGGTGAGCAGATACAGCCAGCGCAAACCTGCCTGTTGATAAGAGCGCAGCGTGGCTTTGAGTTCATCGCCCGGTGTGATTTGTGCCAGTCCTTCCGGTGAGCGCAAGCCGCGCAACGTATCGGCCAACCAGGAACCGGCAATAACCTGTGACGCCTTGTCATGCACAGATAGCCGGGAGGTGTCGGTGGCGATAAATGGGAACGGTGCTTCTGCATCCTTATGATTTTCGGCTAGATTGAAATGCACTCTGCCAACCAGATTCCAGGCGGGATGATATATTTTCAGGAAATCCTGAAGTGTTTTTTTGACTCCTCGACTTCAACCCGAAACGCCGCATCAAGCTCATCCCATAGGGCAAGAAGCACATCTACCGTCAGATATTCTGAGCCAGTCATCAAAGGTGCATTAACGAGTAATTCGTCTAATCGGTGTGCTGCGGGGTTCGAGATGATGCAGTTGCTTTCAGTAGCTTCCTTTGTCGCACACAGCGCAGTAACATAGCGCGCACTGAAATCATGCCACCAGGCAAAAAACAGGCGGCAATGCGCTACCCACCTCTGCTGCGCCGAGGTGCCATAGACCATGTCCGGTGCTTCGTGACAATGATTCTACTTAATGATTTCATCTTAAAGGGATGAAATCGTCCTGACATTTAATTGATACTGGTATGATAACCATGAACAAACTGCATAACTTTGCGGGCAGTAATGTTTGCACTATTCGCGCTTAGATATTGCCGGCTACAAATAAAAAAGCCCGGAACTTTCGTCCCGGGCTTTTTTACAATCGCTGATTAAGCGGCTTGAATGTTTGAAGCTTGCTTGCCCTTAGGGCCTTGCGTAACTTCAAAACTTACTTTTTGACCTTCTTGAAGGGTCTTGAAACCGTTCATGTTGATCGCTGAGAAGTGAGCGAACAGATCTTCGCTACCATCATCAGGAGTTACAAAACCGAAACCTTTTGCATCGTTGAACCACTTAACTGTACCAGTTGCCATGTGTTTACTTCCTTTTTTAAAAACACGGGAAAAACTCCCGCAAAACTATTTGATCGAAGATTGCGCATGGTAAAACCAGTACTGCAGTGACTTTGATTCAAACACCTAGGCATACTTTATACGCCTGTTCCAAGAGTGAGTCAAGTAAATTGTGCAATCAGATACAAGAAACAAGGTTTAAGGTTTAAGACAAAACAGTTTCACATATTTGTCTTGTACCTTGTGTCTTGCCCCTTGTAGCTGTTTTTACCTCACGCAATCCACGAAATAACGCTTCACACCATTTATTTCTTCTACAACCAGTCCGTGAATGTCAGTCTCGAAACCAGGCAATTTCTGGCTAAAATCACGGGCAAATTTGAGATAGTCGACGATGGTTTTATTGAATATCTCACCCGGAATCAACAGCGGAATACCGGGCGGATACGGGGTTAGCAACACAGCAGTGATGCGCCCTTCCAGTTCGTCAATTTCCACGCGATCAAGTTCTTCATGCGCCATCATTGCAAAGGCATCCGATGGTTTCATCGCTGGCTGCATGTCGGACAGATACATTTCAGTCGTCATGCGCGCGACATTATGCAATTTATAGGCATCGTGGATGCGCTGACAAAGATCGCGCAGTCCTACCCGTTCATAATGCGGATGTTTCGCGGCAAACTCAGGCAGGATACGCCAAAGAGGCTGATTCTTGTCATAGTCATCCTTGAACTGTTGCAAGCCGGTCAGCAAGGTATTCCAGCGCCCTTTGGTGATGCCGATGGTAAACATAATGAAAAATGAATAGAGTCCGCATTTTTCAACGATGACGCCATGCTCGGCCAGATATTTGGTCACCATGGATGCCGGGACACCGCTTTCTGAAAAATCACCATCCACGGCCAGGCCGGGCGTGATGATGGTAGCCTTGATCGGATCGAGCATGTTAAAGCCTTCAGCCAGATCGCCGAAACCATGCCACTTGTCAGAGGCTGTCAGCACCCAGTCTTCGCGTGAACCCACGCCTTCCTCGGCAATCACATCCGGACCCCAGACCTGAAACCACCAGTCCAGACCATATTCTTCATCTACTTTACGCATGGCGCGGCGGAAATCCAGTGCTTCAGCGATGGATTCTTCAACCAGTGCCGGGCCACCCGGAGATTCCATCATCGCTGCTGCCACATCGCAGGAGGCGATAATCGCATATTGCGGACTGGTGGAGGTGTGCATCAAATACGCTTCATTGAAGATGTACTTGTTCAATTTGTGGCTTGCCGGTTCGCGTATCAGAATCTGCGACGCCTGCGATAAGCCTGCCAGCAATTTATGGGTTGACTGGGTGGCGAAAATCATCGATTCACGTGCCTGCGGCCGGTCACGGCCTATGGCATGCATATCTTTGTAGAAATCGTGGAATGCCGCATGCGGTAACCACGCTTCATCGAAATGCAGCGCATCTATGCGTCCGTCCAGCATTTCTTTCAACATTTCAACGTTATAAACGATGCCGTCATAAGTACTTTGCGTAATGGTCAAAATACGCGGTTTCTTAGTTTTGTCTTTAATGAACGGATTTGCATCAATTTTGCGCTGTATGCTTGCCGGTTCAAATTCCGACTTCGGGATCGGCCCGATGATGCCGTAATGGTTGCGTGTCGGCGTCAAAAATACCGGTACTGCACCTGTCATCATGATGGAATGCAGAATGGATTTGTGGCAGTTGCGATCCACTACCACAATATCATCAGACGCTACCATCGAATGCCAGACGATCTTGTTTGAGGTCGACGTGCCATTGGTGACGAAAAACAGATGATCTGCATTGAAAATACGCGCAGCATTGCGCTCAGAAGCGGCGACCGGCCCTGTGTGATCGAGCAATTGACCCAGTTCATCCACTGCATTACAGACGTCAGCGCGCAGCATATTTTCGCCAAAAAACTGGTGAAACATTTGTCCCACAGGCGATTTTAGAAAGGCCACGCCACCTGAATGACCCGGGCAATGCCATGAGTAGGAGCCATCCTGCGCATAATGCAATAGCGCGCGGAAAAAGGGTGGTGCCAGTGAATCCAGATAGGATTTCGCTTCGCGGATGATATGGCGTGCCACAAATTCAGGCGTATCTTCATGCATGTGAATGAAGCCATGCAATTCACGCAGCACATCGTTAGGGATATGTCGTGAGGTGCGTGTCTCGCCGTACAGATAAATCGGTATATCTGAATTTTTGAAACGAATTTCTTCGACGAAGGCGCGCAAACTTTTGAGCGCAATTTCAATCTCTTCCTTGCTGCCACCGCCGAATTCCTCATCGTCGATAGACAGCAGGAACGCGGAGGCGCGGCTTTGTTGCTGCGCAAAAGAAGTCAGGTCGCCGTAGCTGGTTACCCCCAGCACTTCCATTCCTTCTTCTTCAAGCGCATCAGCCAGCGCGCGTATCCCTAAGCCACTGGCATTTTCTGAGCGGAAATCTTCATCAATGATGATGATGGGAAAACGGAATTTCATTGCATTGCTCCCGTCAGGATAATCAAATGTGAATTCTTATTTATTTCCGGGCAAGAACATAGCCTGGTTTCAGTGAAGGCGCAGCCTGAGCTAAAGCGAAATTTCATTTTTTGTTCCTTGAATGCGAAGAATAAAACATAAATTTATCAGTGTAGATAAACATAGTAAATGTTGAGCTTCAGTGAAGACGCAGCCTGAGCTAAAACAGAAATTTATAAATAACTCTCTGTATTAAAAGATATAGAGGGTTTATTTTAAATTAGAGTGGATACTAACACTTTTACAAAAATATCGAGAATACAGCAAAAGTTGCACCTGAAAAATGATTGATGCGTCAGGATTTATTTCACAACGATTATTTAACGCTTAGGTGCAAATTCAGCTGCATTTTATGCTCAGTACACACAAAACTCACTCATATGCACCCCCTAATGAAAATTTCTCTCGATTTGCATGGCTGCACCGGACAATTCATGCTGGCAACAGGGTGTTCAAGCCGCAAGCCTGCTGTTTTCAGTGGCTATAGAAAAATGGCTATATTTGGGCTTGAGCCGTTAATTTTGATTATTATCCTCATGCGCATCAGATGATACCCGCTGCCTTCGACAAAAAAGCGAGCCGAGGGCAACGCAAGGATGGCAGGTTGAGTACACTCAGCATTTTCAGTGATATTTCGATGTGATTTTCACTGAATTGGTCAAATAATCTATACCTGCTTTTCCTGATATTTGAAAACTTTGTATGTCGCGCGCGACTTCTCTGTACTGTTTAGCGAATTAGCAATCGGTCTATCCAGCGTGTGCCAGGTGTTATCTCTCCGCGCAGGGTAGCGTTATAAGGCGGTATTAGCAGATTATCTGGCGGTGCGCTGATCAGATTCAGATCCACCGCCTGGGGGATGCCCACCAGTCCGTCGCTGTCGCGTTCGAACCGGTAATACAGACCATTCCACATCTTGGCGCCAAAGTCTCTGGGTTGTTTGAACAGGAAAAGCAGGCTGTGTTCCAGCCAGTCGTAGTTCTTGTCGCTGACAATGGCAGGGTTTTTGTACGGGTAGGGTACATGACATACGACTTCTTCCGGACTCTCCAGGCATTTGAATTCTTTCATAGACAAAAAATGGTCGGTAAAGCGGGCGTAGTTCATAGACAGCTTGAAAGTGGTAGTGCCATCGGGATGTGGCGTGAACTCAACGCTGCCGATGGGAATAAGCTGATGATCGTGGGTGAGGGCGCTTATGCTTTTGACACCTGACAACTCCCAGGCGGCGCAAAAAGGGCTGACTGCCAGCAGCAGCAAGGCGAACAGGCAGCGCATGAAGGCCAAAGTGGAATGATTATGTTTCATTGGTTTTAGCTCCGTGGTGGGAGTCGCGAAGATGCGACATTTCAGTTACTTTTTAGAAAAAATGGAAGATTTAAACTCAGAAGCTCAAATATCCCTGATCATTGCACTTAAACTATGAAGGTCTTGATCGTCGTTTCCCGGATCAGGCTTAAATCCTACGCCGCCGGGATCATATCAATGATATTTCCAGTCAGTATCGGAAAGTTAAGTCTACACCAGGGCGGGAGTATAGATCTACGCATAGTATTTGCCAAGATTGAAAGGTGTCCTTTCAGAGGTGAAGTGTGTCCTGTCAAACGTGAAGCGTGTCCTGTACGTTTGGAGGCGTATCCTGTACGATGGGAAGCGTATCCTGTACGTTAGGAAACGCATCCTTTGTAAGCGTCCAGCCGTTCCATCTTGAAGTCGTTGGCGAAAGCTAAGAGCATAGCGTCCACCTAATTTAAGTGGACACTATCATGAGCACTACGAATTCTGCGTCACGCCGACGCACGTATACAACTGAGTTCAGGCAAGGACTGGTCGCACAATGCCAACCTGGCGTATCTGTTTCAAGAATCGCGCTGGCGCACGGTATCAATGCCAACCTGCTGCGCAAATGGATCGACCGCTACCGGAATCAACTGCCAGTATCTGTCTCAGCAGAACCTTCAAAACTGGTTGCCGTTCAAGTCGAATTGCCTGTAAAGGCTCAGACTGAAGCCGCTTGCAGTGAGACCATTGAGATTAGTCTGACCAAACGCACCACGCACATCAATATCCGCTGGCCAGGCCAGCAGGCTGAAGCCTGTGCTCTATTGCTGGCAGAGTTGCTCAAATGATCCAGCCGGAACAGGTATTCCTGCACGCGGAACCCGTAGATATGCGCTGGGGTATGGACCGCTTGTCGCTGCTGATTCAGGAAATCGACGGGCGCTCGCCTTGTGATGGGACTGCCTATGGTTTTACCAACCGCAACTATTCGCGCATCAAGCTATTGATCTGGGACGGCACAGGTGTCTGGCTGTGCCATCGCCGCCTGCACAAAGGGCGATTCCGTTGGCCTACACCGAACGAAACCCTCTTCCGAATGAGCGCGGAACAATGGCGCTGGTTGATCACCGGCGTAGACTGGCAACGGCTGTGTGCGGTGCCTTCCGCGCAGTGGCGAGTTTAGTAAATAAATCCCTGATATTCAGTGAATTATACGATGGGATTTGGTATAATTAAGCCTATGAATTCACTAGATAAAACCAGTAATTTAAGCACTTTACAAGCCTCTGCTGGTGATGCCTCTTCGTCGCCAACGCAGTCACACGACGCCGAAATTGTACGACTCACCGAGCTTATCTGTTCGCAGAATTCCACCCTTAAATCGCAGGAAATCAAAATTCAGGCACTAATCCAGGAAGTCGCCTATCTGCGCCGTATGCGCTATGGGGTCAAGAACGAAGCCATGAGCGCCGAACAGCGCTCACTGTTTGAGGACGATGTGGTTCAGGATATCG
>Ga0316222_1003690_pt1 | contig 14750 bp, 7 predicted proteins | sample TBH18011metaG_FD_206008 | JGI IMG/M metagenome (GOLD analysis project Ga0316222, IMG submission 206008) | Freshwater microbial communities from Trout Bog Lake, Wisconsin, USA - TBH18011 | ecosystem: Environmental > Aquatic > Freshwater > Lake > Hypolimnion/Profundal zone | place: USA: Wisconsin...
GCCCGGCCTCCGGTTAGCCCCATTTGGACCGGTGGTTGATCGTCAGCGAACACCATCGGCCTCCGCCTCAGCAAAACCCCGGCACCCCGACCGGAGCGCGGAGCATTGCTCCGCAAGTTTCGTCCCAGCCCCCCGCGCCTGGCCTCTGGCCAGTCCTGCTTGTACACCCGGATCTCCGCGACCTTGGCCTTCCCCCTCCCGCCATCCTCGCCAGGACATCTGCCCCCTGCCCCCGGAGCGCGGCTGTGGCGGAGCCCAGCCGCAGCGCTCACGCGAAAAATCATATTGGGCGTCCATCCACGACCCTCGCAGAATCACCCGCCTTCCCCCGCCTTCGCCACCTCTTCCGACAAAAAACCTTGCCTCCCCCTGCCCGCCACTTCATGTTTGGCCACAGCCGGTTTGGACCGGCGAACCACCGATTTGCCAACCGCCAGCTTGTACGCATGAGCAAACTTGACGATGAATTGGCCAAAGATGTGAACCTTTGGCGGATGTGGCGGGAGGAAGGCGTGACCGAAACGACGCCACTTGCCGTTGATGTCTTTTTTTACGCCACCAACAAGACCGCAGCCGAGCAAATCGCCGACGGGTTGCGGAGATGGGGTCTCAGCAAAGTCGTGATGAAGCCCACTCGCACTCTTTTCATTTTCAAAGGCTGGACGATCACCGGCGTTGAGCAGGGAACTTGGTCGCTTGAGAAGCTGCATGACCGATCTCAAAGATATGTGCGACTTGCCGAGATTTGGAGCGTCATTTACGATGGATGCGGAGCCGAGATGCCAAACCATGAGCGAGCCACCTAAACCGTCGAATCCAAACCGCGTCTTGTTTGTTAAGGTTGACCGCCAAAGACCCGCCTTTGAACTTTGGACTTACCTTGCAGAAACCTTTCTTTAGCCACGAATGAAACAGGCTTTGCCCCCTGTTTTGTGAGCATGGCCCACCACTTCCGTACTGGGCTATTTTCATCCCCAACTCTCTCAGCCCCGACAACACGAGGGTTTCTGTGAGCTCTTTTGGACCTTGGCCTTCCCCCTCCCGCCATCCTCGCCAGGACATCTGCCCCCTGCCCCCGGAGCGCGGCTGTGGCGGAGCCCAGCCGCCGCGCCCACGCGAAGAATCATATTGGGCGTCCATCCACGACCCTCGCAGAATCCCCCGCCTTCGCCACCCCATCCGACAAAAAACTTGCCTCCCCCTGCCCGCCGCTTCATGTTTGGCCACAGCCGGTTTTGACCGGCGAACCGCCGATCCGCCACTTTGCGCGCATGAAACTGTTGCATAACCTATTCGCGGCCTTCCAAAGTATGCCCGGCGGCCTTCGGTATGCGACGCTGACTTGCTCTCTTCTTGCATTGTCAGGACTGACGTTAGCGGTCTCGCCGAACGGCGGGTGGTTTCTTGAAGGCAATCGAGTCGGTTACGGAAAGTTCTGGCATCAAGGAGGAGGGGTCCTTTTTGCGGTCGCCGGCCTATGGTCAGCGATGCTGGTTTATGGTTTTGTCCGGGCGCGGCGATGGGCACGGCCCGCCGCCGTTGTCTTTGGCTGGCTCACAGTGCTGGCCTCCTTTATCGGGTGGCAAATTTTTACTCTGGATGTTGCGCTTGCGGTTTTGCTGTTCGGTTGCTGGCCGACCTGGTATTTCTATGGCCGCCAGCCCGTGCGGGATTATTTTGGAATCAGCCATGAACGCCGTGAGTCCTAAATTCGCGAAGCCAGCCCGCAAAACACACCCCGTGAAAACATATCCACTATTCAGAAATGCTTTGCTAAGCTTGTCGGGGCTGTCCCTGCTGGGGGCATTTCTTGCTCAGATTCCAACCGGAATGTTTCTTATTACTATGCAGACGACCTGAAAACCATGAATCTTCCCGTGTGGCAAGTCACGAACGCCATCCCCTTGACCCCGGATAAGGCAGTGCTGGCCACCACCTCCTATTCCCGCACCAGGCATCCGGAAATTTCGACTTGGGATGTGGACGACATTGAGTTACAGAAGGAGTTTGGCATCGCAAATACCTGGATTTACAATGTCTCGTTGAAAGATCCGCAATCAGGCACCCTTGAATACGGCATCAAGGTGCTCATGGATGGCAGCATTTGGAAGCCAACCAAAGAAAAACGTCACTGATAAACTTGTCATCCAAAAAACCGCCGGAGCCGTCGCGTCCACCGCAGCTTTGACAGATGTCGCGGTTTCTGTGACGGGCCGACGGTGGTTCGGTTTTTTTCATCAGGCCACGAAACATGATTTTTTCTATGAGCCCATTATTGTTGGCAGCCTTGCCAAAAGCCGGCGGGGACGCTTTATTTTTAGTCGGCGCCGGTCTTTGCGGCGCAGCGGCGGCATTTTTTATTTGGCGGCGAAAATAATGCGCGGAAATTTCGAAGCTGTTTTCGATCGGTTTGTTTTGATTTATGACGAAGCGTGCAGTGTCAGCCACCATGACCATCCCGCGCATCCCCATCCTGGCGCTGGCACTCCTCATCCCTCTGCTCACGGGCTGCCGCGGCCTGGGCACCCAGCGCTTCACCGCCTTTGCCCCCTCGCAAGCGCAGGAATTGGCCGCCTCCAGTCGCGTCGTCCTCGATGTCCGGTGTACCGGTGTCACCGTGTACCCCGACTACAACCTTTGGGAGAACCAGCAAATGCTGGCCCCCATGCCCCGGCATTGGAAAACGGACCTGACGTTTGCGGTGGAGCACGTCGTGCGGGGCAAATTTGACGGGCAATCCATCCGCCTTCATTGGCTGCGCGACCCAACCCCGGAACAAAGCCAGTTGCTGGCGATTGCCAAGACCAACGGATTCGCTTTCAATACCGGCATGCCGCTGCGCCTCGGGTTCGATTCCGGTTCCGGCCGGCATTGGGACCATCTCAAGCTGATGATTAGAAATGAATGATACGCCGCCCAACCGGTTCCCGGAGCCAGCCGACACGAGCCGATGGCAACCCGGTTTTTTCCATTAACCAAACTTGTGCGCACGCTCATTCTCAACCCGGACTGGAATGCTCTCCTTTTTTGGCGGGATGAGCAGAGTCAATCTGCCGTGGATGATGCTGCATTGCCAATTTCAGATTTGCTTCGAGCACAGCTTGGATCATTTGGCGCACTTCATTCTGAACTTTATTTCAGTGAAGGCGGCACCCCATCCGAGATAGACATACACCTGCTCGATGAAAAAGGTTTGCTCGTGTGGCAAGACCTGCGCCGCGAGTTGGGAGCCGACTACTGCGTATTGTTTTTCAGCCATCAGTTTATGGAGTCATTCGGACGCGTCGAAGACTTTGAGGCCGCACAGAGAGCAAAAGATGGACTAGATGCCTAAATCGCCATACCCGCCACCCGATTTTTTCGCTTTCCTCCCTCCCGCCAATCCCGTATGTTAGATGCCCGGTCGCGCATATGGTGGAATTGGCAGACACGCTACTTTGAGGTGGTAGTGCCGCAAGGCGTGCAGGTTCAAGTCCTGCTATGCGCACCACTCTTCCGGAAAAAACATCCCTGAGTCCCCTAAAACCATCTCCGGCACCCGGCTCCGCCCGGCCGGATTAACGCTTCTCCCCTTGAACGATTTGCGCCAAACTGCGTCCAATCGCTCAGACCGACATGCGCCCAAACCAAATCAGCCCCTTCCGCCCCGTCCCGCTCCTGTTCATCATCGTCCTGCTGGCCGCCGGCCTCGGGCAGTGGAGCCGGGCCGGTTTGCTGACCTCCTCGGCCCGGCCGCTCGCCCCCGGCCCCAATGACCCGCGCATCGCCTGCGTGACCGCCCTGCAATTGGAACGGCTCCATTACGGGCAACACCCGCTCGATGACAAACTCTCCGCCCGGTTCTTTGACGGCTACGTCAATGCCCTCGACCCCCGCCACGAAAATCTTCTCCAATCCGACCTCGCGGAATTCGCCCGCGCCCGCACCAACCTGGACCGCCTGACCGTCGGCGAAAACGGCCGGGCCGACCTCTCCCCCGCCTTCGCCCTCTACAACCGCTACCTGGAACGCTACCGCGAGCATACCGGCTTCGCCGAGAAACTGCTCCAGCGCAACGCGCTATTCCACTTCACCTCCGCCGACACCATCCAGATCGACCGCCGCCATGCCCCCTTCCCCAAGGATCTCGCCGAAGCCCGCCAGCTCTGGCGCCAGCACCTCGAATACGATTGCCTCCAGGAAAAGCTCGCCCGCGAGCTCACCGAGACCAACGGCCAGGTTCTCATCCGCTTCGCCGCCACCAACGCCACCGATATTCCCCGCACCATCGCCCGCCATTACCGGGAAGCCCTCCGCCAGACCACCAACAACGATAGCGATGCCGTCCTGTCCCTTTACCTCAACGCCCTCGCCCACGCCTACGATCCGCACTCCGATTTTTTCACCGCCCCCAAGGCCGCGGATTTCTCCTCCCAGATGAGCCTGTCCCTGTTTGGCATCGGTGCCATGATCCAAGAGATCGATGGCTATACCACCATCGGTTCGCTCGTGGCCGGCGGCCCGGCCGCCAAAAGCGGTCAGTTGCAGGAACAGGACCGCATCGTCGCCGTGGCCCAAGGCAACCAGCCGCCCGTGGATGTCATCGGCATGGAATCCTCCAAGGTCATCGGCCTCGTCCGCGGTCCCAAAGGCACCACCGTGCGCCTCACCCTCAGCCCCGCCGCCGACCGCGCGCGCCGCAAAACCGTCGAACTCGTCCGTGACGAGATCAAGCACGATGAAGCCGCCGCAAAAGCCCGGGTCATCGAGCAGCCCGGTGCCGCCGGCGGCACCCATCGCCTCGGCGTTCTGGAAGTGCCCTCCTTTTACGCCACCAGCGCCGAAGACGAGCAGGCCGGCCACACCCACCGCTCCACCGCCGACGATGTCGCCAAACTTATCGGCAAGCTCAAGCAGGAACACGTCGCCGGCATCATTCTCGACCTGCGTTCCAATCTCGGCGGTGCCTTGGATGAAGCCGTCCGCCTCACCGGCCTGTTCACCAAGGGCGGTCCCGTGGTGCTCGTCCGCTCCGGCAATGGCCAGACCGTGTCCCTGCCCGCGACCAACACCGCCGCCGCCTATGACGGGCCCCTCGCAGTCCTCGTCAACCGGTACAGCGCCTCCGCCGCCGAGATCACCGCCGCCGCCTTGCAGGATTACGGCCGCGCCGTCGTCGTGGGCGACACCTCCACCTTCGGCAAAGGCACCGTCCAGCGGATCTTTCCGCTCAAGCCCTATGTCCGGCCCGCCAACCCCGCCGCCACCAATGACCCCGGCGAGATCAAGATCACCATCGCCAAATTTTACCGCGTCACCGGCGACACCACCCAGTTCAAAGGCGTCATCCCCGACATCGTGTTGCCCGATCCCCTGAGCTATTCCCAGACCATCGGCGAAAACGCGCTGGACAACCCGTTGCCCGGCGACGCCATCCCGCCCGTGCGTTTCCAAGACCTGAATCTGGTCCGGCCCAGCCTCATGGAATTGAGCCGCCGCTCCGCCGCCCGCCTCGCCACCAACCAGGATTTCGCCAACCTCCGCGAAGACATCGCGGACCAGCAAAAACATGCCGCCAACCCGACCGCCACCCTCAATGAACACCAAGCCATCGAGGAACGCCGGACCACCGCCGCCCGCAACCAGGCGCGGACCGCCGAACGCGACGCCCGCCCCGCCAGCCAGACCAAGGTCTATGAGATCACCCTCGCGGATTTGAACAAGCCCCTCCCGGAATATCAATACGATGCCGCGGCCGGAAAATATGTGGCCGACTTAAAACAACCGGCCCCAAGCACGGCCGCCGCTCCCGCCCTCACCACTGGTGCCAAAAAAACCGCCCCGGACCTCGACCCGACTCTCGATGAGTCCGGCCGCATTCTGGAAGATTACCTCCGGCTCCATCCCCGGAACGACCAGCTCGCCGACGGCCATTGACCCGCCGTCCGCCCGGAACCTCTGGAGATATTTGGCACCATGGACAAATAAAACCACCTAAAGCTTCCAGGCCGATCTGAAATCCGTCAAAACCCGGGCAAAATGACGTAATCTGATATGGCACGCCGCCTGCTTCTATGAATTCATAGTTCTTAACCGGCAGACATTGCCGGCATCCTGCAAAAGGCTTCATACTTCCAGCCCCGGCTAGGCGGACCCACTCCCCGGCCGGGGCTAGTTTTCTTTTAAGACAGACCAGTCGCTCGGCCCTTTGCCGCTTTATGGCCCATCCCCGGTCACCCGCATCAATGTATTGGTGCCGTAGATCAACCGCACTTTTTCCGCATCCAGCCGGCTGATGCCATTCTGCGTCCATTGCCCGATCACCCTGTCGTTTTGTTTGTCCACCGGCTGGATCACTGCGCACGGACTGTCCCCCACCCCGTCCGTGCATTCATCCTCGCACTTCGAAGCCCAGCAAATCCGGTAATGCATGATCGACGCCGGGTCATACGGCAGGCTCGTGACCAGCCAGTTCGTCCGGTCGATCCAATCATAATCCGGCGCGCGGCCCGGCTTGATGTTCTCATAATGGATCTTCAAATAGGCATCGCGGTCCCAGCGCTGGTGCTCATGAAAAAATCCCAGCACATGCCCCAGCTCATGCACCGCCATCCACTCCGGCTCATGCCACCAGAACGCCGTGATATTGATCTCCGTCCGCCCGCCCGGCTTGAAGCCCACCCGGCTCGTGTTGTTCCCCGCATCCGTCCGCCCCGTGAAGAACACATACTCCGCCTGCGTGGTGCGCGGGATGAACCGCAGCCTCGCCCCGGTATCCACCCACCGCTGCATCGCCTTCAAAGCCAGCTTCTTTTGCGCCAGCGTCAGCCGGGAAATGTCATAAGGAATCACCCCGCCCGGCCACGGCGCCGGCCGTTCCGCCCCCGCCAGCCGGTGCGCCGGGTCCGCCTCCGCCGCGCCCGCGCGCCACCCGCCGCCCGTCAGGATCAATCCCGCCAAAAACCAATGAAACATCATCCGCATGAACCATATAAACACGCCCCCGCCCGCGAGGCAAAAAGAAATGCCCGCCGCCCGCCCTTTCCGGCCCTGACGCACTGGCAATCCGGCGCGGATTGGGCTATAAATAAAGCATGTCAATCCGGGGTCAATGCCCGTAAGCTGACGTCATCACCCTATGAGCCACTGCGTCCCACCCGCCCTCGGTCTCACTTTCCGGATCCTCGCCTTGACCGCCACCCTTGGGCTGACCGCCGGCCGGCTGCCCGCCCAAGTCATCAGCTGGACCGGCGCCGATGCCACCAACAGCGTCAGCACCAACTGGTCCGATGCCGCCAATTGGTCCGGCGGCACGCCCGGTCCCGTCACGAATGTCTTTTTCTTTAACCCCGGCGCCACCGCCACCAAGGGCGTGGTCAATAATATCGTCGGCAGCAACACCGCCATCCTGACCCTGAATTATGCCAACACCAACGGCTACCACACCACCCAGATCCCCGCCGGCTTCACGCTCACCATCACCAACAAGACCGGGGCCGACCTCATCGTCGCCGGCACCGGCACCGACAACGGCGCGAGCCAGAGCCTCTACGCCACCATCACCGGCGCCGGCACCCTGAATGTTTTCAGCACCAACACCGGGTCGGACATCATCGTCCAGCAGGGCTCCGGCACCGCCGGCAGCCACCTGGCCACCCTCGACCTCTCCGGCCTCGCCACCCTCAATCTCGCCGTCGGGCAGATGCTCATCGGCTCCGCCAACCTCGGCGCCGGCGCCAGCAATTGGCTGCAAGGCACCCTCTACCTCGCCGCCACCAACCTCATCCGCCTGAACAGCTCCAACACTCCCGCCCTCGACATCGGCGATGCCTACAACAACGGCGCCACCAACTGCCTTTATCTCGGCCAGACCAATGCCATCTATGCCGACACCGTCACCGTCGCCCATTCCAAAGCCGTCGGCACGATCGCCTTCAATCCCGCCCTCGTCGGCAGCAACCCCGTCCTGATCCTCAACGGCAACACCAATGCCCGCGTCAGTTATCTCTCCGTCGGCGATTTCACCGCCCAGCAGACCAGCGGTGCCACCGTCATCGGCACGCTGAACCTCAATGCCGGCCGGTCATCCGTCATGGCGGATGCCTGTTACGTCGGCCTCGGCCAGTCCGGCAATGGCACCGGCACCGCCACCGGCACCCTCAGCCTCGGCGCCGGCACGTTCAATGTGAACGATCTCACCGTCGGCTGCCTCGGCAGCGTCTCCGCCGCCGCCAATGTCACCGGCACCGTGAACGTCACCAACGGCACCCTCACCGTGAATGACAATCTTCTCCTCGCCTCCGACCCCGGTGCCCCCGCCACCGCCTATGGCACCCTGAACATCACCAACGGCACCGTCCTCGCCAACACCATCACCTCCGGCGACACCGCCAAAATCACCCTGCACGGCGGCCTGCTCGTCGTCAGCAACACCCTTTGCTCCCCCGCCGTCCCGCTCACCTCCCTCACCCTCGCCGGCGGCGCCACCCTCCAATTCTCCGTCACCAACCGGCTCACCAACGCCGCCATCACCACCCTGACCGGCGATAACTCCGGCGTCATCAACATCGCCGCCCTCCCCGTCTATCTCAACTACCCGACCTGGTTTCCCCTCATCGTAAGTCCTCACGGCGGCGCGACCAACGTCACCTTCGCCATCGGCACCTTGCCCGCCACCTGCCAGGGTTACATCTTCAATGACAACTCGAACCTCATCTCTCTCGTCATCACCAACGGCCCCACGCTGCCCAAGACCAATCTCTGGACCGGCAATGTCAACGGCAACTGGGACACCAACACCCTCAACTGGACCAACAACAACACCGCCGTCACTTACGCCGAAAACGATCTCGTCATTTTCAACGACTCCGCCCGCACCGGCACCGTCACCCTCACCGGCTCCGCGCCGCACACGCCCTATGCCCTGACCGTCACCAATAACCTTTTGCCCTACACCTTCACCGGCACGAACAGCCTTGCCGGCCCCGTCACCCTCGCCAAATCCGGCACCAACTCCCTCACCCTCGCCGAAAACAACGACACCTTCACCGGCGGCCTCGCCGTGAATGGCGGCACCGTCATCCTCGACGGCACCAATAACAATGCCTCCGGCGGCATCCTCATCGCCGGCGGCGCCACCCTCCAGGTGGGTAACAGCGATGCCAAAGGCGACCTGCCCGACGGCGGCATCACCAACAACGGCAGCTTCGTTTTCAGCCAGACCATCACCAACCTCGTCACCGCCCCCATCGGCGGCACCGGCTCCCTCACCCAGAACGGCCCCGGCACCCTTCAACTGGGCGGCACCAACACTTACACCGGCAGCACTTTTGTCTTCTCCGGCCGGCTCGCCCTCACCGGGTCCATCGCCGCCAGTACGAACGTCGCCGTCAGCGGCGCCAAACTCGACCTCTCCGCCCTCGCCGGCACCAACATCCTCGGCAATCTGAACATGACCAACGGAACGCTCATCCTCGGCCAGACTGTCGCGAATGTCGCCGGCCTCTCTCAGGGCGGCGCCAGCAACGTCATCAGCCTCACCTCCCTGGCCAGCATCCCGTTCTATCCCACCAATTTCACCCTGCTGCAATCCGCCACCGCCATCAGCGGCTATAACTTCGTGCTCGGCACCCTGCCCGCCGGCACGCCCGCCTACGCCGGCACCCTCACCCACACCGCCACCAACATCGTCCTCAATCTCACCGCCGGCCCCTCCATCACCGTGACCTCCACCGTCACCTACACCACCAACGCCGGCTTCCCCCTCAACCATGCGTTCGTGGGCCTCAGTTACGAAAAGAGCGAGCTCACCAGCAGCCTCTTCACCTCGAACAACACCTCGCTCATCAACACTTTCGCCCAGATCGCCCCCGCCGTTCTCCGCGTGGGCGGCAATTCCGTGGACACCACCTGCTGGGGCGGCGTTTCCAATCTCCCCGCCATCACCACCACCCAGCTCGATGCCTTCGCCGGTTTCGTCCATGCCCTGCCCACCAACTGGCACGTCATGTATGGCATCAATCTCTCCGTCAATTCCCCCACCAACGCCGCCGCCGAAGCCGCCTACGCCGCCAACGCCCTCGGCTCCAGCCTCCTCGGCTTCGAAATCGGCAACGAGTGCGACCTCTATTACAACAACGGCCTCCGCCCTTCCAATTACACCTACACCGACTTCCTCGCCGAATGGCGCGCCATGGCCGCCGCCATCGTCGCCGCCGTCCCCGGCTGGGCGGGCACCAACGGCGGCGTCGGCTGGACCTTCACCGGCCCCGTCTCCGCCGATAACACCGCCGGCTACACCGTCCCCTTCGCCGCCGCCGAGAAAGGCACCAACGCCCTGCTCACCCAGCATTACTACCGCGCCAACGGCCAGAGCACCAACTCCACCCTCGCCCTGCTCCTCGCCGGCGATTCCAGCCTGCCCGGCATCGTCAGCAATCTCGTCACCGCCGCCACCACCAACAACCTGCCCTTGGGCTTTCGCATGGCCGAGTGCGGCTCCTTTTACAACGGCGGCGCCCCCAATGTCAGCGATGCCTACGGCACCGCCCTCTGGGCCCTTGATTACATGTTCGTCCTCGCCCTCAACGGTGCCCAGGGCCTCAATTTCCACGGCGGCGGCAGCGGCACCGGCTACACCCCCATCGCCGACAACGGCACCGCCGTTATCCAGGTCCGCCCCGAATATTACGCCCTGAAAATGTTCTCCCTCCTCTCGCAGGGGAACGCCATTCCCGCCACCGTCACCCTCTCCTCCAACGTCAATTTCTCCGCCTACGGCGTCCGCCGCCCCGCTGGCGGCATCACCGCCCTCCTCAACAACAAGGAAACCAATCACTATGCGCAGGTCACCGTCAGCCTCGGCACCAATGTCACCGCCGCCCAGGCCATCTGGCTCGCCGGCCCCTACCTCAGCGCCACCAACGGCTACACCCTCGGCGGTGCCGTCATGAATGCCAACGGCTCGTGGACCGGCGGCGTCCAGGCCACCCTCCCCGCCGTCAACGGCCAGCTCACCGTCGTCCTCCCGCCCATCACCGCCCTGCTCCTGAACCCCGTCGCCCCGCCTCTCCTCGCCTTCAGCTCGCCCACCAACAGCCAGCACGTCACCAATGCCTTCGTCACCGTCACCGGCACCGCCGCCGACAACCAAGGCGTCGCCAATGTCTGGTATCAGTTGAATAACGGCGCCTGGAACGCCGCCGCCACCGCCAACGGCTGGACCAATTGGAACACCACCCTCGGCCTCGCCGCCGGCACCAACACCCTCAAAGCCTACGCCGTCAATCTCGCCAGCCTGACCTCCCTCACCAACAGCCTCACCCTCGTCGCGAGCAATGCCTTCCAGCTGCAATTGACCTTCACCGCCGCGAATCCGCTCGCCACCAACGGATTGAACTTCAGCCTGGCCCTGTCCCCCGGCGTGAACGGCCACCTGCAAGTCACCACCAACCTGACCTCCGGCTGGACCACCTTCACCAATTTCACCGGCACCAATTCCCTCCTCAATTTCCGCGACCCCGCCGCCACCAACTCCAGCCCCCGCTTCTACCGCGCCGTCATTCCTTGAGCTGTGGCAAAAAGCAACCGGTGCGGTCACAAAAACGGGGCGGACCAACCTTTTCGGCCGGCCCGCCCCGGAAACTGTCTCCGCGTTTTCAGCAACGCTGTGCTAACCCCTCGCGCCCCTCACGGTTGCACCCACAAAAACCGGTAGAACGCCGCGCCCGGCGCGCCGTTGCTCAGATCCAGAAACCCGTCCGTCGCGTTGATCACCCCGTTCGTCCCGGCCACGTTCGTTGAGAGATTCACCCACACCGGCGACACCAGGTTCGTCGCCCGTTCCAGCGCGTAATTGTATCCCGGCACCCCGCTCGCCGTCACCGCCAGCGAACTGCCGTAACTCACGATCCCCGTCAGCGCATTCGTCCCCGGCGGCAACACCACCGGCGTGCCGTTCACCACCGCCAGACTGCCGTTCACCGCCAGATTGTTCGTGTTCCAAATGAGCGGCGAGGTCAGCGCCGGCAGCGTCAGCCCCGCAAAACTCCCGCCGTATCCCGCCGACCGGAACAGCGTGAACGTGTCCCCCTCCTGCAAATCCGGACCCGCGTTGCTCACCGTCAGCAGCCCGCCATACGTCACCCCGGCCAGGCCCGTGATCCCGCTCGCGTTCTGCGCATTCGTCCGGTTCAGCACGCACACCACATTCCCCGCCAGCGTCAGCCCGTTGCTCACCGTCAGCACCGAGGTATCCCCGCCGCCCAACCCCGGCTGCAAGAGCCCGCCCGCCTGCACCGCCAGCGGTCCCTGGATCACCCCGTTCCCCGCCAGCGTCCCGTTCGTCGCCACCGTCACCGTGTTCGTGCCCAGCGAACCCGTCACCCGCCAGGTGCCGGCATTCACTGTCACCGGCCCGTTCGTCAAGCCCGCCGCCACCGTCCAGAACACCGTCCCGCTGCCATCCTTCACCAAGGCGGCCGAACCCGCCGGCGCCACGTTGGTGATCACCATGTTACCGCTCCCGCCCAGCGTCAGCGCGTTCGTCCCGGCGGCAATGCCATTCGTCAGCGTCAGCACCCCGCTGTCGCAATTGATCCGCGCCGCCGCACTCAGCGTCACCGTCCCGCCGAAAACATTCGTGCCGCTGAGACTATGCAGCGCGCCCGTGTTGTTCGTGCCCGTGCCCGCCAGCGTGAGCGCGGTCACCGCCGGCACCGTAAGCCCTCCCTGCAATTGCAGCTCCGCCCCCGCCGCCACCGTTACCGTGTTCGTGTTCAACCCCCGCCCGTTCTGCAGGTTCACCGCCCCGCCGCCGATCGTCACCCCGCCGGTGAACGCGTTCGACTCCGTGATCGTCAGCACGCCGGCGCCCTGCTTTGTCAGCGCCATCGTCCCCGTCAGCGCCGCCGTGCCCGTCGCGCCCAGCGTGAAATTCTTCGCATTGTTCGTCACCAGCACCGCCGACGGACTCAGCGTCGCCACCAGGTTCAAGGTGGTCGAGCCGGCCGCCGTGTCATCAATCCGCACATTATCCTTGTTCGTGAAATAATTCGGCAGCCCCGCCACCGTCCAGTTCGTCGTCACCCCGTTGTCCCACGTGGCTGTGCTGCTCCCGTTCACCAGGCCCGTCCACACCGCCGGATTGTTCGTCGAGATCACCACGTCGATCGACTGGTTGACCGCGTTGGTGACGATCGCCGCCCCCATGCCATATGGCAGTCCCGCCGCCTGCGCCGTGAACGACCCGCTCCCGCCCAGCGTCCCGCTCAAATATTTGATCAGCGGATATTCCCCCGCGCCATAGGTCCCCGCCAGCGTCACCTTGGTCACCCCGTTCACCGTCAGGTTCGTCACCGTGACCGGCGCGCCCGCCGCCCCGGCGAAACCCGTGAAGGCCACCGTGCTCCCGGTGAAGGCTCCCAGCGTCAGATTCGTGACCGCCAGCGTCCCCGCCGTGTCCGGCAGCGTCAGCACCGCCCCGTCCGCGATGGGCAAGGTTCCCGCCACCACCGAACCCGCGCTGATCGTCGTGCCCCCCGTATACGTCATCTGCCCGGACAGCACCAGTTGCCCCGCCCCCGTTTTCACCAGCGCCAGATTGTTCTGGTAAGCCTCCTCGCCGCCGAAATCCGCCGCATTCGTCACGTTGACCGCATTGTTGATCGTCAATGTGGCCGGTGTCGCCGACCCTCCCTGCACCGCGCTCGCCGTGCCCGAACCGTACGTCACCAGCGAAGCCAGCGTCTGGCTCACCCCGTTCAATTGCAGCATCCCGCTCGTCCCCCCGTTCCCCAGCACCACATTCGCCGTGCTCGGCAGCCGGTTGTTCGCCCCCGCCAGGATCAGCGTTCCCGCCGCAATGCCGTAGCCTGTCGCCGTGCTCGCGTTCGTCAGCAACACCGACCCTGTGCCATATTTTTCCAGATTCACCGCCACCCCGTTCCAGCTCACGCTTCCGCTCCCGGAGATCACCCCGTTCACCGTCAGATCCCCCGTCGCCGTGTTCGTGCCCGCCGCCACATTCATCCGGTAGCCATAGCTGGAACAGGCGATGTTCACATTGGTCTCCAGCACGGAACCCGAGGCCGCCGCCGCCACGCTCAGCATGGTATAATTGATGTCATAGCCCGCCAGCGTCGCCGCCGAGGAACCGCCGTACGAACGCACCCGCGAAGGCGCGCCCTGCAACGTCAGCGCGCTCTCCAGGTTCAGGCTCGCCCCGCTCTTGAGATAAAATCCCGACGGGTCCGTCGCCCCGTTGCCGTTCACCGTGATCGCGTAACCGTAGGAGGAATTGACCGAGTAGCCGATTTTCAGCGTCCCGCCCGCCGCCACCGTGTAAGTCTTCGCCCCGCTGTTCCCCGTCACCTCCAGCGTGCCTCCGTTCACTGTCGTTCCGCCCCCGTAGGTGTTCGCCCCCGTCAGCAGCAAATAACCCGGCCCGTTCACCGCCAGCGCCACGGCATTGGACGGCCCGTTGTTGATCGTCCCCGCGAACGTGTTGCTCACCGTCTGGCTCACCGTCAGCGTATGCGTGACCGCCGCCGTCTCGTTCGTGAACCGGTCCGTGATCAGCGTGCCGCCCGTCCCGGATAGCGTCAGGAGGTTCAGGTTCGTCCCGTTCAGGTCCAGCGTCCCGCCCGTCATCGTCAGCGGCCCGTTGCCCAGCGCATTCGGATTCGCCACCCGCATGACGCCGGCGGAGATGGTGGTGCCGCCCGTGTAAGTGTTATTGTTCGTGATGCTCAGCGTGGCGGCCCCGCTCAGCG
>Ga0316222_1003692_pt1 | contig 14749 bp, 11 predicted proteins | sample TBH18011metaG_FD_206008 | JGI IMG/M metagenome (GOLD analysis project Ga0316222, IMG submission 206008) | Freshwater microbial communities from Trout Bog Lake, Wisconsin, USA - TBH18011 | ecosystem: Environmental > Aquatic > Freshwater > Lake > Hypolimnion/Profundal zone | place: USA: Wisconsin...
GGATGGCCAGCTCGTATGTTCCCATCTCAAAACCCACCACTACGAGACGCTGGAGAATTATGTTCTGGCCTGCTTGCCCGACATCGACATCAGCCAGGTGCTCGATCTCGAAAATCAGGCGACAGCCACCCTGCGGGAGGAGCTTCGCCAGGTGGAAGCCCGGCTCGCTTCCGCATTGGCCAAGCAGAAGCGTCTGGTGACGATGGCGGAGGACGTCGGGCCTGACGGAAGCAGCGAGGTCGATGATGCCTTGGCTGGCCGGATCGCCGAACTGAGGTCGGAAATCGGGGCGTTGCGAACCCGCCAGCGGGAACTGGAGGGACGCCTTCAATCGACCGGGGCGGCGGTCGCCGACGGCGAGCATGAGCTGATAATGGCCGCATTGGAGCACATGCAGCGTCTGGGCGAGATCGAAGACCGCTCGGAACGTTACCGGGCCAGGGCCGCCTTCGCCCAGGACCTCAAGCGGTTTATCGAGCGGATCGACATCAACGAGGCCTTTGCCGATGTCATTCCCCATGGCGGCGACGGGATCGCCCTTATCCTTGATCCCGTGGAGTTCGTGAAGCAATACGGGGGATCCCAACCGCAATAAAAAGCTACGGGGCTTCGCCCTTGGCGCGCGGAAGGGTAATAGGCGGGCCACCGGTCCCTTCACATTGTCTACGCCACTATCGCCAAACGGCGGAGGGACACCAGGTGCATTTAAACGCGCCCCACTTTGCCGCGACCTCTTTAAACTATGAATGGTGCAACGGATTAATATGGCCACGCCCTCTCCAGCCAATTGGGGGCTTTCTTCTCCGCTTTTCCACCACCTTTTGATATGAGGTCGGTGGCATCGGTTCTATTCCACCACCCCCCGCCGAGTGCCTGGAACAGGGCGGCAGTATCGGAAAAGCGGCTGGCCTGGGTCTGGACCAGATTGATGCGGGCTTGGGCCTCAGTCTGTTGTGCGGTGAGCAGCGCGGTATAGCTGATCGCCCCCAATTCCAACTGTCGGCGCGTGATCTGAAGACTTTCTTTGGCTTTGCTGGCGGTCGTTGCGGCGGCCTGCAAAGCCCTCGCGTCCTGGCGCAGGGCCGAAAGCGAATCTGCAACGTTCTGGAAGGCGGTGATAACGGCCGTCCTGTAATCGGCCTCCGCCTGTTCCAGGGCGGCTTCGGCGGCCCGCTGTTTATGCAGGAGCGAGAACCCGTCAAAAATGGTCTGGGTTACACTGCCGGCCAATGTCCAGAACCCCGTTCCAGGCGTGAACAATCCCACCTTTGTGGGGCTGTACCCCTCATCTTTCCCGGTGATCAACGACGCGACACTGCCCATGTCGGCGGTGAGATTGATAAGCGGGAGGCGATTGGCGATGGCAACGCCGACTTGGGCGCTGGCGGCATGAAGATTGGCCTCGGCCTGACGAATGTCGGGGCGTTGTTCTACCAGTTTGGATGGAAGACTGACCGGCAGATCCTGCGGCAATTGCAACGACGCCAATTCGAATTTCTCGGCCGGTTCCTCATGCGGCAGACGCCCGATCAGAGCCGTCAGAGCATCACGTTGCTGTTCCAACTGTTTTTCCAGCGGTGGCAATGTCTGTTCTATTTGAGCCAGGGCGGCTTCCTGCGCCACCACGTCGGCCTCGGCGATTTGGCCCAAGGCGAACTGGCGCTGCAGAATGTCGAGCAGTTCGCGCTCCCCCTTAATGATCTCCTCGGTCGCGGCAATCTGCCCCCGCAGTGAGGCTTCGGTGATGGCGGCAACCACCACATTGGAGGTCAAGGTCAGATAGGTGGCTTCCAACTGAAACCGCTGGGCCTCGGCTTGAGCCTCCAGCCCCTCGACCTGCCGCCAGTTGGCACCCCAGACGTCCGGGGTATAGGCCACGCTGACCTGGGCGGTGTGGAGGTTGGTGACCGGCGAGGTTTGGGTGGTCGATCCCGAGACGCTCCCACCGGCATTCTTTGTGCGATTGGAGCTAAAACTACTCTGGATCGTCGGGGCAAACATGCCGATTTGAGCCGCGAGGTTCTCGTCCGCCGCCCGAAGCGCTGCCTGGGCCGATTGCATGCTGGGATTGGTCGCCAGTGCACGCTTGATCAGGGCGTTGATCGGTTCGGAATGAAACAGGCTCCACCACTCCGCTGGAATGTCTCGGCCTGTCAGGAAGCGTTGCGCCTCTCCCCCGGCAACATCGGTTGCGACCGTCTCGATCGGTTGGGCCTTGGCGGAATAGGTTTCGGCCTTGGGAGGCGTCGGCCTTTCGAAGTCCGGCCCTACGCAGCCGCACAGCAATACGGTCGCTAGGGCGCTCGAGGTGGCAAGAACCTTTGACATACGCATGGATCGCATCCCTCATTCCCCCGGCTGAGCTGCTGGTTCCGACTGCCGAGTGGGAGCACGCTCTTCAACACGACGCTCGATGGTGAAGTAGAACGTCGGCAAAACGAATAGAGTTAGAATCGTGGCAACGACCAGACCGCCAACCACCACCGTGGCCAAGTTGCGCTGAACATCGCTGCCGATTCCGGTGGCCATTGCGGCAGGCAACATTCCCAAACTCGCCACCGTGGCCGTCATCAAGACAGGACGGAGCCGTTCGGTAGCACCAGCCACCACGGCATCGCGCAACGTCCCTCCTTCCTCCTCCCGGACGCGGTTGAGATTGGCAACCATGATGATGCCATTCTGGACGGCCACACCAGACAGGGCAATGAAGCCCACGGCACTGGCGACGTTCAGAGTGTTCCCGCTGAGATGAAGCGCGATCAGACCGCCCAGAGCCGCCAGCGGCACTGTGCCCAGTGTCAGCAACGCTTGGCGGACATTTCCCAAGCCGGTGTAGAGGAAGACCGCCATCAGGGCCAAAACCAGGCCGAGGATGAAGACCATGCGCGACTGTGCACGACGCTGGTTTTCAAACTGACCGGCGTATTCAAGGCGATATTTGGTCTGATCGAACTTGACCGACTGATCAATCTTGCCCTGGATCTCCGCCAGATAAGACGCCAGATCACGCCCTCTCAAATCGATACGCACCGTCAGATTACGATGGTTCATTTCATGGGTGATGGTGCTTTCACCGCTTTGCATTTTGATGCTGGCGACTTGGGACAACAGGATCTGCGCCCCTCCCGAGGTGGTCATGAACAGTTTCCCGAGAGCCTCCGGACTATTTCGTGCCTCTTGGGGAAACTTGACCGTTACGTCGTACTGATGGTCCCCAACATAGACCATCGCAACCGGCATTCCGCCCACCGCCGTCTGAATGAGTCCGGTAACATCGGACACGTTCAGGCCGTAGCGGGACACCGCATCGCGGTCAATCCGGATCACCACCTGCGGGATCGGCGGTTCCTGGAAGATCGCGGCGGCTGCCGTCCCTTGAACGCCGTTCAGCACATCGACGATTTGACCGCCGATCTTGCGCAATTCGGTGAAGTCGTCGCCGAAAATGCGGATGGCAAGGGGGGAATGGGCACCACCGACCACGTCATTGACCATATCGATGATGGGTTGGCTGATGCCCACGCTGAAGCCCGGAAGCTGCTCCAGACGGGCGTTCAGGCGAGCCACGAATTGCTCCTTGGTCTCGCCGTCCGGCCAAGTGTCGTAAGGCGTCAGGCCGACCGGCACCTCCATATGCGAGGGCGTCCAGGGATCGACACCTTCGTCGGTGCGGCCCAACTGGGTGACGATATAGGATACTTCTGGAAACTCCTGGACGGCACGGCGCAGCTCGCCTGCCATTTCGCTGGCTTTGTCCAGTGATAGGCCGGTGGGCAGTTGCACCTGCATCCACAGGGCCCCTTCATCCAGGTCGGGAAGGAATTCCCGCCCGATGGTCAGGCCCAGCCCAAATACCCCAACCAGTGCCAAGCCGGCTGTGCCATAGACGATCTTCGGCCGGTCGAGCAAGCGGGTCAGAATGGCGCGATAGCGGTCTTCGACCCATTCCAGGGCATGGTTGTGGAAAATGGCACGGGGCCGACGCAATGCCAGATAGGCTAAGCCGGGGATCAGGGCCAAGGTGCAAAGCAGCGCCCCGAACAGGGCATAACCGACAGTGATCGCCATGGGGGAAATCAGCTTGGCCTCGGCGCGCTCGAAGGCGAACAGCGGAAAATAGGCGGTAATGATGATGAGGGTGGCGAACAGAATGGGCCTGGCAACTTGATGAGCGGTTTCACGGATATCGTTGATGGTCAGTTCCTCGGCTGGCTTGCTCTCGCGGCGCCGAAGGATCGCCTCCATGACCACGATGGCGCCATCGACGATGATGCCGAAATCGATGGCCCCCAACGAGAACAGGTTCGCCGGCATCTTGGTCAGTTGCATCAGGATGAAGACGGAGACCAAGGCGACGGGAATCGTCACCGCCACCACAAGGGCGCTACGCGGGCTGCCCAGGAACAGAATCAGGACGATGAAGACCAGACCGATGCCCTCGATCACGGTGTGCGAGACCTTGGTCACCGTAGCCTGGACCAACTCGTCGCGATCGATATAGGGGACGATGCGCACGTCCTTGATGGACAGTTGCTTGTTCAACTCATCGACCTTGGCGTGAAGCCCCTCGAGAACCTTGGACGGATTCTGATATTTAAGCAGCTGCACGATGCCTTCGATGGAATCCGGATTTCCATTCTTGCCGAGGATGCCCTCCCGTTCCTTGTGGCCATATCGGATGGTGGCGAGATCGTGCACCAGAACCGGCACACCGCCCTTCTGGGTAACGACGATGTTGCCGAGGTCGTCGAGTGTGGTGGCCAGCCCCACGCCCCGGATGACGAAGCTTTGTTCGCCATGGGTGAGCCGACTGCCACCGGCATTGGCGTTGTTGTTGTTGATCGCTGTCGTGATGTCGTTGAGCCCAAGCCCATAGCGCTGAAGGGCGGAGGGATCGATCTCAATCTCGTATTGCTTGGTAAAGCCGCCGAAATTATCGACACCGGTGACGCCGGGAACCTGCTGCAACGCGGGGATGACAATCCATCGCTGGATTTCCGAAAGCTCCATCAGATTCTTGCTGTCGGATTCCAGGGTATAGCGATAAATCTCGCCGGTCGGCCCCATTACCGGATCCAGGCCCGGTTGTGCCCCAGGCGGCATGGCAACGCCGGAGATGCGTTCCTGAATGCGCTGACGAGCCCAATAATCCTCGGTACCGTCACGGAACACCATGGTGATCAGCGATAATCCGAAGGTGCTGCTGGAGCGGATGCTTGCAAGGCCAGGAACGCCGTTAAGCGCTCGCTCCAGGGGGATGGTGATCTGCTGTTCGATTTCTTCCGCAGCCAAGCCCGGCACCTGGGTTGTCACCTGTGCCGCGACGTCCCCCAAGTCTGGGTAGGCCTCGACGGCCAACTGCTTCCACGATAGATAGCCGTAGATGCATAGAAGGGCCGCGACAATGAAAATTGTTCCCCGCTTGCGCAGGCAGAATGCGATGAAAAGATCAATCATTGAGCAGCACTCCGCCCTTCTGAATGATCCTTTCTCCGGCTGCAAGTCCATGGCGAATCCTAGCGGAGCCGCTTGTCTCCTGGCCGGGCTCCACGGTCCGGCGTTCAAACGTATGCGGCGCCACTTCGACAAACACCGTGGTATGGTCGTTGTTCATTATCAAGGCGGAAGTGGGCACCAGGATTTCCGATGTCGGTGGCGCCATGAAGGTGGCGTTGGCGAACATATTGGGTTTAAGTCGGCCATCGGTGTTGGGGAACATGATGCGGACCTTGGTGCGCCGGGTGTCGGGTTCGAGAACCGCGCTGACCGAGGTCACCGTCCCCTGAAAATGCTGATCGGGATAGGCGGGGAAGGTGACATCCACATCCATCCCCTGCTTGACAAAAGAAACGTTGTTTTCAGGAGCATTCGCAGTCACCCAGACTTTGTCGAGATTGGCGATGGTCATCAGGGTGGCATTGGGATCATTGGCGAATGATCCCGGAGCGGTGCTGAGTTGGGTGATGCTGCCGGAGACTGGCGCGCGAAGGGTAAGAACCCGGCGCCCCTTCACTTCCGAGGTGGCGCCGATTTCCTTGAGCCGCGCATGGGCTCGGTTGAATTCCGCCACCGCCTGGGCGTAGTCGCTCTCCGCCTGCTCCAAATCCTTTACGGCTCCACCGCGCGCGGTGGTAAGTGCCCGCGCCCGCTCCAGCACCTGCTTGGTGAGGCGTTGCGTCTCCGCCGCCTTGTCATGGTCGGCATAGGCTTGAGCCAGATCGCCGGAATCAATCACCGCCAAGGGCTGGCCTTCAACCACTTGATCACCTAACTGCACCATAAGCTCCACCACCTTGCCGGTCACCGGTGGCAGAATGTTGATGGTCCGGGCCGGGTCGGCCTCAACCGCGGCAGGCAGGATCAGGATCGGGCTGGCGGTTTTCTCTTCGACATCCCCCACGACGATACGGCTCAAATAAGGAGAACCATCCGGAATAACAATCCGACTGCCTTCGTGGATTAATGCGGGAACTTTATTTGTTTCTGTTGCCGACTTGCTGCCACGTGAGCTAATGAAAACCGCGAATGACACCATTACGGCAAGTGCGCATACACCAACAACCAGAAAATGGCTGCGATTCTCTGCCATTTTGCTCTGAATAAACCGGTTTGACATGTGTGCGCACTCGCAACTGAGAATGGGTCGCACAGAGATAGCTGCGAATGAGCCTACTTTGCAAGTGGCTTTTTGGCATGCCTCATAACTCCCGCCCCCTGTTCCGCTGCGGCTCCTCGATGGCAACATCGACCATGGCGGCCCAGATCTCCCGCATCCAGCCGACGACGGTGCGGTGCCGCTGGACAAGATCATTCCCACCAACGAGCCGCAGCCAGGCGGCAATGCCATCGGTGACGAGGCGGGCAGGATTGCGGATGATCGAGGAATGCCCCAGTGCCATAGCACCAACCTCCAGCAGGAAGCGCAGATGCCGATCCGCCCGGCGGACGATGATATCGCGCAAGGTGCCGTACTGATTGAGGTCGGTGGCATAGGCCGCCAATGACTTTTCATACTGGCCCCATTCCGGTCCCTTGTTTTGTCGCAGAGCGGCGACGGCCTTGGTGTCGGCCCGCCATTGGTCGAACTCCCTCTCGATGCCATGGGCCTTCACGAAAATGCCAAGCGCCCTTTTGTCATCTTCGACGGTGTCGCGCTCGCCTTTGACATTGGTGAGCAGGACAATCTGTTCCTGTTCGGCCTCGACCGCTCTGCGCCGCGCCTCCTCGGCCTCCGTCCTGGCGATGGTGGAGGCCTTGCGGGATGCCTCGGCGGCCTGCTGCGCCTGTCGGGCCATCAGGGTGGCGTGTTCGGCGCCTTGGCGCAGGATGTCGGCGCGGATGGCATCCTGTTCGGCTTTGAGGCGGAGATCACGAGCGGCCTGACGCTCCGCTTCGGCGGAGGCGACCTTGTGCTTCAACTCGGCATAGAACTGCCGAATCGGCTGGTGATGGGCCTTGCTGTGACGCTGCCCCCGCTGGAGGCCCAGCGGCGCCATGGCATTTGCATAGCGGTCCTGTCGTTCGGAGAAGGCGTCCTTGCCGGAGCCGATCACCTTGTCATGGTTCAGGGTCCAACCCATCACCGGCGCCGGTTTGGTGCCGTCCTTGCGGGGACGGCCCCGGCCCTTTTTCTCCACCTTGACCGCCGTTGTCACCCAGACATGGGCATGAGGCACCGCCTCATCGAGATGCAACGTCACGGTGACCAAATTGGCACCGAACTCCTCCCGGAGAAATGCAACAGTCTCCATCTTCCAGGCCGTGAGCCGATCCAGATCCCAGTCGCCGTCGCGGCCAGTCTGACCGGGACCGGCGAAGTAGGTATGGGAGGCGGAGACCAGCAGCTCGCGGGCGACCACCTGGCCGACCTTCGGCTCCAGGCCGACGGCGGCCAGGCGCACCCGCACATCCTCGACCACATCGCCGGTGCCCACTAGCGTCTCATTGAGGGCGGTTCGGGCCGGATCGATGTTCTCGCCCAACCACGAAACCGACGGATCGCGCATGGTGTGCTGGGCGGCCTGTCGCAGCGTCCCCCAGGTGTGGCTCTTCCGTCCATGCCGCAGAATGCAGAAGGGTCCGCTGCCGCTGCCGCTGCTGTCGTTGTCGTTCGTCGCGATCACCATGACACCCTCCCCGTGAAATCGGCCCGCCGTCGACATCGAGCGAAAAAAGGGAAGGTCAATGGGGAAAAGGCAAAAAAGAGCCAGCTCGTCTAAAAGGCGGCACCTACGCCGTCGGGTTTCCCGTTGGGAAAGCCGACCTGTAGGCAAGGGCGCCGCCCTTAACCCGAAGTGTCGAACCCTTCTGACCGAATGATCGGAATCGTCGGCACGAGCCCATGAATGCACGCGCCCAGGTACGCCGTGTCATCCGCCAGGCCCAAGGTGCCGCCGTCGTGGAGAACCACGCCGGTGCCGATGGGTTGCCGACGCCCTGCTGACGGGGATGGATCGGCCCGAGAGGCGCGACGGGCCAAGGGTTCCGGGGGGAGGTGCCGACGCTGACGGGGGGGGCCTCGGCAACCCCGTCGGTGCGGTTCCAGCGAGGTTACCGCAATGTGTGCATCCGCTGACCGCCAGAACCATTCCATCAGCATCGACCCCAAATTGGTACTGCCCGGCGAGCGGTCGGGCGAACCAGCAGGAGAGAACGGCCATGGCCGACGACGACATCGAAGACATCAGCATGGACACCTGGGTGAACCAGTGGAACAAGGGACTGAACTTGGTCCTGGTCCACCAACCTGATTGGGACGGCATGCCGTTCGAATACACGGTCAATCGGGTGGTCTGCGTCATGACCTGGCTGCTGAACGCTCTCGACCATCCTTCCCTGACGGACAAGCAGCGCGAATTCCGGGCGGGGCTGCGGCGCGACACCGAGACGTGGGCGCCGATCCTCATCCCCTTCCACCTGAAGAAGGTAGCGGAGCATCAGATCGACGAGGCTCGGCAGCAGCGGAAACAGGCCAAGGCGATGGCGAAGTGGCATCGCCGGTCGAAACCGTGAGGCCGGTGCCGACGCAGTGCCGACGCCCTGCTGACGCCGCCAAATCGGCCTCAGAGGCGCGGAGTTCCTAGGGTTTCCGGGCGATCTGCCGACGCTGACGCCGGGGCCGGCACAGAGCCGAAAACAAATCGCCGAAACCACTTGATGGCCGCCGACGGGGGCCTAGGTCAACGAAAGCGGACGGTGGCGTCCGCCCCACCAGGAGACCCGCCATGCCCAAGCCTGCCCGCCCGAAACGCCCCAAGGCATCGCCCGTCGATCCGCGCCAGATGGACCTGCTCGACTTCATCGCCGCCGGCAAGCTGAACGGCGAACGGGGCGAGATCCTGCGCGGCCTGATGGCCGCCAAGCCTGAACCACGCAGTTGGCGGGGCGACACCATGGTTCCGCCGGGCACCCTGTTGGACCGGGTGGTGGCCCTGTTCCAGCGGACCACGGACTTCCCTCTGGAGCTTCCGGCCTTCCTTGTGCTGCACAGCTTGGCGGCCTATCTGCTGGAGCGCGAGGTGGAGGTCGAGGTGGCGGGGACCAGGCTGAAGCCGGATCTGTGGTCCACCCTGCTTGCCACCAGCGGGGCGGGCAAGACCAAGACCGCCTCGGTGCTCAAGCGGGTGATGCCCATGCGGCTGTTTCCCGAAACCACCTCGGCCGCCCGCTTCATCGAGGAGATGGAGACCCACAACAAGTGCCTGTGGCTGCAGGACGAATGGGCGCAGCTCCTCAAGCGCATGGAAAGCCAGACCTGGGCGGAGGAGATGAGGGGATACCTTCTCACTCTGCATGACAACCAGGAACTGTCGAGGCGGACCAAGACGGGGTCTCTGGTCATCGAGGATCCAGCCTTGGTCATCTTCGGTACGACGGTTCTGGAGACCTTCAACCAGAACGTCTCGGTCGAGTCCATGCTGGATGGGTTCATGCAGAGGTTCGGCATCGTCATCGGCGATGCCGATCCGAAGCGCACGCCCGACATGTTCCCCATCTACCGGGTGGAGGAGCCGGGCAACCTCGCCCCGCTGCATGCGGCCTGGGCGGAGATCGTCGGCGTGCCGCTGCACCGGACCTATACGGTGACGCCGGAGGCCGAGGCGGAATTCGAGGCCGGCTTCCGCCATCATTTCCAGCAGCACAATTCCATCCCCCCGTCCTTCTTTCGCCGCGTGATGTGGCGGACCTTCAAGTATGCCGCCGTCTACCATGTCTTGCTGGGCAAGGCCGACAGCATGATCGACCCCGAGGACATCGGCTGGGCGCTGCGGGTGGCGCTGCTGCACCTGACCGACGCGCGGCGCCTGCTGGATGGGTATCACCTGACCGAGTTGGAGGACATCGTGGTCAAGGCTGAAGCCTACCAGGCCAAGATCGGCCACCGCCCCAGCAAGCGGGAGCTGATCTCCGGGGTGCGCGGCATCCGCAACAATGCCATGGCGGAGTTCGTGCTGGAACTCATGGCGCCGCTGCCCGGAGGAGCCAATGACAACACCGGCCCCGCCGAGGAAGGAGCGGCGGCATGAGCGGGGTCAAGCTTGGCCGCGCCAATGACAACGGCGGCCCGACCGATGACAAGGCCATCCCATGAGTGCCCACGAACGGCTGGAGCGGGAGATGGCCATCGCCGAGGGCCGGGCCTGGTTGGAAGCCCGGCCCACCGCTTCGATGGCTGCGGATCGGGTGGCCGGGGCCTTCTACTATCCCGGCGCCCACATGGACGGGGCTGGCTATGGCGACATCCTGATGTCCATCCGCGAGCCGGACAATCCCCACGACAACAATGCCATCGCCCTGTGGTCGGCACTGGCCCAAGTTGGGCACGTCCCGTCCTGCGCCGCCGCCATGCTGGCGCCGGTGATGGATGCCGGGCATGCCCTGTGGGCACGGATCGTCCGGGAGGCGACGGCGGACCAACCCAGCACGGTACTGGTGGAAATGTTTGGTCCGGTGATAGAGGCCGGCAAAGCCGACAGCGAGAAGATCGGATGGGACTACGACACGGATGATATTCCGTTCTGATTCCCTTGCACTCGTGCCTTACCGTCAGCGACGAGCTCGGACAGGAATCAGGAAAACATCACGCAAATTGGTGTTGTTTAATAGAACAAAACTTGGTCGCATTCAACGCCAGCAAATTGGTCTGGGCGGCGATATCGGAAATCAGCGAAACGATCTCGCTGATTTTACGGGCCGAGCGTTCCAACCCGGCGACGATTTCGGTGGTGCGATCCGCTTCGCTAACCGCCTTATCCGAAACCTTGGTCGATTCCGCGACCTGTCTGGTGATTTCCCGAATTGACGCGCTCAATTCTTCCGAAGCGGCGGCAACGGTCTCGACGTTGTGACTGGCCTGCATCGCCGCATTGGCGGCGCGGTCGGCCCGTTCCGTGGTTTGTTCGGCGTCAGTGGACATGGAGCCGGCCGAACTTTGCATCTGGACGGCCGATTGCGACACCGCGTCAATGACTCCGGTGACATCCTTATCGAACGCTTTGGTCAACTCCTCGATCTTGGCCGCCCATTGCGCCCGCCGATGCTGTTCTTCCTCTTGGCGCATACGCAAGGCGGCAGCGTCCCTGGCTCCGTCGCGAAACACCACGGCAGCCCGGCTGATGTCGCCCACTTCGTCTTGCCGCTCCATCCCCGGAATTGGCACCTCCAGATTCCCTACCGCCAACTCTCTTAGGACCTTGGTCACATCTTCGATTGGATGGCTCATGCCTCTTTTGCCGATTTGCGAACCCGTGACGACGCCGGCGCCGATGCCAATGACGGAAACGACGATGACGACCACGGTCAACATTCCCGAACGGCGGCTCACTTCTTCGCCCGCCGTGACGCTTTCCCTTGATATCTGCGCGGAAAGAGCCCCGACCTTTTCCGACAAAGCGGACGCTTTCGCCAAGGAGATGTTCAGTTGTTTGGCGATTTCCCCCGTGGAACTGCCCATGGCGATGTTCCGTGCCCGCTCGGCCGCATCGATGGTGACTTGGGCCGCCGAACGGTAATCCGAAAACTCTTTGACGATTTGCTCCAATTCCTGTCTTTGGGAACCATCCAGTTCCGTGGCTAGGCGCGTCGACGATTCTTCAAAAATCTGCGCCTCTGGGCGGCCACGATCTTCTTGACGCTGCCGACATCTTCCGGAGCCATTCCCAGACGGTATTCCGAACGGTTGATGACCAGCAAACTTTGGTTCATTGCGGCGCTCAACGATATGCTGTCCGCTTCCGACATAATGTGATGGGCATCCTTGGACAACATCGTCATTCCGACAACGCCTGTGACGGAGCCTATCGCCGCCACGACCGCCAGCAAGGCAATGACGACGCCAATTTTTCCGGATATCCGAGTATTTTCAAGCATTGTTTCCCCCATGCCCTGTCATTTTCTTATTGTATCTTTGTATTACTAGAAAAACCAAATCAAGAGCCCCTTTGCAATGGCCTCCGCCGATCATAAGGTGAACCTGTCTTGTTGCGACGCTAAGCCGACATCACCCATAACCCATTGAATGGAATTGAATTCATCTTTTTGTTTAAAGCACCCCGATTGATTTTCCTTAAATTTTTCAGTTCTAGCGTCCCGATTCGGAAATTCGTTATACCAAAACCTAGCGTCTTTCGAATTTCCGAATCGACAAGGACACTAGCAACCCTTTGACTTCTCGTGTGGTTTTCGATTTCTAAATTCCTAGCGGTGCTGGCTGCATAATCTTAGGAGTTTAGAAATCACCATATTAGTATGCCGCAATCTTGTCGGTTTATACATAGAAAAACGGCGAATGGGCACCTTCTATCCGTCAAGATAGTGCGCCCATTCAAATTTAAACTTATGGTTCTAGATGGCCCTTCGGACCAATTTATCCAAATCCTTGGTATGAACCGGTTTGGAGATAAGGGCGATCACACCGCTGTTGTTGCCCAAGCGCGGATCGCGGCAGTCCCCGGCAAAGGTCGAAATGGCAATGACGGGCACATGGCGAAGATTTGTATCCGTTCGCAGCCATGTAACCAATTCCAACCCATGAACGTCGCGCAACTCGACATCCAGAATAATCAGCTCGGGCAAAAGGGTGCGGGCCAGATTAAGAGCCGAAACGCCTCGTTCGGTACATTCGACGGCCAACCCGGCAGCCATGGCCGCGTCTTCGCAATGCTTGCGGATTTCCGCGTCCGGCGTCACCACCAAGGCCACCATGGACCGTGTGTTCGGGGAATGCGGCGGGACGACCGCGCCGCCATCCTTTACGACGGAAAGAGAGCTCATCTCGACCATCCCTTATAAATCCACGCTATCATCGCCAGCCGACAGGCTGGACAGCCGGTCTTGATTAACGACCATCATCCGACCGCCGTTCATATCCTTCACGACGCCGTCTTTCTTCAGCCGCGACAATCCCCGACTTACCGTTTCGATCGTCAGCCCCAAATAATCGGCGATGTCACAGCGGCGCATGGGAACGTGAATGGTCGCCTCTTGACCGTCCACATCCTCCGCGTAGCGTTCCGCCATACTCAGCAGAAACGAGGATATCCGTTCAATGGCCGTCTTTCTGCCCAACAACAGAAGCTGATCGTGCGCGAAATTAAGTTCATCCTGAGCGGCGATCAGAAGCGACCGGGCCAGTCCGGGGACTTCATCGATGAACCGCTCGAACCGCGCCTTGGGGATGCGAAACAAGACGACATCGGTCACCGCCTCGGAGGTGTGGATGAACGATTCGTTGTGCGCCAGCCCCATCAAATCGCCAGCGGACACAAATCCCGTGATCTGCCTGCGGCCATCGGGCAGCAGTTTGTACAGTTTTACCATTCCTTTGACGATTTCATAGACGCTGTCGGCCTCGTCGCCCTCATGGAAGATGACGTGGTCCGGTTGAAATTTGAGCAACACCCCTTGCTGGGCGATGCGGGTCGCCACTTCACGCTCCATATTGCGACACAGAGTAGAAGCCAAGTGATCGGTGCTGACGGGATTTGCCGACCAAGCTGAAACGTACATGGATTGCCCCTTTTCGTTCTTCTACACCAACGCCTACGTTCAGGGTTTATACTCACAACATGTCACCCCATTATGCCAATGGGAGATTTCTTTGTGGCGAAATCAAACGTATTGTGACAGCCTGTTCCAATCTGACCTTTCTAAAGCCGCACGAATTCATGACCGAAAACATTAGCGTCTTAGTTGTCGATGACGACAAGCAGATTAGAACCATGCTGCGCCGGTATCTGGAAGAGGAACGGTTTCGCGTGCTGGAAGCCGCCGACGGCGTTCAGATGCGCCAAGCCTTATCCAGTTGCACGGTGGATCTGGTGCTGATGGATTTGACCTTGCCGGGAGAGGATGGGCTTGCCCTGGCACGATACATTCGCCAATCATCCAACATACCGATCATCATGCTAACCGGAAAATCCGACGTCATTGACCGCGTCGCCGGTTTGGAAGCCGGAGCCGACGATTACATCGCCAAACCGTTTCATTTACGCGAGGTCCTGGCCCGCATCCGAACGGTCATGCGCCGCAGCATGCTTCCGCCGCCGACGGAACAGACCTCTCAAGCGTCGCAGTCCCTGACCTTCGACCGGTGGCGTCTGGACCTTCGTCGGCGCAGTCTGGTTGATAAATCCGGCGAACCGGTCGCCCTGACCGCCAGCGAGTTCGAATTATTGAAAGTGTTGGCGCAGCACTGTCAGCGGGTTCTGTCCCGGGAAACCTTGATGGATATGACCAAGGGACAGGAATG
>Ga0316222_1003705_pt1 | contig 14711 bp, 12 predicted proteins | sample TBH18011metaG_FD_206008 | JGI IMG/M metagenome (GOLD analysis project Ga0316222, IMG submission 206008) | Freshwater microbial communities from Trout Bog Lake, Wisconsin, USA - TBH18011 | ecosystem: Environmental > Aquatic > Freshwater > Lake > Hypolimnion/Profundal zone | place: USA: Wisconsin...
ACGCCTTCGGATCGCGACCGTCATGGCGCGCGCGCCACAAGTCGCCGCGCAGCGCCCACATCGAGTCAAAGCGCGAGGTCCAGACCACGCCGGTATTGTCCACCACCGGGAAGCCAAGGCCGATCCATTCGGAGAATGCCAAATAGGTGCGGGCATGCTCGTGGAGGATGATCTTTTCCAACCGCACTTCGGTGGACAGGCTCGGCTCCACCGCCTGAGCAATCCAGGGGCGCATCAGCTTCACCTGACCATGCGCGAAATCGAACAACGCCACACCGGCGAGCAGCGCACAGGCAAAGCCACGGCGACGGGTTTCGCGCGTCGAGGCGCGGATCATTGCCGGCATGCCGTCCACCACCCACAGCACCAGCGCGAGCACGATGGCGACGATGGCGGGAATGCGGTGATAGAACCAATTTTTGCCGGCAAAGAAATACGCAATCGTCGCGCCAATGGCGAAACAGGTCAGCACCACGAACAGCGCATCCACCAAAGGCCGCTTATGGGCGCTGAGTTGGATGCTGCGGCGGCGATAAGAGGCGCTCCAGATCAGGCCCAACACAGCAATGCCGAGCAGCAGCGACGCGGCAGAGTTGATCAATTCGGGCAATGGCGTGTCAGTGCCGCCATACAAAGCAAGCGCCAGCGGCACCGCGCGGTCCAGATAGGCCGGACAGAACACCACGATCCCGCCCGCATAGAGCAATGCCGCCGCTGCGCCCGCAAACGGGGCGGGATGCAGGAACGGGCGGCCACGCAGCCAGCCGTAAATCTCCGGCAGCACCAGGGCGATGGCGAATGTAGGCTTCAGCGCGCACCCCAGTCCTGCCACCACGCCGATAATGATCTCATGTCGCCGCGACAGCGTGCCGCCCTGCATCCAGATCGCCATCGCCGCCAGATAGGGCAGCAGAGTGGCCACCATCAAATGCTCGCGCTGGCCGAACTCAACCCCCGGCAGAATCAGCAATATTGATCCGATGAGCGAGAAAATCGGCACGCGACGGGCAAAAATCTCCGCGCGATTTTGCAACACCGAAGCCGTCCACCATGCAGCCCCCAGCACCATGGCTGCGAAGCTCGGAATCGCCACCCATTTCGGCGGCACAGACAGGCTGCTCGCAACCCAAGCCGGAACCGCATAGAGCCAGACGATCAGCGGCGGATTGACCTCTACCAGATCGTCATACAAGCGCTGCCCGGCAAGCCATTTGCGCGCCACATACAGCAGCCATGCCACGTCGTCTTTTTCCGGCGAGCGCAGATCGGTGGCCAACACCACGGCCAGAACCAGCGACAAAATCAGCCATGCCACCACGTCAGCCCGATGCATCCGCCCCAATGCGGCCAACGGCCTGAATTTGGGAGATAAAATGCGGATGCCCGAGCTGGACGGCATCGAAGGAGCGGGAAGCGGGCTTGAATTCACCGGGATGATCTTGCTTTGCTTGCGGTGCGGTAGGACGAAGGCGAATCAGCATCAAAAAGGCGACACACACGGCCACAATAGGCGCGCTTTGGCAAGCCTCACTGCACAATTTCAATGCATTTTGCGCCCAAATTATGGCCGTTCGCTGACAATCGAGGCGATCAACTTCCGCTCTCATTGTGCAGGCGCAGCAATTACACGGCGGTTTGCACTATTTATTGAAAGGAAAATGAACCGAAATCGGTCAGAAAAACTTCACAAATCATCATATCTGATGAGGCGGATGGGAGAGATTTCGACGCAGGATGAACTTCGATACCTGCAAATCCGCCACAAGCGGGGAGACACCGCAAACATGAGGGGGAGCCATTCAAAATGACGAGACAGTGAGACTGATTGGGCGCGTTTATTTGCTTCCAGAAGTTGAGCAAGTCGTGCTTCATAGTCCTCACGGAATCGTGAGTTTTTGGCCCTAAATGAGCGGTTTTTGGTCTGTTTCGTAAAGTTTTGTTATCGCGTTGGTGCAAATATCCGTTAGCCGACGTAGTTATGCTGGTCAGTCGCAGTTCGTTTTGGGAATACTCCCTTTCGGGCGGGCTTTTTGGGGAACGTGGATGGTTCGTCTGGCGGTTGCTCGCCTGCGCTGCTGCTCTAACAGTTTTACTCCGCGCCGCACCCGCAGCGAGGACGTGTCGCTGCATGAGTGGATGTCCGGCGACAGTGGCATCACCCGCTCCAGCGGCACTGGCTCCGAGATTGACGGTGTATCCAAATTCGCCGCTGCCCACCCCGATTGGGAAATCACCCTGCTGCGCAGCGCTGCCGCCCCGGCAGGTGGCCCACTTTCTGGAAACGTGTTCCATGCTTGGCTGAGTGAGGTTGAAGCCGGCCTCAAGCGTGGCCGCTTTGATGCCATCTATCTGTCTTTGCATGGTGCCTGCCAGGCAGAAGGCGATCCTGCCGCTGATCTGACGGTGCTGCGCCGCGTGCGCGCCCTGATGGGCCCGCGCCCGGTGGTGGCCAGCTTCGACATCCGCGCCAACATGTCCGAAGAAGTCGCCATCCTGTTGGACGGCGCCACCTCCAACGCCCCCGACCAGCCCGGCAGCGAGGCCGATGCCGCCAAGCGCGCGCTGAATCTGCTGGCACGGATTATCGCCGGTGAAATCCGCCCAATGGGCGCGCTGGCGCGACTGCCGCAACTCGTCGATGGCGGCACGTTGGATGCCGCTGTTGAAATGGCCTTGTCTGGGGTGCGTGAGCGCATGCGCAACGGCCCCGTGGTGGAAGCCAGTCTGTTCACCGGCTTTGCCTGGGGGGACAGCCCCTATGCCGGCCCCTCTGCCTTGGTCTGGGCGGATCGCGATGCCGGTGTCGCACGCCAAGAAGCCGCCAGCCTCGCTTTGTCACTCTCGCGCAGCATTTCGATGCTACAGCCGGAAATCTACAGTTCCGAGACTGCGATCAAAACCGCCTCCGCCATTGCCCGCCCCGGCCAACCCGCCCTCGTGCTGGACCCGGCTGATGATCCCTCCAGCGGTGGATTGCTCGATACGCCGGAAATCCTGCGCGACCTGCAACGGGCTCAGTCTTTCGGCCAATTGCGCGGGCATTGCGTGCTCGCCGCCTTGCATGATGTGGAGACCGTCAGCCTCGCACAGAGCATCGGCATCGGCGGAACGGTGTCTGGCAGTTTCGGGGCCAAGACCACCCAGATTTACGGGCAAAGCGTGCCGCTCTCCGGTGAGGTGGTCGGACTGGGTCGTATTGCCGACGCGCATGACTATGCGGTGATCCGCTCCGGCCAGATCGATATCCTCTTCCTCTCCCGCCGCCCGGCGATCATCGACCCTGCCCTGCTCGCTGCCTGTGGCATAGACCTGCATGAAACGCGGGTGCTGGCGATTAAGGGCGGCGTGAAAACCGGGGAGGCATTCGGCAATCTCGTCATCCGCAGCACGATGTGCGACACACCGGGGCCGACCACCCCTGATCTGCAACATCTGCCTTATAATTTTGTCCCGGCCATCCGTCGCATGACGCAGGACGACGATGCCGATCTTGGTGCGGACTCAGGCGATACCATCCGCCGCCCCACCGACCGCCGGGCGCGGGCACACAGCCAAGCGCCCAGCGCCTAATCCCCCACGCCTTAATCGAGCGTGCGCCGATACGAGCGCACCGCCACTGTGCCGATCACCAGCGCGAACACCGCCATCGGCCACAGATCATGCGCGATGTCGTTAAAATTGCTGCCTTTAAGCAAAATTGACCGGCAAATGCGCAGAATATGCGTCAATGGCAGCACCTCGCCGATATCCTGCGCCCAGAGCGGCATACCCGGAAATGGGAACAGGAAGCCCGAGAGCAGCAATTGCGGCAGCAGCGCAAAGGTGGACATCTGCTGCGCCTGCATCTGGGTGCGGGCAAAGCTTGAGAAGGTGAAGCCAATCGACAGGTTGCAGGCGATGAACATCCCCAACGACAACGCCAACAACGGCAACGACCCCAAGACCGGCACGTGGAACACAAACACCGCCGCCGTCAGAATCAACGCCGCCTGCACATAGCCTAAGCCCACATAGGGCACGATTTTGCCCAGCATCACTTCCAAGGGCGTGATCGGCATAGCGAGCAAATTCTCCATCGTGCCCGCCTCGCGCTCACGGGTGATGGCGATGGTGGTGATCATCAAGGTGGAGAACATCAAAATCGTGCCCATCAGGCCGGGCACGATGTTGAGTGCGGTAATCTGCTCGGGATTGTAGCGGGTCTGCGCAGTCACGCTGAAGGCCGGGTGCGGCGTGGGCGTGGGCCGCAGATTGGGCGGCAAGTCGCGGGAGACGATACTGGGCACAATGGCCAACATCGCCGCATTGGCCGAGCCGATGGCGGTGCCGTCCGTGCCGTCCGCCTCCATCAACACCTGCGGCGTCTCACCCCGTTCGATGCTGCGGGCGAAATCAGGGGGAATATGCAAGGCGAACAGCACCCGGCCCTGTCGCAACGCATCATCCACCTCACGTTCGGAGGTGTAGCTTTTGAGGTCGAAATAGCCGGTATTGCCAAGTGCCGTCGTCAGATCTCGCTCATAGCGTGAGTGATCGCCGGACAGGATGGCGGTTGGCAGATGGTGCGGGTTGGTGTTGATCGCGTAGCCGAACAGGAAAAGCTGCACCAAGGGCAGCATCACCGTCATGCCAATGGTGCCTTTGTCGCGGCTCATCTGCAGCGCTTCCTTGCGCAGCATCGCCCCAAACCGGGTGAAAGAAAATCCGATCATAGCGAATCTCCAGACACAGGTTCTTCTCCCAGCAGATGGATGAACACGTCATCCAAGCGCGGCGGCACTTCAGCCCACGTCACGCCGGGCCGGACGAGTTGGGCAATGGCGGCTTCGGTGCTGGCGCGATTGGCACCGACGATGCGCAGCGACTGACCAATCACCGTCGCACTATCCACCCCAGGCGTCATGCGCGCCTGCTTGACCAGCACGCCCAGCCCCTCTCCAGTCGCCTCGAAGGTGACAAGGGCGGCGCTCTTCACCACTTCGCTGGCCGGCCCCTGCACGATGATCTTGCCGCCGGAGAGATAGACCACACGATGGCAGCGCTCGGCCTCGTCCATGTAGTGGGTGGAGACCAGCACCGTCATGCCTTCAGTGGCCATGTCGGTGATCAAATCCCAAAACGCCCGCCGCGCTTTGGCGTCCACACCGGCAGTGGGCTCATCGAGCAGCAACAAACGCGGCTTATGCAGAACGCAGGCAGTCAATGCCAGACGCTGCTTCCAGCCGCCGGACAACTCACCGGCCAATTGATTGGCGCGATCCGCCAGCCCCATCTGTTCCATCGCCTCCTGCAAGGCGACACGGCGATTGGGGATTTCATAGAGCCTACCGACGAAATCCAGATTCTCCTTCACAGTCAGATCACCGTAAAAGCTGAAGCGCTGCGTCATATAGCCAACCTGACGCCGCAGAATGGCGGCCTCCTTGATCACATCCAGACCCAGGCAGGTGCCCCAGCCGGAATCAGGTGTCAGCAGGCCGCAGAGCATGCGGATTGTGGTGGTCTTGCCGCTGCCATTGCCGCCCAGGAAGCCGCAGATTTCGCCCTGTGGCACGCGCAGGCTGAGATCGCGCACCACGTGGCGGGTGCCAAAACTCTTGCACAAATCGTGCACATCAATCGCCGCCTCGCTCATGGTTGCAACCCGCCGAACGGGCGAACCTCCAGCGGTTGGCCGGGCTTGAACAGCGTGGCACGCGCCGGGTCGGGATGTGCCTCGACCAAGTAAACCAGAGCCGCGCGGGTGCCCTGGCTGTAGATCACCGGCGGCGCATAGGCCGATGAGGTGGCGACAAAACTGATCTTGGCTTTGATGTCCGGCGGGCAGGAATCGCAGGCCAGCGCCACGGTATCACCGGAATGGATGCGGGCGAGGTCGAGTTCCGGCACGAAGAAGCGCACCAGAATATTCCCCGGCGGCAGCAATTGCAGCACCGCAGCGCCTGCCCCCACCGTCTCGCCCGGCTCGACAAACGTATCGGCCACCTCACCGCTGACCGGGGCGCGCACCACACGCTGATCCAACCGCCATTGCGCACCGGCCAGCGCCTGCTCGGCGGCAGCGACGGCGTTCTTCTGTGCGCCGATGGCGTGTTCACGACCAGTGGCCGTCGAGATCAGCTCCAATCGTGCTTGCGAGGCCGCCACATGGGCCCGCGCTGACAACGCTTCAGCGCGGGCCAGATCGACGGATTGCTGCGACGCATCCCCCCGCACCACCAGCGTTTCGCCACGTTTGAGATCAAGCGCCGCACGGTCATAACTGGCCTGACTATCGGCCAGATCGGCGCGGGCGGAGGCGATTTCCGCGTCGCGACCGGCATTGCTCAGATCGGCCAGCTTCTCGCGCTCCTGCGCCAGACTGGCCGCCGCCTGATCGCGCGCGGCTTTCTCGTCAGTGTCGTCGAGGGTGAAGAGCAGCGCCCCCTGGCTGACCTGATCACCGCGCAGCACCGTCCGGCTGGTCACGCGGCCCAGCGCCACCGGGGCGACGCGGACGTAATCCGCCTCCGCATAGCCCAACCACATCGTGCCGGGCTTGCTGCGCCCCCATTCATACCACCCCCCCACGGCAGCGGCGGCGATCAGCGGCAGCAGCAACAGGGCGCGGGATTTCATGGCAAAGCCTCAGTTTTGTCCGGCGCGAGGCCGCGCAGGAAGATATCGAGATGGGTTTGCAGCACAGCCGGGGCGTCAAAACCGAACCCGGCATGGCGGCCGATGGAATGCTTCCACAGCAGCATCAGCAGGATCGGACCGACAAAGACCGGAATCAGTTGGCGCGATGGCAACGGGCGGAATTCGCCATCCACCACGCCGCGCTCCAGAATGCGACTGAACAGCCGCACGCCGCGCGCGACGACCTCTTCATCGTAGAATTTCGCAATGGCAGGAAAATTGCCGGATTCAGCCAGAACAAGCTTGGGAATGCCGCCCAACTCGCTCTCCATCACCGCCTCAAACCGCGTGGCGACCAGACGCAGCAGCTCCGCCGCCGTGCCCTCATGCGCATCGACCAGCGCCTCCAGCCGCGCCAGCACGGGCAGCAATTCCTGCCGCACCACGGCTTCAAACAGCACTTCCTTGGTGTCGAAATACAGATAGACCGTGCCCTTGGAGATGCCCGCGCGGGCGGCCACTTCCTCCAACTTAGTTGCGGCAAACCCCCGTTCGGCGAACAGCGACAAGGCGGCGGCCACAATCTCCGAAGGCCTCGCCTCCTTGCGGCGAACACGGCGGACGATCTCAGTGGCGGGGGCGTCGGTGCTCATGCCGACGATAATAACTGACCCGTCATTCAGTAACAACGCCGCAGACTGACGGCAGCACTGCCGAAACGGTGGGTCAGGTGAGCAAGGGGGCGATGAAGTCGCGCAGATTGCCGCCGGGGAACAGATGGCCCGGCATACCGGCGGCCTTGGCTGCGGCGATGTCGGTGGGTTGGTCGCCGACCAACATGCAGGCCGCCGGGTCGAGATCCCAGGCGAAAATCAAGTCGATCAGCATGCCAGCATTGGGCTTGCGCCAATCACTCTCGCCGCGAAATTCCACAATTTTCGCCTCGGGATGCATCGGGCAATAGCGCAGATCGTCAATAGTGCCGCCCGCACGGCGCACCTCGTCGTCTACCCACGCCATCAGGGCCGTAAAATCGGCCTCGCTGTAATAGCCGCGTGCAATGCCGGATTGGTTGGTGACGACAAAAACGTGCCAACCCGCATCGCTGGCCAGTTTGATCGCCTCACGCGCCCCCTCGACAAACGCGAAACGCTCAGGCGAGCCGACATAGCCGTGGTCGTGATTGATCACCCCATCGCGGTCAAGAAACAGCGCCCGACGGTGCAGACGCTGCGGCAGTTCATCCTTGGCGCGGATGACATCGCCCGGATCGGTCAGATCATAGACATTGCCCGGCATGCGGGTGATCGGCAGATCGGGCGGTGCCCCCGGCGCGAAGGCGTCCTGAGTGAGCACCGACAGACCGCTGCCATGCAGCGCATGCCCGGCGGCATTGCCCGCAGCCGCTTCGGCCAGGAATGGCGCGAGATTGATGTCCAGCCAACAATCACCCTGGCAGAACAGGAATCGCTCCGGCAATTGCGCGCGCGCCTCGAACAGCCGCCCTGGAATATGAGTCAACTCCAACGGCTTGGGCAGGTGTGCGGTCGCCGCCGGGATCGCTTTGACCACATCATCATCGGCATTGCCGGAGAGCAGCACCACGCGCTCCACCCCGTAGCGACACAATTCACGCAAGATCCAGGCGAGAAACGGCCGATCTCCGCAGGTCAACATGGCACGGGCGAGACGATCCGTCCCACCCAGTTGTACCACGGCGCAGCGCAGCGTGGGGCTGGTCATGGTCAGCCGCGCGGGAACATCGCGGTTTCCACCAAGGCGCAGACGATATGCGCCGCCGTGATGTGAATCTGCTGCACAATCGCCGTCTTCATCGAAGGCGCGGACAGCATCAAGTCGCACAGGCCGTGCATCTTGGTGTCGGCCTTGCCGCCGCTGAAGCCGTAATTGATCACGCCGCGTGCACGGGCGACGTCAAGCGCACGCACCACGTTGGGCGAATTGCCCGAGGTGGAGATGCCGAGCAGAATGTCGCCCTTATTGCCGAGCGCCTGCACCTGACGGACGAAAATATCCTCATAGCCATAATCATTGCCGATGGCAGTGATCACAGAGGTATCGACGGTCAGTGCAATCGCCGGCAGCGGGGCACGGTCATACATCAGGCGGCAGACGAACTCACCGGCGATGTGCTGCGCATCCCCCGCACTGCCGCCATTGCCGCACACCAGCAACTTGCCGCCCTGGCGCAGGCTGTCAACGATGCCATCGGCCATTGCGCGCATGGTCTGCACGAAAACCGGATCGGTGCGGAAAGTGTCGAGCGCCGTTGCCGATTCAGCCAGAAAGGCTTCCACGAAATCCATCGCCTGCTGTCCCATCAAGATGCGTCTTGCCGCTGAAATGGCAGGTCGGTGCAGTGCCGTCCAGCAATTCGCGCGATGACGAGATACCCAATCCGAGCAACTCATCAAACCCGCTCAGCCGCTGCGACCAAACGAAATCCGCCAACACCCGCGCCCGCGCCGCCTGCCCGATGCCGGGTGCTGCGGATTCGGCCACCTGAACGCAACTCTCCACGAAGCCCGCCACATCATCGGCCCGCAGCACTTCGGTGCCCGGAATTGCGTTGATGCCAACCAGCGCATCGGTGGTGACAATCACCGGCCGCGCCATTGCCATCGCCTCCAACACCTTGTTCTGAATCCCCCGCCCGATCCGCATCGGGGCCACCGCCGCCGTCGCATGCGCCAGATAAGGCCGCACATCGGCCACCCGCCCGGTGACGAACACCCCAGGCAACTCCGCCAAAGCCGTCACCTCCGGCGCGGGGGAGGCACCGACGATGTGAAACTGCGCCCGTGGCAGACGGACTTGAATGGCGGGAAGAATCTCCTGGGCGAACCAGCGCACGGCTTCGATGTTGGGTGGATAATCCATCGTGCCGGTGAAGACGAAATTGGCGCGATCAGTGGCAAAAAGCGGTGCGAAGGGCAGAGACGGGTCGAAATACAAGTGATCGACGCCGTTGCTGATGCCGCGAATTTTCCCCTCAACCCCAGGATTGCCCTGCGCGAACAAGGCTGCCTCGTCGTCGGAGACGAAGCTGCACCAATCGCACTCCCGCGCAATCCGCGCCTCCAGCGCCGCCGTTTTGTGCCATTCGCGGCGATGGACGAAGCGCATCAGCCCCTGCCCGGTCTCGGCATAGGCACGCCATTTCTCCGAATCGACATCCACCAGATCGACCACCACACGCGGCACGCCAGCACGCAGATCAAGAATGTAGGGTGCCATGTTGGAGGAATAGACGAAGATCACCTCCGGCTTCTCCCGCGCCACCAAGTCCCGCACCCAATGCTGCAACCCGGCATCACGATAGAATGTGACGCTGAGCGGCTCACCGGTCAGCAGGCCGGACAGGCACTGCCAGCGCGCGCGGCGGCGGTCGAGATGGGCGAAATGCGATGAAGCACACATCTCGGCCAACGTCGCCTCATACGGCTCATCCAGCGGATCATCGACCAAACAGCCGAGATGCACGGTGAAATGCTGCGTGAGATATTTGAGGATCTGATAGGCGCGGATCTTCTCGCCCTTATTGGGCGGATACGGGATGCGTTGCGACAGAAACAGCAAACCCGGCAAGGCAGAACCCCGTGCGTGATGACGGGTTGATACTGGCCGCAGCCCCTCGAAGTCAAACACTCCCCCCCGCTACCAATCCGGCCACCGACGCAGACGATGCGCTTCCTGCTCGGCGGTGGGCTTGGGGCCGTCTGCCACGGGGGTGAGTTTGGTGCCGAAAGCCTCCGGGTTGCGCCAACAATCCACCACACCCAGGCTGCGCGTGCAGATCGGTGCCTCCTCCCACGGCGGCGCTTGTGGGCGGCAATAACTCTCACCACGCTCCATCCGTACCAATGAGCAATCGCGGCCGGTGGCCAGCGAATACAGCGCATCAGGCGGCGTGCGCCCGAGCGTGGCGACACTGGCGACTGTGACCGCACCGGCAATTCCCAACGCCGGACCAGTGGCCGTCCCACACGCCGAGAGCAGGGCAGCCGCCCAGAACAGGGCGAGCCAAAGGGCGAATTGACGCGGAATTCGGGCGATCAGGGACATGCGCGCAGCCTCGCAGCAAAATCCTGCTAAAACTTTAACACGCCGGGCCATCCTGTGGTTTGCTCCGAAGCGGCCTCGCGGCTATGGTCCGGCGCTATTCTGAATCACGCTCTGACCAAAAGAACGCCAGTGTCCGATATTTTCGACGAGGTTTCCGAAGACCTCCGCGCCGACCGCACCCGCGCCCTGCTCCGCCGCTATGGCGCGTGGCTGATTGCCGCAGCCGTAGCGGTTGTGCTTGCCACTGCCGGCTACGAGGCGTGGTCGGCCCATCGCAAAACCGCCGCCGATCAGGATGCCGCGAAATTCCTCGCCGCCTCCGACATCGCGGACGGCCCAGCCGACAAGCGCCGTGACGCGCTGCCAGCCCTGCTCGACCTCGCGCAGAACGGCAGCGGCGGCTATCGCACGCTGGCCCGGTTGCGGGCGGCAGGCGTGCTGGCCGATAGCCACGATCTGCCCGCGGCCCTCGCGCAATGGGATGGCGTTTCCGCTGATACGTCCGTTGACGCTGATTTGCGCAGCTTCGCCGACCTGCAATGGGCGATGCATCAGATCGATCAGGGCGATGTGGCGATTGTCGAAACCCGCCTGCAAAAGCTCACCGGCAAGGGCGGCACATGGCGCGCTTTGGCGCTGGAGGGGGAAGCCCTGCTGGCCATCCGCCAGGGCCAAACCGACCGCGCGCGCGATCTGCTGAAGGCATTGACGGCTGACACGACCGCCACCGACAGCGTGCGCGGCCGCGCCGCCGGGCTTCTGCAACAGATTGGCGGCTGACAATGCGTCGAAAATCGTCGCATACCATCTCCCAGACCACCATCCAGACCACGGGGCACGCTGCCATGACCGACCTTCTGCGCGCCAAACTGCCGCGCCGCCTCGCCCTGATGCTGCTGCCATTGGCGGCCGCTGGCTGCGATACGGTGCAAAACCTGCTTGAAGATCCGCCCAAAGCACCGATTCCCGGCATTCGCATCCCGGTGATCCCCACCACGCGCGGTGTGGTGGTGGACAACCCACGCGGTGTGAAAATCCGGCTGCCCGCCCCCAGCGAGCGCGCCGATTCGCCGCAACCAGGTGGCCGCCCATCGCATGAGGCCGGGCATATTCAGGTTGCCGACCAATTGCAGGAAGCCTGGAAGGCCGATATCGGCCACAGCGCCGGCTATCGCCGCAAAATCCCCTCCGTGCCGGTTGTCGCAAATGGGCGTGTGTTCACCATCGACCCTGACGGTCTGGTGCGCGCCTTTGATATGGCCAAGGGCGAGCGGATTTGGGAATTCGACACCACACCGGCAGATGACGACAACTCCAACCTTGGCGGCGGCGTTTCCGTCGATGGGGGCACGGTTTATGTCGCCACCGGTCGCGCTGAGATCATGGCGCTGGAAGCCGCCACCGGCAAACAGATCTGGCGTCAGCCGCTGCCGCGCTCGGCCCGTTCGGCACCGACAATCGCCGAAGGCAAGCTGTTCGTTTCCCTGCTCGGCAACAGCGTTGACGCACTCGACGCCAAGGATGGTCATCGCATCTGGTCCTATCAGGGCGCTCCGAGCATCACCGGCATGTTGGGCATGCCCGCCCCCGCCTATGCCGATGGCTTGTTGGTCGCAGGCTTTGGCTCGGGTGAATTGGTCGCCTTGCGCGCTGCCACCGGTGCCGTGGTGTGGCTGGACAATCTGGCCACCGTGCATGGGGCGAGCAGCAATGCCGACCTCTCCGCCATTCATGGCCTGCCGGTGATCCAGGATGGCCGAGTCTATGCGATCAGCCTGGGTGGATTGATGGTCGCCCTCGATCTGCGTTCCGGTCGCCGTCTGTGGGAACGCGATATCTCCTCGGGTGACAATCCCTGCATGGCGGGCGGCTTCATCTTCGTGCTGACCACCGATTCGCAGGTTGTGGCGCTGGATCGGGTCGATGGCTCGATCATCTGGGTCACTCAATTGGATAAATGGGTGAACAAGGAGAAGAAGCGCGACGCGATCTTCTGGACCGGCCCGGTGCTGGCTGGCGACCGCCTTGTGGTGGTCTCGGGCATCGGCACCGCGCAGGCCATCAGCCCCTACACCGGCGAAATCCTTGGCGAGCAGCAGCTTTCAGGCCCGGCGGCGCTGCCGCCCGTGGCGGCCTCTGGCACCCTGCTCGTTCTGACCAACGACGCCAAATTGCTCGCGCTGCGCTGAATGACAACGCTCCCAACCGTCGTCATCGCCGGACGCCCGAATGTCGGGAAATCAACGCTGTTCAACCGGCTCGTTGGACGGCGCCAGGCCATTGTCTCTGATACCCCCGGCGTCACCCGCGACCGCAAGGAAGGCGAGGCGATGCTGCGTGGCCGTCAGGTGCGCCTGATCGACACCGCAGGGCTTGAGGAAAGCGATCCGGAAAGCCTGTATGGCCGCATGCGCGCCTCGTCTGAGGCGGCGGTGCGACAGGGTGATCTGGTGTTGTTCGTCGTTGACGCGCGTTCCGGCATTACGCCTGCTGACGAGCATTTCGCCGCTTGGCTGCGTCGCCAGGGCACGCCGATCATGCTGGTCGTCAACAAGGCCGAGGGCCGCGCTGGCTCGAATGCCGCCCTTGAGGCCTATTCGCTCGGTCTTGGCGACCCGGTGGCGGTCTCGGCTGAGCATGGCGACGGTCTTGCCGATCTGATGCTGGAAATCTCCGAGCGCCTGCCGCCGCCTGCCGACCCTGATCCGAGCGAGGACAACCCGCTCAAACTGGCCATTGTCGGTCGCCCGAACGCGGGTAAATCCACCCTGCTCAACCGGATGCTGGGCGAGGACCGGATGATCACCGGCCCGGAACCCGGCCTGACGCGCGACTCGATTGCTGTGCGCATCACCGATAAGGACGGCACGCCGATTGAACTCGTCGATACCGCCGGTCTGCGCAAAAAAGCCCGAATCGAACAGGCTTTAGAGAAAATGTCGGTCTCCGCCTCCATCGAGGCGCTGAAAATGGCCGAAGTGGTGGTGCTGGCCATCGATGCGGCCGAGGGCATTCACGAGCAGGATTTGCAGATCGCCCGCCTGATCGAGCGCGAAGGCCGCGCTTGCGTTCTCGCACTGAACAAATGGGACGCGGTGGCTGACCGTGGTGCCACGCGCAAGGCGATCTCTGACCGTCTGGAGACCTCGCTGGCCCAGATGAAGGGCATTCCCGTTGTCACCATCTCCGCCCTCACCGGCCAAGGCGTGGAGAAGCTGCTGCCTGCGGTTCGCGCGGCGCATGATGTATGGAATCGCCGCGTCGGCACCGGTGCGCTCAATCGCTGGTTCGAACACGCGCTGGAACGGCATCAGCCGCCATTGGTCGAAGGTCGCCGTCTGAAGCTGCGCTATGTGACGCAGGCGAAATCGCGCCCACCGACTTTCATTTTCTTCGGCACCCGCGCCGAGCTGACGCCGGAAGATTACCAGCGTTATTTGTCCAACTCTCTGCGCGCCGAGTTTGAATTGCCCGGCACGCCGATTCGGCTGCTGTTCCGCGGCAGCACCAATCCATTCTCTGAGAGCTGAGCCGCAAGAACAGTAACAAACGGGCTTGCCAAACCGTTCGGTTTCCAACAGCTTCCCCACATCAGGCGCACGAGCGAACGTGTGTCATTAGGGGGAAATGCGATGTCTGAGATTGAAACCCGTACTATAGCCAAGGTGATGAAGCGGCTCGTGCCCTTCCTCATCGTGTGCTATTTCGTTGCCTACCTTGATCGCGTCAACGTCGGTTTTGCCAAGCTGACAATGAACAAAGCGCTCGGCCTGTCCGAGACGATGTTCGGCTTTGGCTCCGGCATCTTCTTCGTGGCCTATTTCTTCTTCGAGGTGCCGTCGAACCTGTTTTTGGAAAAATTCGGCGCGCGTCGTTGGATTGCCCGCATCATGATCACCTGGGGTATTCTCTCCGGCGCGATGGCGGCAATTCCGTATCTGTCGAATGCAACCGGCATTTCCGGTGAATACACCTTCTACATCATCCGCGTGCTGCTGGGTCTGGCT
>Ga0316222_1003710_pt1 | contig 14702 bp, 10 predicted proteins | sample TBH18011metaG_FD_206008 | JGI IMG/M metagenome (GOLD analysis project Ga0316222, IMG submission 206008) | Freshwater microbial communities from Trout Bog Lake, Wisconsin, USA - TBH18011 | ecosystem: Environmental > Aquatic > Freshwater > Lake > Hypolimnion/Profundal zone | place: USA: Wisconsin...
GGGGAAGTGGATGTGGAGATCGTTCTTCTGGAACACTTCCGGATCGATCTCGAAGGCGTCCCCCCGGCTGCGGATGTAGCTCAGAGCCGCCTGGGCGCTTTCCTTCATGACGTCGCCCAACTGCCCGGTCAGCAGCAGGCCGCCCTTGCCGGGCATCCTCAGGGCCTCCACGAACAGCACCTCGCCGCCGGTGGAGGTCCAGGCCAGGCCCGTGACCACGCCGACCCGGGGGGCCTTCAGGCGTTCATCCTGGAGCAGCTTCACGGGGCCCAGCAGTTCCTGGACGTTCTTCTCGGTGAGGTTGATCCGGCCCTTGAGTTCGTCCTCGGCCACCTTGCGGGCCACCTTGCGGCACACGGTGCCGACTTCCCGCTCCAACTGGCGCAGGCCGGCCTCCCGGGTGTAGCCGGTGATGATGGCCTTCAGCCCCTTGGCGGAGAAGATCACCTGCCTGGTGGTGACGCCGTTCTTGGTGAGCTGGCGGGGGACGAGGTGCCGCTGGGCGATGCCGATCTTCTCCTCCAGGGTGTAGCTGGAGAGGTGGATGATCTCCATGCGGTCCCGGAAGGCCGGCTGGATGGGGTCCAGCTCGTTGGCGTTGGTCAGGAACAGGACCTGGCTCAGGTCGATGGGCACGTTCATGTAGGCGTCGCGGAAGGTGTGGTTCTGCTCGGGATCCAGGACCTCGAGAAGGGCCGCGGAGGGATCGCCGCGCATGTCCCGGCCGATCTTGTCCACCTCGTCCAGCATGATGACCGGGTTCATGGACTTCACCTGGTGCATGGCCTGGATGATGCGCCCCGGCATGGCGCCCACGTAGGTGCGCCGGTGGCCGCGGATCTCGCTCTCGTCATGGACGCCGCCCAGGGAGATGCGGGCGAACTTGCGCCCCAGGGCGCGGGCCACGCTGCGCCCGAGGCTCGTCTTGCCGGTGCCCGGGGGGCCGACGAAGCAGAGGATCGTGCCCTTGTGTTCCGGGTTCAGCTTGCGCACGGCGAGGTACTCGATCAGGCGGTCCTTGATCTTCTCCAGCCCGTAGTGGTCCTCGTCCAGGATGGCCTGGGCGGCCTTGAGATCCAGGTTGTCCTCGGTGACCGTGCCCCAGGGCATCTCGGTCATCCACTCCAGGTAGGTGCGGGTGACCGCGGTTTCAGAGGAGTCCGGATGCATGCGCTCGAGCTTCTTCAGGTTGCGTTCGATCTCCAGGGCCGGCTCGTCCGGGACCTTGGCCTTGGCCACCTTGTCCCGGAAGGCCTGGATCTCCTCGGCCAGTTCGCTGCCTTCGCCGAGCTCCTGCTGGATGGCCTTGAGCTGCTGGCGCAGGTAGTATTCCCGCTGGCTCTTGTCCATCTCCCCGCGGGCTTCCATGGTGATCTTCTGCTGCACCTCCAGCAGGTCGATCTCCCGCATGAGGAGTTCGTTCACGCGTTTCAGCCGCAGGATCGGGTTGATGATCTCCAGGACTTCCTGCATCTGGGGCGGCTTGAGGTCGAGGTTGGAGGCCGCGAGGTCCGCCAGGCGCCCCGGGCTGTCGAGGTTGGTGGCGATGACCAGCACTTCCTGGGGCAGGTTCTTGCCCAGGGCGACGGCCTTCTCCAGGGTCTGCTTCACGGACCTCAGCAGGGCGTCGAGTTCGATGTCGTGCTCGCCGATGTCGGCTTCCGAGAGGAGTTCGACCTTGGCCTTGAACTGGCCCTCGGTCTCGGTGAAGTATTCCACCCGCACCCGCTGCAGGCCCTGCACCAGGGCCCGGACGCGACCGTCCGGGAGCTTCAGGACCCGCATGATCAGGGCGGCGGTGCCCACGGTGTAGAGGTCGTCCGGGCCCGGGTCATCCATCTCCATCTGCTTCTGGGAGAGCAGCAGGATCATCCGGCTCTCCACCAGCGCCGTGTCCACGGCCCGCAGGGACTTCTCCCGGCTCACGGAGAGGGGCAGGATCACGTAGGGGTAGACCACCACGTCCCGAAGGGGCAATACGGGCAGGACGTCCGGGATCCTGGGGGATTCCTCAAGGATTTGGGGAGCTTGGATTTCTTCGGCCACGACAATACCTCTGGCATTCAGTCTAGCGGGTTGTGCGCGTCAGCGGGCCTTCCGGCGTTTGGGGGAAGCCGGAACCTGGGGCTCGACCCCCGGAAACAGCGGCGTCGACGCGAAGGGCAGGGCCTCGGAGGCGGAGGGCGGGGCGGAGGCCGCGGGCGCCGGGCGGGTGGCGCGGGGCACGGCCTTGGCCGGGCCCGCCGGGGCGGTGCCCATCAGGCCTTCCAGCGCCTTGACGAAATCCGGGAGGTCCTTGAAGTCGCGGTAGATGCTCGCGAACCGCACATAGGCGACCGAATCCAGCCCCTTGAGGGCGTCCATCACCAGCTCCCCCAGGAGCCTGCTGGCCACTTCCCGGTCCGGCAGTTCCATGAGTCTGGCCTGGATGTCCCCCGCCGCCTCCTCCAGCCGCGCCAGGGGCACCGGCCGTTTCTGGCAGGCGGACATGATGCCCCGCAGCAGCTTCTGCCGGTCGAAGGCCTCCCGGCGCCCGTCCTTCTTGACGATGAGGATGGGCACTTCCTCCAGCCGCTCGTACGAGGTGAACCGCCGGCCGCACTTCAGGCACTCTCGCCGGCGGCGGATGGCGTCGCCTTCGCGGGATTCGCGGGAATCCACCACCTTGTCCTCGATATGGCCACAGAAGGGGCAACGCATGCTTCCGAGGTTACCACCACTGGGCCCCCGGACCGGTTTCCGCGGACGTTCCACGTGGAACAGCGAAAGCCTAAACCTCCGGCGCCAAGGTGACGATAAGATGGACGACATGATGCACCCCGTGGATGGAACCAGCGGCCCGTCCAAGCTGGAGGCCCTCCCCCGGACCGGTGGCGGAGGCCATCCGGTCCGGGGGGCCTATGCCCAGGCGAGGGTCGCGGTCAGGGGGGAGCACCGCTCGGGGGACAGCCTCAACCTGTCGGCGGAGGCCTCGGCCGAAGTGGCCAAGCTGAAGGCCCGGGACGCCGCCGTCCGGGCCCACGAGGAGGCCCACATCGCCGCCGGCAGCGGCGTCGTGAAGGGCGGAGCCTCCTACAACTACCAGGAAGGCCCCGATGGCCAGAGCTACGCCATCGGCGGCGAGGTGGCGGTGGACACCGCCCCCATCGACGGCAACCCCATGGCCACCATCGCCAAGGCCAACGCCATCCGCGCCGCCGCCCTGGCCCCGGCCGACCCCTCGCCCCAGGACCTCTCCGTGGCCGCCCAGGCCGTGATCATGGCCGCCGACGCCGCCTTCGACCTCTCCCGGGAGCAGCCCACGAACGGCGCCGTCCGTCCCCTGGTCCCCCCGCCATCGGCCATGCCGCCCCTTCCCATCGGCCAGTCCGACCAGAGCCCCGGGTCCTACCTGAACATCACCATCTGATCCCCTAAAATTGGGACCACAAGAGTTGGTTTGTCACCTCATGGTGGAACTGGATTTCGCACGGCTTCACGATGGCGCCCAGGGCCTTGGGGCAGCGCTCGGCCTGGAGGACCTTGAGTTCGGCGAACTTGGCGTGGATCTCCTCGCCCAGCTGCTCGGCCAGGAAGCGGGAGGCCTTGAAGAGGCGGATGGCGTCGTGGATGTTGTCGGGGAGGAAACGGGTGCGGGGACGCTTGGGGTTCTCCTCGGGCTCGGCGGCCGCGCCTTCCAGGCCGGTGCGGAGGAGGGCGTAGTAGAGCATGTAGGGATTGGCGTCGGGGCCGATGGAGCGGACCTCGATGCGGGCGGTGTGCGCGTTGCCCAGGGGGATCCGGATCATGGAACCGCGGTCGGTGGGCGAGACCTTGATCTGGTTGGGGGCCTCGAAGTGGGGATCCAGGCGGCGGTAGGCGTTCACGCTGGGGTTGAGCACCAGGCAGAGCTCGCCGGCGTTGTTGAGGAGGCGCTGGAGGAAGTTCCAGGCGGTGCCGGAAAGGCCGTCCCGGCCCTGGGCATCGTGGAACAGGTTGCGTCCGTCCCGGGCGAAGGAGAGGTTGGTGTGCATGCCATTGCCGTTCACGCCGGCCACGGGCTTGGGCAGGAAGGAGGCGGTGAGCCCCATCTGGGCCGCGACCTGCCGGGCCAGGAGCTTGTAGAGCTGCACCTGGTCGGCGGCGATGTTGACCTCGGCATACCTGTAGTTCATTTCGAACTGCGAGGGGGCCACTTCCGGGTGGTCCTTCTCGTTGGCGAAGCCCATGGCGCGCTGGGCCTCCGCCGCGGTGTCGATGAACTTGCGCAGGCTGTCGCCGGGGAGGGAATGGTAGTAGCCGCCGGTGGAGATGAACTCGAACTGGCCGGTCTCGTGGTAGTGGCGCTCGGCGTCCCGGCCCTTGAAGAGGAAGCCCTCGATCTCGTTGGCGGCGTTGACCACCATCCCGTCCTCGGCGTACAGGCTGTCCGTGTACGAGCGCAGGCGGGCCCGGAAGTCCGAGGCGTAGGGCGTGCCGTCCTTCTCCAGGACGAAGCCGAAGACCAGCACCTTGCCCGCCCCGAAGATGTCCGACGGCAGCCAGTAGAACGCCGGCCAGTCGATGACCAGCCTGAGGTCGCTCTCGGACTGGGCGGAGAACCCGCGGATGGAGGAGCCGTCGAAGGTGAGGTTGTCCCCGGAATCGAGCAGGAATTTCTTGTCGTAGTCCAGCATGTGCAGCCGGCCTTCGATGTCCGTGAAGCAGACGCTGACGGCCTTGATCCGCTTCTCGCCGGCGAGGTAGGCGATGCGCTCCTCCCGGATCCGCTCCACGGGCACCCGGTCGAGGCGCTGCTGCTTGGCGTGGAGGTTCATCTCCTCGAGGGTGTCGTAAGGGATCTCCAGGAAGTCCCTCAGGGCATCGTTGCTCATGCGTTCTCCTTCAAGGCTCAAGGGCGGGCGTCCTGGCCCAGGCGGGTGAGGCGGGCCCGGAGCGGTTCAGGCAGGCCGAGGAACCAGGCCTCCTCCCCGCCCGGGGGCGGGAGGATCGCGCCGTATTCGACCATGTTCTCGGCGGGCAGTTCATTCAGGTAGACCCAGACGTCCTCGGGGGCGCCGTCCACGAGGGCCGCGACCTCCCGGGCCAGCCGGAGCAGGAGGGAGGCCCGCTGCTCGCGGGTGCGTCCCGCCCGGATATCGCCCCGGATCCAGACCTGGGTCGCGGGGCCGGGCTTGCCGCCCAGGAAATACTGGGAGGGGCCGAATTCCTGGAAGATGACCTCGGCGAAATAGGACGGGGCCCGCGCCTCCTCGGCGTGGACCCGGGTGATGGTCTGGGCGATCCGCCCCTTCTGTTCGGGGCTCAGGCGATCTGCTGCCGCGAAGCAGACATAGGTGGGCATCGGAACCTCCCGGATGGGGTGCCATATGTTAACCGCAACTGGGCCTCAGCGCGCCGGGAAGGCTTGGAGCCGCCGCGCGGCCTCGGCCAGGACCGCGTGGGTCTTGCAGAAGGCGAACCGCACCAGGGGCGGCGGGGCGGGGTCCGAGGTGAAGCTGGAATAGGGGACCGTGGCCACCCCGGCCTCCTTGATCAGGCGGGTGGCGAAGGCCACGTCCCGCTCCCCGCCCAGGGCGCCGTAGTCGGCCAGCACGTAGTAGGCCCCCTCGGGCGGGGTCAGGCGGAAGCCGGCCCGGACCAGCGCCTCGCACAGGAAATCCCGACGGACCCGGTAGGCCTGGGCCATGTCCTCATAGTACTGCCGCGGCAGGACGTTCATGGCGTGGGCGACGGCCTCCTGGAGGGGCGCGGGGGCCCCGACCGTGAGGAAGTCGTGGACCTTGCGGATGGCGGCGGTCAGCGCCGGCGGCGCGATGATGGTGCCGACGCGCCAGCCGGTGATGGCATAGGTCTTGGAGGCGCCCGAGATGGTCACGGTCTGCCCGGCCATGCCCGGCAGGGTGGCCAGGGGCAGGTGGCGTCCGTCATAGACGATGTGCTCGTAGATCTCGTCGGTGACGGCGGTGGCGCCGTGGCGGAGGCAGAGGGCGCTGATGCCCGCCAGCTCCTCGGCGGTGAAGACCTTCCCGGTGGGGTTGTTGGGCGTGTTCAGGATGATGGCCCGCGTCTTCGGCCCGAAGGCCCGGGCCAGGCGGTCCAGGTCCAGCGGCTGGCCCGCCGCGAGGGGCACGGTCACGGGCCTGGCGCCGCACAGGATGGCGTCGGGGCCGTAGTTCTCGTACCAGGGCTCGAACACGATCACTTCCTCCCCGGGGTCCACGAGGGCCAGCAGCACGGCGGCCATGGCCTCGGTGGCGCCGCAGGTGACCGTGACCTCGGTCTCCGGATCCACCGCGAGTCCGTACCAGGACTGCATCTTCCGGGCGAGGGCCTCCCGGAGGGCGCGGGTGCCCCAGGTGATGGCGTACTGGTTCACATCCGCCCGGATGGCGGCGATGGCGGCGTCCTTGAGGACGTCGGGCGCGGGGAAGTCGGGAAAGCCCTGGGCCAGGTTGATGGCGCCGTGCTCGTTGGCCAGGCGGGTCATCCCCCGGATGACGGACTCTGAGAAACCATGGGTGCGCTGGGCGGTGTGCATGCGGCTCCGTTCCGGAAGGCCCATTAAATCTACTGCTTTTTTCACGAATCATTCCATAAAAAGGCTTTAAAAATAAGGAGATTATTTAAACGATAGTTGAGTCGTTTAATATTTTCAGAAAAATAGTATTGTTTTACCGAAAATACCACTATTCTTTGAGTCCGCAATCAATCTTGAGTTGAGATCTTCTGTCCGTTGACCGTGTATTGGGTGCACCTTGACGGGTGTTGCCCTGCCTTCAGGCGGCATTGCGGCTTCCCTTGCGATACCCCACGTTTCCCTTCCCCTTCACGCTGGATTTGGCATCACGGGTCCAGGCCCCCCCAACCTCAAGGAGAAAAGTCATGTCGACGAAGTCCGCAACCCAGATCCTGCAGGATCCGGATTTTCTGAAGCTGGTGCGACAGAAAAACGCCGTCTCGGTCGTGCTGACCATCGTTCAGCTCGTCCTGTACTTCGGGTTCATCGCCCTGATCGCATACAACAAGCCGTACCTGGGCACCAAGATCGGCCCGGATTCGGCCATCACCGTCGGTATTCCCATCGCCGTGGGGGTGATCGTCCTCTCCTGGATCCTCACCGGCGTCTATGTATGGTGGGCCAACAACAAGTACGACGTCATGGTCAAGGACATCAAAGACCGGATGGGGAGGTAAGCCAGCATGCAACCTGATCACGCACATTCCATCATCGGCACCCTCAGCCCCCTGGCCATCACGTTCTTCATGATGTTCGTGCTGGTCACGCTGGGCATCACCTACTGGGCCGCCCGGCGCACCAAGAGCGCGGCGCAGTTCTACGCCGCCGGCGGCGGCATCACCGGCTTCCAGAACGGCCTGGCCCTCGCGGGCGACTACATGAGCGCGGCGTCCTTCCTGGGCATCGCCGGCCTCGTCTCCCTCAAGGGCTACGACGGCCTCATCTACTCCGTGGGTTGGCTCGTGGGCTGGCCCATCGTCATGTTCCTGATCTCGGAACCCCTGCGCAACCTGGGCAAGTACACCTTCTCCGACGTGGTGGCCTTCCGCCTCAGGCAGCGGCCCATCAAGACCGCGGCGGCCATCGGCTCCCTGGTCACGGTGCTCTTCTACATGACCGCCCAGATGGTGGGCGCCGGCAGCCTCATCAAGCTCATGTTCAACCTGCCCTACGCCTCGGCGCTGTTCCTGGTCGGCGGCCTCATTATCATGTATGTGCTCTTCGGCGGCATGCTGGCCACCACCTGGGTGCAGATCATCAAGGCCTGCCTGCTGCTGGCGGGCGCGTCCTTCCTGGTCTTCCTCTGCATGAAGAACTTCAGCTTCAACTACGGCAACCTGTTCAAGGAAGCCCAGCGGATGTACACGCCCAAGTTCCTCGAGCCGGGCGGTCTCATCAGTCATCCACTGGATGCGTTCTCCCTGGGCCTCGCGCTGATGTTCGGCACCGCCGGGCTGCCCCACATCCTGATGAGGTTCTACACCGTCCCCGACGCCAAGGCCGCCCGCAAGTCCGTCTTCGTCGCCACCGGCTTCATCGGCTACTTCTACATCCTCACGGTCACCATCGGCTTCGGCGCGGCGGTGCTGGTGGGCAAGCAGTTCATCACGGCCATTGACGCGGGCGGCAACATGTCGGCCATGGCGCTGGCCGAGCATCTGGGCGGCAGCGTCTTCCTCGGCTTCCTGGCCGCGGTCGCCTTCGCCACGATCCTGGCCGTGGTCGCCGGGCTGACCCTCGCGGGCGCCTCGGCCGTGTCCCATGACCTCTACGTCGGCGTGTTCTGCAATGGCAAGGCCAACGAGAAGCAGGAGATGAAGGTCGCCAAGGTCGCGACCGTCAGCCTGGGCATCATCGCCATCCTCCTGGGGCTGGTGTTCGAGAAGCAGAACGTTGCCTTCATGGTGGGCCTGGCCTTCGCGGTGGCCTCCAGCGCCAACTTCCCCGCGCTGCTGATGTCCATCACCTGGAAGCGCTTCACCACGGCCGGCGCCGTGGCCAGCATCTACACGGGCCTCATCCTCTCCGTCACCCTGATCGCCCTCTCCCCCACGGTCTATGAGGACGTCTTCCAGCCCGCGGCCGTCAAGGTCCGCGCGGGCGCCACCGCCAAGGTGGCCCGGCTGGGCGGCTACAAGGATCTGGTCAAGGCCCAGGCCGACCTGGAAGCCAAGGTCGCCGCCCTGACCACCGAACTGGCCATCCCGGGCATCAACAGGATGCTCGAGAAGGGCGACAAGGCCGCCCTCGCCACCGCCAGCGGGGACCTCGCGCTGATCAAGAGCGGCGGCCTTCCCGCGGCCGTCACCGCCGCCAAGGCGGAACTCGCCACGGCCAGCGCCGGGGTGAGCGAAGCCCCCTTCCCGATGAAGAGCCCCGGCATCTTCTCCATCGGCGGCGCGTTCCTGATGGGCATCCTGGTCTCGCTGTTCTCCCGCGAGAAGTCCGCGGAAGACCTCTTCGAGTCCGAGAAGGTCCGGACCTACATCGGCGTCGGCGCCGAGGGTGCCGCCGAACACTAGGCCAACCCGCACCGAATCAAGGCCAGGGACACCATGTCCCTGGCCTTTTTGCTGTAAAATCAAATTTATTGAAAAAATGAACGGATGGATCCGGTCCCAGGGAGTGCAACCCATGTTTGATTGGTTCAGGAATAAAAGCCTTGGGTTCAAGCAGAAATTCATGGTCGGCACCCTCTGCCTCCTGCTGTTCGGCGTGGGCGGCCTCGGGTGGCAGAGCGTCCACCGGCTCCAGGAAGGGCAGCTGGATCTGACCGACAACCTGCCCAAGATGGCCGGCTTGTCCAAGCTGATGCGCGTGCACCTGGTCCGGCAGATCATCCAGGAGGAGCTCCTGGTCGAGGTCCACACCGAGAAGGCCTTCAACGACAACAAGGGCTATCTGGAAAGCGTGGTGAACAAGGATTACCGGGAGGTCATCGCCGGGCTGAGGGCCCGGACCTGGAGCGCCGGGGAGCAGGCCAAGCTGGACGAGGCCTTCAAGCTGTTCGACGCCTACGATGCGGGCTACGACGCCCTGCTCGCCAAGGCCCGCGAGAACAAGGATCCGCTGAAGATCGGGGAATTCATGAAGACCTCGATCTTCACCTACAAGGTCCCGGCGGAGAAGGACCTGCTGTGGGTGATCGACCAGCTGGACGTGAACGCCAACGCCCGCGCGGCCCAGGACCGGGCCTACGCGCAGAGCGCCTCGCTCCTGATCGCGCTCGGCGTGCTCGTGGCCGTCGGCCTCGGCTTCACCATCGCCACCCTCCTCGGGCGCTACATCACCCGCGCCGCGGCCGCCATCGAGCACAGCATCGAGGCCGTGGCCAAGGGCGACCTCACCCTGCCGCCCACCTTCAGGAGCGGGGACGAGCTGGGTTCCATCGCCGGCAATCTCCGCAACCTCATCGAAGGCCTGGGCGGGGACATCCGGACCATCGCCACGTTCTCCCAGCGCACGGCCTCGAGTTCCACCGAGCTCTCGGCCACGACCGACGAGATGGACGCCACCGCCCATGCCATCAACCAGGGCGCCATCGAGCAGAACCAGGCCGCGGAGCGTTCCTCGGCGTCCCTCGCCTCCATCTCCCGTTCCATCGAGGCAGTGAGGGAGGAGACGCGGCAGGCGGAAGGCCTGTCCCAGGGTTCCAGGGACGCGAGCCTCGAGGGCCTGACCAAGGTCAACGACACATCCCGGGCCATGGACGCCATCCGGGAAAGCAGCGAGAAGGTTGCCCGGATCACCCAGGTCATCACGGAAATCGCCCGGCAGACCAACCTGCTGTCGCTGAACGCCGCCATCGAGGCCGCCAAGGCCGGGCAGATGGGCAAGGGCTTCGCCGTGGTCGCCGAGGAGATCCGCAAACTGGCCGACCGCAGCGGTTCGGCGGCCAAGGAGATCACCGTCCTCATCGCCGAAAGCACGGACCGCGTCCAGGTCGGCGCCGCCTCGGTGCAGGCCGTGGCCCAGTCCTTCACCCAGATCGAGGGGAACATCGGCGCCCTGGTGGCGCGCATCGCCGCCATCGCCGCGACGATGGAAGCCCAGACCGCCGCCAGCCGGCAGGTGAACGAGGCCATGGACCTGACCCGCAGCCTCAGCCAGCGCAATGCCGAGGCCACGCGGGAGATGACCGTGGCCATCTCCGAGGCCGCCCGCACCATCGACGACCTCTCCGTCCTGGCCAACCAGCTTCAGAACCTGACGAGCCGTTTCAAGCTGCGCGCCTAGCTCCCGACCCGAGTCCCTCCCATCCCGCCGAACGCCTGGGCCGGGTCAGAAATGGACCTGCCCGCCGGGGGCCAGGAGGTTTTCGGCCTGGCGCTGGGGGTCCCCGATCCGGAGGAGGTCGGCGAGGTCGGTGACGCCGGCTTCTTCCAGGAGGGGTAGGAAACGCTGGAAGAGCTGGGCGGTGACGTAGGCGTCGCCCAGGGCGGTGTGGGCGTTCTCCACGGGGATGTCGAAGGCCTTGGCGAGGGTGAACAGGCTGATCTGGGGGATGGGCAGCTGGAAGGCCCGGTGCTCGGGGTTCCGGTGGCGGAGCCAGCCGTACATGGAGAGGGTGTCCACGGCCGGGTTGCCCAGGGGGGACCCGGTGAGCCGCCGGGCCTCGCGGTTGAGGAAGCCGAGGTCCGTCGCCGGCGTAGGCCAGGAAGGTGGCCAGGAGGTCGTCGATGAGGGGCTTTTCCTCGATCTGGGAGGGGGTGATCCGGTGGATCACGATGCTCTTGCCGTCCAGGATGGCATTCGGCCTGATTAGTTCATAGAAGGTTCCGCCGATGTCCAGCCGCCCCCCCAGCATCCGAACGGCCCCGATGGAGATCATGTCGTCCTTCGTCGGATCCAGGCCGGTGAGTTCGGTATCCAGCACCACGAAACGGGCGTCGCGGGCCGCCACGGCAGGCCCGCGCTGCCGGCCCCACATGCGGGTCAAACGGCCGAATAGTCCCATGGACTCCCCGTCAGATAATGAAACTCTTGTAGCGTTCCAGGACGAGGTCCTGGATCCGGAGGATGAGCCGGAAGATGTTCTTGAGGGACTTGCGCTCGAGGTGGCTGAGGCTCTCGAGGTGGATGAAATTGTCGATGGGCTTGCCGGCCTCCATCTGGTTGTACTGGTGGTGGATCCTCAGCAGGGTGATGAACTCGATCGCATATTCGAGTTCGTCCACCAGGTCCGAGACGAGGGTGGAACCGGACCGGAGGGCTTCCAGCCGGTCCCAGGTGGAGGCGTGGCGGATGCCCTTTTCCAGCGCGAACAGGCGGGCGATGTCCACCAGGGGAGTGACGGCCTTGATCTTCAGGTTCAGGCCGTCCTTGTGTTCACCGGAGCGCTCCACGGCCACCGAACCGAAGAAGGAGATGGGCGGGCGGTTCTGGACGAGCATGTTGGCGAGGAACCCGGTGTAGGTCGGATAGCTGGGGATGAGGGTGTCCAGATGGTCCTGGAGTTCCCAGGCCAGGCCCTCGGTGCCGGCCAGGGGGCGGAAATCGAAAAAGATGAGGGATTTCAGGACGGCCTTGGGGGTCGGGCGGGACACCCACCCGGTGAAATACCGCTTCCACACCGACAGGGGCTGGCACCACTCCGGGTTGCTGGCCATGTAGTCGGCGGGGCAGGCCTCGAAGCCGCAGGCGACCAGGCCATCGCGCATGCGCTCGGCGAAGCGGCGGAAGTACTCGGCGCACGCAGCCTCCTCCCCGGCCTCGGGGTCCTGATAGACCAGGGCGTTGTCCTGGTCGGTGCGGAAGGTCTGCTCCTTCCGGCCCTCGCTGCCCAGGGCGAGCCAGACGTAGGGCACGGGCGGGGCCCCGAGGTCGCGCTCGGTGAACTGGATGACCTTGCGCACGATGCGGTCGTTGAGCTCGGAGATGATCCGGACGATGTTGGCGGCCCTCGCCCCTTCCCGCAGGAGCGCGCCGATGATGCCCAGGGCCTTGGCGGACACGGGGGCGAGGCCCTCCAGGGTGGTCTGCCGTTCGATGTCTTCGGAGAAGGCCAGGGGGCTGCGGCCCTGGAGCACCATGAAGTCGTGGTTGGTGACCACCCCGGCGAGCTTGCCGTCCCGGGTCACGGCCACATGGTGGATGTTGCCCTGGAGCATCCTCAGCACCACCTCGAAGCAGTGGTCCATCTCGTCCATGGTGACGACGGGGCGGCTCATGATGGCGGTGACGGGGCCGTCGATGGGCGCGCCCGTGGCCACCACCTTGGCGCGGAGATCGGAGTCGGTGACGATGCCAATGGGGGCGCCGTCGGGCGCGACCACCATGGCCGCGCTCTGCCGGTCCGCGGCCATGCGCCGGGCCACTTCCTGGATCGTCGTGCCTTCGGGGACGATCGTGGGGGCGGTGCGGGGGATCTCGGAGAGCTTGGCGGTGAACAGCAGGTGGTCGCTGCTGCCCAGGAACAGGCTCTTGCCCTGGATCTCCCGGGAGGTCATGCCCACGTACTTGTTGAGGTGGAACTGGAGCAGGTACTCCGTCACGGCGGCGTTGGAGGCCATGAGCGCGTTGACCTGGGCCTTGGGCAGGAGGTAGCAGATGGAATCCTGGATGGCGATGATCGTGGTCTTCTGCAGCCCGTCGCCCAGGAGCGAGACCAGGCCGAAGGTCTCCCCGCGCTCCCGGTAGTCCACCACCACTTCCTCGCCGCCGCCCGGGGGCCGCATCGTGATCTTGATGACGCCCTTCTGGACGATCCGCAGGTGTTCGCCCGCGGGGCCGTCCTGGGTGAGGATCACGGCCCCCTTCGGATAGAATTCCAGGGACAGGTGCCGGGCCACCTCCCGGAGTCCCGCCTCGTCCAGGAACTGGAACGGGGGTACATGGGCCAGGAACCGGACTGCCTCGTCGACGAGCATCCACCCACCTCCGGATGTGCCAACAATACCATCAAGTACGGGAAAACGGGGGGCGCGTGCGGTTCGTCACCTCTGGGCCAAAGGTGAGCCATGACCCCCGGGGGGGCGTGGTACCCTGGTTGTGAACGATTGATCCAACCGCCCCCCATTTCGAGGTCGCCCCATGCGCTACTTGCCCACGGCTCCTTCCGAGGACCGCGCCCTGCTGGAGGCCATCGGCGTCCAGCGAGCCGAAGATCTGCTGCAAGGCATCCCCGCCCCGCTTCGGCTTGGGCGCGAACTGGCGCTGCCGGGCCAGGGTTCGGAACTGGAGGTCCTGCGCCGGATGACCGCCCTCGCCGCCCGGAACAAGGTCTTCGACGCCCGGTTCCTGGGCGCCGGGGCCTATGACCATTTCGTGCCGGCCGCGGTGGACATGCTCACCAGCCGCCAGGAATGGTTCACGGCCTACACCCCCTACCAGCCGGAAATCAGCCAGGGCACGCTCCAGCACATCTTCGAATACCAGACCCTCGTCTGCGACCTGACGGGGCTCGAGGTGACCAACGCGAGTCTCTACGACGGGGGCACGGCCTGCGTCGAAGCGGCGCTCATGGCGGTCCGCCTGCAGAAGAAGCGCGGCACCATCCTCGTCTCCGCCGGCCTGCATCCCCACTACCAGGAGGTGCTCTGCACCGCCATCACCCCCCACGAGGGGCTGAAGCTCGTGCTGGTGGGGCTCAAGGACGGGGTGACCGACACCGACGACCTCAAGGCCAAGCTCGACGGCGACGTCGCGGCCTTCCTCGTGGGCTACCCGAATTTCCTCGGCTGCGTGGAGGACCTCACGGCCCTGGGCGCGCTGGTCAAGGCCGCCGGCGGCCTCACGGTCTCGGTGACCCAGGAGGCCATGGCCTTCGGGTGGCTGGCGGCTCCCGGCAAGGTGGGCGCGGACCTGGCCTGCGGCGAGGCGATGTCCTTCGGCAACAGCCTCAATTTCGGCGGGCCCTTCCTGGGCTTCCTGGCGGTGCGCGACGCGCAGAAGCGGGAGATCCCCGGCCGGGTGGTGGGCCAGACCCGCGATCTGGACGGACAGACCGGCTACGTCCTCACCCTGACGGCGCGGGAGCAGCACATCCGGCGCGAGAAGGCCACGAGCAACATCTGCTCCAACCAGGGTCTGGTGGCCCTGCGCGCCAACATCTTCCTGCAGCTGGCCGGCCCCGTGGGCCTGGCGGGCCTGGCCGAGGCCAACGCCGCCAAGGCGCAGTACCTGCAGTCCCGCCTCCTGGAACTGCCGGACTTCTCGGCGCCCTTCGAGGTCCCCTTCTTCAACGAGTTCGTGACCCGCTACC
>Ga0316222_1003712_pt1 | contig 14686 bp, 15 predicted proteins | sample TBH18011metaG_FD_206008 | JGI IMG/M metagenome (GOLD analysis project Ga0316222, IMG submission 206008) | Freshwater microbial communities from Trout Bog Lake, Wisconsin, USA - TBH18011 | ecosystem: Environmental > Aquatic > Freshwater > Lake > Hypolimnion/Profundal zone | place: USA: Wisconsin...
GAATTCGCCATCAACGCCTCGCGCGGCCGCTTCTGGGAGAAGCCGGTCAAGCGCTACGTCGAGGAATGCGTCGCTGGCAAGGAGGGGCCGCGGGGCAAGGATTTCAACATGCGCTGGGTCGCCTCGATGGTCGCCGAGGTCCACCGCATCCTCTGTCGCGGCGGCGTCTTTCTCTATCCCGCCGATTCCGACAACCGCAAGAAGGGTGGCAAGCTGCGGCTGATGTACGAGGCCAACCCGATGGCCTACATCGTCGAGCAGGCCGGCGGCCTGGCCACCACCGGGCGCGGCCGCATCATGGAGATCGAGCCGCAAGGGCTGCACCAGCGGGTGCCGGTGATCCTGGGCTCGAAGGACGAGGTCGAGCGGATCGATTCCTATCACCGCGAGTTCGACGCGGGCTGATGGCTTTCCCTCGCCCGCATGCGGGCGAGGGGTTCCGCTACACCCGGCGCAAATCCGCCAGCGGCACGAAGGCGCGCTGGGATTGTTGCTTGAACAGCTTGAAGGTCTTGGCGCCGTTGCCGGCGGCGAAGTCCTGGTAGGACTCGGCCAGGGCGGCGGCGCAGAGGGCGCGGGCGGCATTGTCGTCGAGGCCGTCGAAGCTGGCCTTGCCCAGGCGGTCGTGGAAGGCCTTGAGGATGTGCAGGCGGTGGACGCTGAGCACCGGCTGCTCGAACGCCACCCCCAGCGTATCGAAGAACTGCTCGGCGGCGGACAGCTTGGCAAGGCCCTCGAGGAACGGATGCATGGCGTCTCCTAGGCTCAATTGGCGGTGACGGCGATGGTGGCTTCGCCGAGGAAGCGCAACAGCTCGTCGTTGGTGGGGGCGCGTTTGGTGGCGGCGGCGTGGGCGCGGACCAGGGATAACACGGTTTGCGCCTGGGGTACCGGGACCTCGACGCCGATCTGGCGGCAGGCATGGAGGATCGAGGTCAGGCCGGAATGCTTGCCCAGCACGACGCGGTGGCGGCGCCCCAGCTCGCGCGGGTCGATCGCCTCGTAGGTGCGGCGGTCGCGCAGCAGGCCGGAAACGTGGATGCCCGATTCGTGGGTGAAGACGCCGTCGCCGACGATGCTCTTGTTGGCGGCGACCGGGCGGCCCGAGGCGCGGGCGACCAGGTCCGAAACCGAGGACAGCGCCAGCTTGTCGATGCCGGTGTCGATCCCGTGCAGATGGTCGAGCGCCACCACCACCTCTTCTAGCGGCGCGTTGCCGGCGCGCTCGCCCAGGCCGTTGACGGTGGTGGAGACGTGGCTGGCGCCGCCCTTGACCGCGGCCAGCGAATTGGCGGTGGCCAGGCCGAGGTCGTCATGGGCGTGGATTTCCAATTCGATCGCGGTGGCGGCGCGCAGGCGGCGGAACAGGTCGTAGATCCCGAACGGCTCCATCACCCCCATGGTGTCGGCGAAGCGGAAGCGGCGGGCGCCGGCCCGTTCGCAGGCCTCGACCACGGCAAGCAGGAAGTCGGGGTCGGCGCGGGAGGAATCCTCGCCGCCGACCGCGACTTCGAAGCCGGCATCGCGGGCGGCCTTGACCATGGTGTCGATGTGCCCCAGCGCCCAGGCGCGGTCGCGCCCCAGCTTGGCCGCCAATTGCAGGTCGGAAACCGGGATCGACAAATTGATCATGCCGACATCACAGCGCTTGGCGGCGGCGATGTCGTCGGCGGTCATGCGGCACCAGGCGATTTGGCGGGTCGCCAGGCCGAGGGCGGCGACGGCGCGGATGCCCTCGCACTCCTCGTCGCCCATGGCCGGGATGCCGACTTCCATCTCGGGCACGCCGGCGGCGTCGAGGGCGGCGGCGATGGCCAGCTTTTCGTCAAGCCGGAAGGCCACCCCGGCGGTCTGCTCGCCATCGCGGAGCGTGGTGTCGTTGACGGTGATGGCCGCTGCCATCAGCCGCAACCGCCGGAGCAGGCGCATTTGGCGCCGGCATTGGGATTGTCGAAGACGAAGCCGGTGCCATCCTCGTCCTCGATGTAATCGACCGTCACCCCGGTCAGCCACAGGGTCGAGGGGCGGTCAACGAAGACGCGGATTCCGGACAGTTCCAGGGTGTCGTCGGTGTCCCAGCCTTCGGGTTGCAGCGCCAGCTGGTATTGCAGGCCGTCGCAGCCACTGGTGTCCACGGCGATGCGCAGACCAAGGGAATTGCCGGCGCAAGCATCCTTCAGAACAGACGCGGCGCGGTCGGTGAGGGTCAGCATGACGGTGCTCCTCGGCAAGACGATGTCCTGGCCAAGGAGAAATGCAAGAGCGGTGCCACAGCGTGAAGGATCGTTAGCGCTTTGATTCCGCTGGATTCACTGCCGCCATTGGGGCGTGTCGGATTCCGGCGATTGTTCGGTTCCCGACAGTTACGGTCCCGCCCCGTTCCGCGCCGCAGCGATCTGTTGCTCCAGCCGGGCGACGGTCCGGCGGGATTCTTCGAGCTGACGGGCGAGGTCCTGGTTGCGCTCCTTGAGCTCGACCAGGGCGGCGGTGGCGGTGGCATTGGGGGCCGAGGACAGCACGGCGGCGGGGGGGTGTTGTTGCAACGCCAGCCAGCGCCAGCGCAGCTCGACCTTCTGGGCGACGCTGAGCGACTGCCATTCGCTGTCGCTGAGCTCGAACGGCGCGCTGGCGCACCCGGCGAGCGTCAACGCCAAGGCGAGGACGAGAATCGGCGGGCGGAGCATGGGCGCACCTCCAAGACGGGATGCCTGACCATGTGGCTTGGCGGGGAAGGCGGCGCTATCTGGACGGGGGGCGGAGGGCGAATGGGGGGCGCCCCCTGTCAAATGGCCAAGAGGCTGGAGCCTTCCTCGGCGCCGAAGCAATGGACGAAGTCGCGGCAGCTGTCGCAAGTCGGGCTTTTGCAGATCGAGACGCCTTCCTGTTGGCAGAGCGTGCGGTAGAAGAACTTCTTCCATTTCATGTCGTTGACGTTGGCGGCGGCCAGCGGCGCGAAGTGGCGCATCATCAGCAGCGACAGATCCGCCCGGCCGGTGAGGCCGAGGTCCTGCCATAGGTGATTGGGTTGCAGCGAGCGGCGGGCGATGATGTGGGCCAGCCATTCCTCGGCGATGTAACCGTGGCTGCGGTGGTCGAGCAGCAGCTGGCGAAGGTCGGGCTCTTCCAGGCTGATCGCCATGCGGCCGTCGTCATCCGGGTCGAGGCCGCTCAAAAGGCCCGGTGCCTGGGGGAAGTGCAATCCGACCAGGGCGGCCAGATTCTCCGCCGACAGCCCAAGGCCGGCGGCCAGGGTGTGTTCCGCATCGGTCAGCGCAATGGCGATGGCCGAGGCGAACAGGTGACGGTCGAACGGGTCGCCTTGGCCGGGGGCGGCCATCAGCCAGTGGTACGTGGTCACCGCCGCCATGTCGCATCCTCCCGAGGCACGGTTCGAGCCCACGCCAAGGCGTGGGCTCGCCGTGATTGGATCAGGCCGGCACCGCGCCGTGGGTCTGGGCCTTCTTGCCGCACACAGTGGCGCAGGCTTCGCAGCCGATACAGTTGCCAGCGTCGTCGATAACCATGATCTTACGATTGGAATCATCGTCGTCGTCAAGCGGATCGCACTGCACGCCGTCCTCGTTGATGCCCATCATCTTGAGGACGTTCTGGGTGCAGACCTTGAAGCAGCGGCCGCAGCCGATGCACAGCTCCTGGCTGATCTCCAGCAGGTACTTCGGCGTCCAGGGTTCGCCGTTGCGCTTGGTGAAGGTCTTGAACGACATGGTAATTTTACTCCTTGCTGAGATGGGACCGTGCGGGGGAGGTGTCGTCACGCGTCGACGACGTCGGGATACTTTTCGATGGCGGCGACGCCATCGGCGACCAGCTTCTCGGCCTTCTCGATCAACTGGCCGAGGTCCTGGAAGCCAAACCGGTGCAATTCGCGGACATGGGCGGTGACCGCGACCAGACGGCCGGTGATCAGCACGATGCGACCCCAGCCTTCGTGGTGGATGTTGAGAATCGGGGTGATCGCCTTGCCGGTGCGGTGTTCGATCTCGCCGCCGATCGCGGTGTAGAACTTCTCCACCCGGGCCAGCACGTCGGGATCGGGATCGCCAATCAGCGGCAATTCGCGCTTGGCCTGCTTGGTGACGATGAACGGCGACAGCAGCAGGTCGTCGGGTTCTCCGTCCCAGGCGCCGCCGGCCTCGGCGCGGATAAGGCGGAGCAGGGATTTGACGATGGGATGGTCGGCCGGGGCCGGATGATCAGTCATTACACTCAACCTTCGTCGTCGATGAAGCGCTCGGGGCCGGCAGCGCGATTGTCGATGGCCCGCCGCAGCCACGGCGGCGGATTGGAATTCAGCATGGTGCGGACACGCTCGATGACCGCCGGAATCGGCTCGTCGCCGGGCAGCTTGATCGGGTGGACGTGAGCCCGCACCACTCGCGCCGCCGCCGGTCCGCCGATGGCGCGGACGAACAGCAGGGCGCTGCCGGCCAGGGCCTCGATCTTGGTCAGCAACCGGTCCTCTTCCTCGGAATGGTTGCCGTCCTGCTGGCTGACGGTGTCGAACTCCACCGCCTCGACGAAGCTGTGGCCGTCGGGGCCGATGTCGTAGAACAGGAAGTTGCGTGCGCTGGCGAAGTGGGCGTCAACGGTGGCGCGGTCCTGGGTGGCGAAAGCGACTCGCATGTGTCCTCCTTTCAAAGGGCGTTCGACCCCGTCCTCGGCATCAACCAGCCTGAGCCGCCTGACCATGGCTTTGCTCCGCGTGAAGATCGTGGGGGGGTAGCGCCATGCCCGACTCGTGGCCGGTGCATTCCATCAAGATGTTGCCAAGCTGAAAAATCAGGTCGCGGGTGCCGCGGTAGCCCACCGTAACCTGGTGGGCGGCACCGAGGCGGTCGAAAATCGGGAAGCCGGCCCGGAACAACGGGGTGCCGTGGCGGCGGCAGAGCTGGCGGGCGTTGGCGTTGGCGATCACCAGGTCGACGCCGCCGGCTTCGAGCATCTCGTCCTCGAGGTCGTCGAAATCGCCAACCTGGACCCGGTCGCAGTCCAACTCGGACAGGAACGCCGCCGGGTGGGTGGTAACGGCGGCGGCCAGGCGGCCGCCCATGTCGCCGACCAGCTTGGCCATCGTCCACAGGAAGTCGGGCTCGCCCGCCACCGCCACCGAGCGGCCGGCGAAGAAGAAGTGGCCGTCAAGCATGGCATCGACCAGCTGGCTGCGGGCGCGGCGCAGCTTCGGCGGCACCGGGCGGCCGGCCACCGTCGACAGGCAAACCATCAGGCGGTCGACCGGCTCGAGGCCGGTAATGCGGTCGAACAGCACGTAGGGGATTCCGGTCTTGGCGTGCAGGGTCTCGGCGGCGATCCGCATGTGGTCGCCGATCGCCACGGTCAAGCGGGCGTTGCCCATGCTCTTGGCCTGTTCGACCGTGGTGCCGCCCAGCGTGGTCGGCACATAGGCTTCCGGCACGTGGCCGTCGAGCGAACCGGACAGATCGGGCAGCACCACCGCCTCGAGTCCGAACGCTTCGATCAGCTCCTTGAGGTGCTCGATGTCGCCGGGGGTGAGGTGGACGCCAGGCAGCAGGTTGACCCGGGGCGGCGGCTCGCGGCCGCGGGCGGGCTCGGCCAGGGCGCGTATCAGGGCGGTGGTCGCCTTGCCCCAGCCGGTCTCCAGCGAGCCTTCGAAATCGGGGGCGTTGACGTAGACCACGTTGGTCTCGGCCAATTCCTTGTTGCGGCCCAGGATCATCTTGAGGTCGCCGCCGATATCCTCGCCACGGGTGGCGGTCAGCGCCGTCGAGATCAGGCCGATCACCTTGGGCTTGGCGCGGCGCGCGATGTTGAGCAGCGCCTCTTCGACGTTCTCCATGCCGCCGAGGATGGTCGAAACCTCGTTCATCGCGGTGGTCTGGAGCGGGATCGCCTCGCGGAAGTGGCGGACCAGCATGACCAGGGCAAAGGCGGTGCAACCCTGGCTGCCGTGGAACAGCGGCATCGATCCGTCGATCCCCATGAAGGCCATGGCGGCGCCCAGTGGCGCGCTGAGCTTCAGCGGACTGGTCGACAGGGCTTTGGTCGAAGCGACGACGCGGGCCATGATCAGGCACTCTCCCAGGGGGCGGGCTTGCGGACTTGGGCCCAGATTGGATTGGACAGGGTCAGGTCGATTTGGTGCACCAGGGTCACCATGCCGTCATAGCCGGCGTAGCCGTGGTGGCGCTCCTGGTTGATCTCGACCCAAGGGGTGCGGGCCTTCAAGGCGACGAACTGGGTGCGGCCGCCCGACATCAACAGGTCGGCCTCGCCATCCTTCAACATGCGGTACATCTCACGCGGCGGCAGCTGGTCGATCATCACCTCGTCGCGGCCGGTGAGCTCGACGATCTTGGCCTTGTCCTCGGCGGTGGATTTGCGCACCGAGGTGCCGATCACCTCCATGCCGACTTCCTGCAGCGCCGAGATCACCGACCAGCTTTTGACGCCGCCGGTGTAAAGCAGCACGCGCTTGCCGCGCAGCCGTTCCTTGAATGGGGCCAGCGCCGCCTGGGCCTTGGCCTCCTCCTCGGCGATCAGCGCCTCGGCGCGCTCGACCAGTCTGGCCTCGGCGCCGCGCGCCACCAGCATGGCGGCGAGGGTGCGTAGCGCCTCCGAGGTGTCGGAGATGCCGTAGAACGAGCCTTCGAAGTAGGGAATATCCCAGCGTTCCTTCATCTTGCGCGCCAGTGTCACCAGCGCCTGGCTGCACACCACCATGTTGACCCGGGCGGTGTGGCAGGCGGCGACGTCGGCGTAGCGGGCGTCGCCGGTGATCGAGGTGCGCAGGCGGATACCAAGGCGGGCGAGCAGCGGCCGGATCTGGTCGAGCTCGCCGTTGACGTTGTATTCGGCCAGGATGTTGATGTCGGTCGGACCGGCATCGGTGGGCTCGATGGTGCCGATGACGTGGTCGAGCAGCGCCTCGCCGCCCAGGCGGGCGCCCAGGCTTTTCGAGCCGACGAAGCCGGGGGCCTCGACCGGGATGACCGGAGTGGCGAAGCGTTCGGTGGCGGCCTTGCAGACGGCGGCGACGTCGTCGCCGATCAAGGCGCCGACGCAGGTCTGGTAGACGAAAACCGCCGGCGGGTGGTGGGCTTCGATGGCGGCGCGGATCGCCTTGTAGAGCTTTTTTTCGCCGCCGTTGATGATGTCGAGGTTGCCGAGGTCGGTGGTGAAGCCGCGACGGTAGAGGTCGGACCCGGTGCTCCAGGAATTGCGGCTGTCCCAGGAATTGCCTTCGCAGGCGATCGGTCCGTGGACCAGGTGAACGACGTCGGTGATCGGCTGCAGGGTGATCTTGGCGCCGTCGAAGCAGCAGCCGCCGGCGGCGGCACCGGGGGTCAGGGCCTTCGCACAGCCCTTCTTGCGCTCCTTGCCAGACTTCGCCTGGTTGGTGGCGCAAGCCGGCTCGGTGAAGAGCTCTTGGACTTTGGGGCTGGCCATGCGCGCCTCCGATTGCGGGTTCGGCAGGAGTAAAGCAACATCCGTGCCGGATTAACATGCGCGCCAAATGTCAGGGATTCCGCCGGGTTGCGGCCGGGGCAGGGAGGCCGCGGACGCAGCATTGTCGCAAATACGACAGCTGCCATGTCGGAAGGCACACCTTGCCGTCACAGCCATTCCGGGGTATTATTTTGGTTGGAATTTCACACACTCGAAGAAAGATGCGGTCATGACCAATGAACCGACAGAGTGGAGTGACGATCTTCATCTCGGTGTCGAATCCCTCGATGACGACCACAAGAAGCTCGTCGAGTTGATCTGTGCTTGGTGCGACGCGGTTACTTCCGGACGCGACTTGGTCGCCACGGATGGTCTGTTCAAGGATCTGCTCGACTTCGCCCGTGAGCATTTCAAGGCGGAAGAAGCCGAGATGGAGGTCCACGCCTACGAAGACAGCGACTTCCATCGGCGCGAGCACGAGGCGCTGATCGCCCGCCTCGACGACACCTTCCGCGCCATCTACGCCAACGCCCAATACGATCTTGCCGCCGAATCGATCGATTTTGTGCGCGATTGGGCGGCGTCGCACATCGTCACCCTGGATCGGCAATACGCCGAATTCCTCAAGCGGCAGCGGGTTTAGCGCCGCCCCGTCATCCCTCGTCGCCGGGTCGCAGCGGCCACAAGAAAAACCCCGGGAAGGTTGCCCTTCCCGGGGTGATCTTTTTCGAGTCTTCGCCGGGTTAGCGGGTCAGGTCGAAGGAGATGTCCGACGAATTGTCGGCGACTTCGAAGATGCGGTCCAGGATCTCGACCAGGATCCGCAGCGAGCCCTGGTAGCCGAAGGTCGGGAAGCGGTGGTGGTGGTGGCGGTCGAACACCGGGAAGCCGAGGCGGATGAACGGCGTGCCGGTATCCTTCTCGAGGTACTTGCCGTAGGAGCTGCCGATCAAGAGGTCCACCGGCTCGGTGAACATCAGCGAGCGCATGTGCCACAGGTCCTTGTTGCGCCACGCCTTGCCATCGGCGCCGAAGCGCGAGCTGGCCAGCAGTTCGTTGGTCCGCTTTTCCCAGTCGGCCGAGCCGTTGGAGGCCAGGACGTGCACCGGCTCCATGCCCAGTTCGAGCAGGAAGGCGGTCATGGCGTAGACGAAGTCGGGATCGCCGAACAGGGCGACGCGCTTGCCATGGGTCCAGGCGTTGCTGTCGGCGATGGCGTCGACCAGACGGCCACGCTCGGTTTCCAGCGCCTCGGGGATCGGCTTGCCCGACAGTTCCGAAACCTTCATCAGGAAGGCGTCGGTGCCGGCGATGCCCAGCGGCGAGTTGAGCGCCGCCACCGTCTGACCCTTGGTCGCGACGTAGTCGAGGGTCTTCTCGGTCGACCATTCCTGCAACGAAATGGTCGCCTTGGCGTGGACGGCGTTGCGGGTGTCGTCGAGGGTGGTGCCGCCGTAATACATCTTGTAGGTGCCGTCGGTCGGGCTGTCGAAGGTGTCCGAGACGTCACAAACCAGGGTGTAGTCGACGCCCATGAGGTCAAGGTAGCGCTTGATCTCGCGGTTGTTGGCGGGGGCGTAACCGTCGAAGCCGGGGATGATGTTGATCTTGCCGGTCGGGACCGGGGTCACCTGGGCTTCGCGATCCCAGAAGTAGCTGAAGATGCCCTTGATCATGTTGTCGAAGCCGGTCAGGTGGCTGCCGACGAACGAGGGCGTGTGGGCGAAGGGAGTGGGGAAATCGGCCGGAACCGCTTCCTTTTCCTTGGCGTTGGCGATGAAGGCGGACAAATCGTCGCCGATGACTTCGGCCATGCAGGTGGTCGAGATGGTGATCATCTTCGGCTTGTAGAGGGCGTAGCAGTTTTGCAGGCCTTCGATCAGGTTGGCCTGACCGCCGAACACCGCCGCGTCTTCGGTCATCGAATCCGACACGCAGACCGAGGCGTCCTTGAAGTGACGGGAAAGGTGCGAGCGGAAGTAGGCGGCGCAGCCCTGGGAGCCGTGGACGTAGGGCATGCTGCCCTCGAAGCCGGCGGCGGCGAACACCGAACCCAGCGGCTGACAGGCGCGCGGCGGGTTGATGACGGTGTGTTCACGGGCAAAGTTCTTTTCCCGATATTCCCAAGTCTTGGTGTATTCCGACTGCTTGTCGACCACCTCATCGGGGTGACGGCACTCGTACTGCGCTTTCTTGAAGGCAAACAGTTCCTTGTATTCCGGCTCCTGGAACAGGGCGATATGGTCTTTGACCTTCTCGGCGCTCTGGGGCATGGAAAGTACTCCTTAAATTCTGCGTGACTGGGGGGGAGATCAGGCGGCCTTCCAAGGCGCCTTGATCTTGGCCCAGACGGGGGCATTGATGGCCAGATCCATGTCGCGGGCGAACACCGCGAAACCGTCATAGCCGTGATACGGACCCGAGTAGTCCCACGAGTGCATCTGGCGGAAAGGCACGCCCATCTTCTGGGTGCCGTACTTTTCCTTGATGCCCGAACCGACCAGATCGGGGCGGATCTTTTCGATGAACAACTCCAATTCGTATTCGGAGGCGTCATCGTAAATCAGCGTGCCTTCCTTGAGGTACTGGGCAGTGCGCTGATAGTCGTCGTTGTGGGCGAATTCGTAGCCGGAACCAACCACCTGCATGCCGAGATCCTCGTAGGCGGTGGCGGTGTGACGGGGACGCAAGCCGCCAACGAACAGCATGACGCGCTTGCCGTCGAGCCGGGGCTTGTACTTGGCGATCAACGCGTCGCACATCGGCTCGTACTTGGCGATGACCTTCTCGGCATTGGCCTGGATAGTCTCGTCGAAGAACGCGGCGATCTTACGCAGCGATTTGGCGATCTGGGTCGGGCCGAAGAAGTTGTATTCCAGCCACGGAATGCCCCAGGTCTCTTCCATGTGACGGCAGATGTAGTTCATCGACCGATAGCAGTGGATGAGGTTGATCTTGGCCTTGGGGGCACGCTCGATTTCCGCCAGGGTGGCGTCGCCCGACCACGACCCGATGACGCGCAGGCCCATCTCTTCGAGCAGCTTGCGGCTCGGCCAGGCGTCGCCGCCGATATTGTAGTCGGCGATCAGGTTGACGTCGTAGGGGCCGGTTTCCCAGGCCACATCGCGCTTGCCGAGGATCCAGTCGCGGATGCAGTCGTTGGCGATGTGGTGGCCAAGCGACTGGGAGATGCCGCGGAAACCTTCGCAACGGCAGGGGACGATGATCTTGTCGAGTTCCTTGGCCTTCTTCTTGGCCACCGCCTCGATGTCGTCGCCGATCAGACCGATCGGACATTCCGACAGGATCGACAGGCCGCGGCTCAGCGGGAACAGGGTTTCGAGCTCGTCGATCATCTTCTCGAGGTTCTTGTCACCGCCGAAGACGATGTCGCGTTCCTGGAAGTCCGAGGTGATCTGCATGGTGACGAAGCTGTCGATGCCGACCGTGCCGTTGAAGTAGTTACGGCGCTGGGACCAGGAATAATGGCCGCAGCCGACCGGACCATGGCTGATGTGGACCATGTCCTTGATGGGACCCCACACCACACCCTTGGCGCCGGCATAGGCGCAGCCGCGCTGGGTCATCGTGCCGGGAACCGACTTGATGTTGGACTTCACGCCGCAGGTCGGGGTGCCGTCGGCGCCTTCCTTGACGGTGCCGAGGTGGCGGGCGCGCTTCTTGCCGGCCTTCTCGGGGTGGGCTTCGACAGCCTCCTTGATCAAGCCTTCGTGGAGGACGCCGTCAACTGTGTAATCGAGGCTCATGGCCTTCTCTCCTAATTGCTCAACTTTGGCCTAAGTGGCTCAACTTTGGATCGCGTCACCCGCCGGCCGGGCCGGCGGATGACACGGTTCAAGCCACCCGCTTTAGGCGCTGGCGCAGAGGTTCTTTTCCTTGGCCTCGAGCTCGGCCAGGGCCTGCTCGTCGGACTTCATGATGCCGAACTCCAGCAGCATGTCTTCCAGCTCTTCCATGGTGATCGGGGTCGGGATGGTGCCCTTGCCGCCATTGGCGTGGATCTTCTTGGCCAGGGTGCGGTATTCGGTCGCCTGCTTGGAATCCGGGGCGTACTGGATGACGGTCTGGCGGCGCAGCTCGGCGTGCTGGACGCCGTTGTCGCGCGGCACGAAGTGGATCAACTGGGTGTTCAGCTTGACGGCCAGGCTTTCCGACAGATCGAGCTCGCGGTCGGTCTGACGCTCGTTGCAGATCAGCCCACCGAGGCGGACGCCGCCCGAACCGGCGTACTTGAGAATGCCGCGGGCGATGTTGTTGGCGGCGTAAAGCGCCATCATCTCGCCCGACATGACGATGTAAATTTCCTGGGCCTTGTTCTCGCGGATCGGCATGGCGAAGCCGCCACACACCACGTCGCCCAGCACGTCGTAGGAGACGTAGTCGACGTCGTCATAGGCGCCGTTCTCTTCAAGGAAGTTGATGGCGGTGATGACGCCGCGGCCGGCGCAACCGACGCCCGGCTCGGGGCCGCCGGCCTCGGTGCACTTGATGCCCTTGTAGCCGATCTTCATCACGTCTTCGAGTTCGAGGTCCTCGACCGAACCGGCCTTGGCGGCCAGGTGCAGCACGGTGTCCTGCAGCTTGCAATTGAGGATGAGGCGGGTGGAATCGGCCTTGGGGTCGCAGCCGACAATGAGAATCTTTTGGTCCATTTCGACCAGCGCGGCCAGGGTGTTCTGCGACGTCGTCGACTTGCCGATGCCGCCCTTGCCGTAGAACGCGATTTGACGGGGCATATCCGGTCATCCTTTCGAGAGTGAACTAACGAGGTGACAGCAAGGTCCGTGCCAATTTATTTTCCCCTTCAGGCGCGGGGCCTCAATGGCCCAGTCGCGAGCGGGGGCTCGCTCTGGAACCTATTCCGGCGAGGCCGGCGAACCGGGACGCAGCTGGACCAATTCGATGCGGTGGCCGTCGGGGTCTTCGACGAAGGCGACGATGGTGTCGCCGTGGCGCTGCGAGCGCGGCGGCCGCGGCATCACCACTCCCGATGCGGCCAGGCGGTCGCACAAGGCGGTGATGCCGGTGACCCCGATGGCCAGGTGGCCGAAGGATTCGCCTTGAGTGTAGGGCGCCTCGCGGTCCCAGTTGAACACCAGTTCCACCGTCATCCCCGCCCAGCCCTCGCCATAGCCGAGATAGGCCTGGGTGAACTGGTTCTTCTTGTGGTCGCGCCGCTCCAGCACGGTCATGCCAAGCTGGTTGGTATAGAAGTCGAGCGAGCGCTCGATGTCGGCCACCCGCAACATGGTGTGGAGCAGTCGAAAGCCGCTGGCATCGACCGGGCCGGTGGCCGGCGCCGCGGTCTTGGCAGCGAATACCTCGGCCAGGGCCTTTTCGATCGGCTTGCCGGCGTGGAGGTCGCTGGCCTCGATGCCCAGCCGCGCCAGCTTTTCCTGCGGCGTCACCCCGATCTTGGCCACTAGCAGCACCGGGCAATCGGCCAGCATGCGGCAGATGGTGTCGCGGCTTTCCTCGCCGGCGCGGGCATGGTCGGCGACAGCACGGCACTCGGGCGCGGCCGGGCCGGTGGCGTCGACGTCGAACACCAGGAAGTCCTCGGCCTGGCCGAAATGCTGGTCGACGCTTTGGCCGTCCTGGCTGGCGACGGCAATGCGGATGCGCGGCGCTTTGGAATTCATGGGAGGCTCCTTGGACCGGTGGGACTGCCCCCGCTCCATGGCAACCAGCGTGCCAGCCCAAGACCCCGCTTTTCCGCCCGTCGGCGGACGTGACGGAACGAATCGGCGGGGGAACGCACCGTTATGTACGTTTGCTGCCGAACGCTGGTGCCACCCCCGCGCCCCAAGGAATTCGCCCTTTCCCGGGCCTCCGGGGTCTAATCCGCACTTGGCACGCTTCCTGCGATACCGGGGTCCACTGGCAAAGGAGACACGCGATGCCTATGGTCCTTCTCGATTGCGACACGGATATCCCCGAGCGCGAAAAGCACATCTATCTGAAGGTCGAGGGCGAAGACACCCGCTCGTTCCTTCCGATTTCCAACGCCCCCACCATCCCGGGCACCCTGTCCGAGCGCGGGTGTTCCTTCTGCGGCGCCAAGCTGGTCATAGGCGGCGTGCTGAAGGACACCATCCAGATGATCCACGGCCCCATCGGCTGCGCCTACGACACCTGGCACACCAAGCGCTACCCGACCGACAACGGCCACTTCAACATGAAGTACGTGTGGTCGACCGACATGAAGGAAAGCCACATCGTCTTCGGCGGCGAGAAGCGTCTGGAGAAGTCGATCCACGAAGCCTTCGACGAAATGCCCGAGATCAAGCGCATGTTCGTCTACACCACCTGCCCGACCGCCCTGATCGGCGACGACATCAAGGCGGTGGCCAAGAAGGTGATGGCCGACCGGCCCGACGTCGACATCTTCACGGTGGAATGCCCCGGCTTCGCCGGCGTGTCCCAGTCGAAGGGCCACCACGTGCTCAACATCGGCTGGATCAACGAGAAGGTCGGCACCCTCGAGCCGGTGATCACCTCGAAGTACACCATGAACTTCATCGGTGACTTCAATATCCAGGGCGACACCCAGCTGCTCAACACCTACTGGGAACGCTTGGGCATCCAGGTCATCGCCCACTTCACCGGCAACGGCACCTACGATGATCTGCGCGGCATGCACCGCGCCCAGCTCAACGTGGTCAACTGCGCCCGCTCGTCCGGCTACATCGCCAACGAGCTGAAGAAGCGCTACGGCGTTCCCCGCCTCGATATCGACTCGTGGGGCTTCAACTACATGGCCGAGGGCATCCGCAAGATCTGCGCCTTCTTCGGCATCGAAGAGAAGGGCGAGGCCCTGATCGCCGATGAATACGCCAAGTGGAAGCCCAAGCTCGATTGGTACAAGGAGCGGCTGGCCGGCACCAAGATGGCGATCTGGACCGGCGGTCCGCGCCTGTGGCACTGGACCAAGTCGGTCGAAGACGATCTTGGCGTCAAGGTGGTGGCGATGTCGTCGAAATTCGGCCACCAGGAGGACTTCGAGAAGGTCATCGCCCGCGGCGATGCCGGCACCTACTACATCGATGACGGCAACGAGCTCGAATTCTTCGAGATCATCGACCTGGTCAAGCCCGACGTGATCTTCACGGGTCCCCGCGTCGGCGAGTTGGTCAAGAAGCTGCACATTCCCTACGTCAACGGCCACGGTTACCACAACGGCCCCTACATGGGCTTCGAGGGCTTCGTCAACCTGGCG
>Ga0316222_1003713_pt1 | contig 14683 bp, 13 predicted proteins | sample TBH18011metaG_FD_206008 | JGI IMG/M metagenome (GOLD analysis project Ga0316222, IMG submission 206008) | Freshwater microbial communities from Trout Bog Lake, Wisconsin, USA - TBH18011 | ecosystem: Environmental > Aquatic > Freshwater > Lake > Hypolimnion/Profundal zone | place: USA: Wisconsin...
CTCTCCTCCTTCAGGCGCTTGAGGCTGATGGCCTTGCCCCGGGTCCACTGGCCGCGGGCGTCCAGGCGCTGCTCCCGGGGCTCGATGGCGTAGGGCGCGCGGGTCTCGGGGCCGCGCCACACCCACCAGGCCAGGCGTCCCTGGCGGTGCACGGCGGCCCGGGGCTTGACCAGGCCCTGGAGGTCCTGGAGGGCCCGCTCCCAGGTTTCGCTGTGGTGGACCAGGTCCAGGAAGGGGAAGGGGTCTCCCGAAAGGCCGCCCCGGGCCCGCCGCCGCAGTTCCTCCAGCTCGCGTCCGAACAGCCCCAGGGGCAGGCCGGTGAGCTCCATCTGGGCGGCTTCCAGGGTGCCCGGGGCCATGCGGGCCTCGCAGAGGTAGGCGCAGAGCACCTCCACGAACCGGGCGAGGCCGCGGACCTGCTCCCGGGCCGGCGTCTCGGGCCGGGGCGGCAGGCCCAGGCGGTGCAGCAGGAGCCGCTGCAGGGGCTCCTGCATGGCGGCGAGCGGGTCGGTGACGTGGCGCCGGCCCAGGAGCTCCAGGCGCTCGGAGGCGGTGCGCAGGGCGTCGGGGTCGCCCTTGCCGATGAGCGCCAGGATGAAGAAGGGGTCCATGAGGCCCGGCAGGTGCACCACCTTGCGCCGGCCCATGGCCACCTTCTCCAGCACCGCCTCGAAGCCCGCGGCCGCCTCCGGCGGATGGCCCTTGAGGAGGTTCAGGAGGGCTTCCAGCAGCTGGATGGGGGTCAGCTCCCGCTGAGGCGGCTTGAGCCGGTCCAGGAGGGCCCAGGCCTCGTCCAGGCGGCCCTCCATGAGGAGGTACTCGGTCATGGGGCCCAGGGGGCTGGGCTTCGTGCGGCTCCGGGCCTCCATCCAGGCCCGGAAGGTGTCGTTGGGCCGGTGGTGGAGGGTCTGGTCGTGGAGGAGGGCCCAGGCGCCGTAGCTCTGGTGGGCCGGGGGGAGGGACTCGAACCAGGCCGCGTCGAAGGGCTGCCCGCAGATGACGGCCAGGGGGTCGCGGTGGCCGAGCGCGCCCCGGTGGTGCTGGCTCAGGCGTTCCTGGGCCAGCAGCCAGTCCTCGGTGCGGCCTTCCAGGAAGGCCAGGCGGAAGGCCGCCAGGTCCCGGCCCAGGCCGTCCAGCACGACCTTGCCGGCGTCGTAGGAACACTGTCCGGCCGCGGCCAGGGCCTTGAGGTGGCCCTTGCGGAAGGCCCGGCGGCAGACCGCCTCCCGCGCGCCCGCGGTGAGGGTCCAGAAGCCGCGGTGCTCCTCCTGGGCCAGGCCGGCGTCCCGCAGATGGTTCAACAAGGGCGTCATGCCGTTGGGGTTCCGGATCCAGGGCTCCGCCTGGGGGGCGACCCTGGCCCGCACCAGGGTCTGGGCCAGGTGGCTCCTGGCTGCGGGCTGTCCGATGGCGCCCATCGCCATGAGCAACGCCTCGGGGAGGGGTTGGAGCTTTTCCAGCTCGGAATCGGAGACCCAAAGAACAGACATCGAATCAGGTTAACGTTTTCCGGGGCCGATGACATGGAAAATCGGCGGATCCGGCGCGCGGGGCGCCGCAAACCCAACGGTGGTGCGGGCTGGCGAGCATGATCCTGAAGATTTGACTGACGCCCCCACCTGCGACCGGGACTATGCTACGGCACTCGGAGGCACCCTTGGCAGCCGCCATCCCCCAGCCGGACCCTGACATGCGGGCGCTGCCCCCGGAACGGCGCGCGGCCACCCGCGCCTGCACGGAGGCCTCCTTCATCCCGGGCCTGGTGCACGAGCTGCGCAACGCCGTCTTCGGGATCTCGGCGAGCCTGGACGCCTTCGAGGCCCGGATGGCGGGGCAGGAGGCGGGCCGGTACGGCGCCGTCATCCGGACGAGCCTCGCCCGCCTCGACGCCTTCGTCGAGGAGCTGCGGGAATACGGCGACGACCGGATGGGGCCGTGGTCCGAACGCGATCTGGCGCCGCTCCTCGGGGAGGCCGTCCTGGACGTCCGGCCCCAGGCGGAGCGCTGCCGGGTGGGGGTCCGCCTCGACGTGGACGGGCCCCTCCCGGCCGTCCGCACCGAGGGGGAGGGCCTGCGCACCGCGTTCCGGCGGCTGCTGGAACTGGCCGTCCAGCAGGAGGCGCCCGGGGGCGTCCTGGCGCTCCAGGTGGGCGCGGCCGGCGGCCAGGCCCGCGGCCACCTCGACAGCCCCGGGCTCAAGGTCCGGGACCTGGACCCGGCGCGGCTCTTCGAGCCCTTCTACTGCCGGGGCTCGGGGCTGGGCCGGCTGGCCCTGCCGGTGGCGCGGCGGATCCTCGAGGCCCACGGCGGCAGCCTCGGCGCGGCGCCCGGGCCCGGCGGGGGCATCCGCATCGAGTTCACGCTGCCCGGGGCCTGAGTCCCTTCACCCTTCGTCCCGCGAAAGGCCCCCCGATGGCGAAAGCGAAAATCCTGGTGATCGACGACGAGGCGGCCATCCGTTTCGCCCTCCGGGATTTTCTGGAGTTCCACGGCATGGCGGTGGCGGAGGCCGAGACCTGCGCCCAGGCCGAGCTGAAGTTCCGCGGCGAAGTCTTCGACGCGGTGACGCTCGACTACGCCCTGCCCGACGGCAGCGCCCTGGACCTGCTGCCCCGCTTCAAGGCCATCGACGCCGGCGTGCCGGTCATCGTCCTCACCGCCCACGGCAGCATCGAACTGGCCGTGCGGTCCATCCAGCTGGGCGCGGAGCAGTTCCTGGTCAAGCCCCTGGACCTGCCCGCCCTGCTCACCGTGCTCGGGCGGGTGCTGGACAACGAGCGCAACCGGCGCAGGCAGGTGGCCGCGGCCGTCCGGGACCTGCCCCGGCGCGCCCCGGACCTGTTCCTGGGTTCGAGCGACGCCATCCGCAGGCTGGAGGCCCAGGCCGCGAGGGCCGCGGCGGCCGACAGTCCCATCCTCATCACCGGCGAGACCGGCACCGGCAAGAGCGAGCTGGCCCGCTGGCTGCACCGGCACAGCCCCAGGGCCGCCGAGCCCCTCCTGGAGCTGAACTGCGGCGGCTTCACCCGGGAGTTCCTGGAGACCGAGCTGTTCGGCCACGAGAAGGGGGCCTTCACCGGCGCGGTCGCCGCCAAGGTCGGGCTCCTGGAGGCCGCCCACCGCGGCACGGTTTTCCTGGACGAGATCGGCGACATGGACGTGCAGATCCAGCCCAAGCTCCTGAAGGCCCTGGAGGAGAAGCGGTTCCGCCGCCTGGGCGAGGTCCAGGACCGCAAGGTGGATTTCCGCATGATCGCCGCCACCCACCAGGATCTGGAGGCGCTGGTCCACACCCGCCTGTTCCGGGCCGACCTCTTCTACCGGGTGAGCGCCGTGCAGCTCCTGGCGCCGGCGCTCGTGGACCGCGTGCCCGACATCCCGGTGCTCGCCCAGTATCTCCTGGACCGGCTCACCGTGGACTGGGGCCGCGAGCCGGTGCGGCTGTCGCCGTCGGCCCTGAGCCTCCTGCAGCGCCACCTGTGGCCCGGCAACATCCGGGAGCTGCGCAACGTGCTGGAGCGGGCCCTGCTGGGGGCCGGGAGCGAGGTGATCGAGGCGCAGGCGCTGGACTTCGCCTCCAGCCCGCGCCGGGGGAGCGCCGAGGCCGGCTCGAAGCTGACGCTGAGGGAGGTGGAGCGCAACCACATCGCCCAGGTGCTGGCGGAGGAGGGGGGGCATGTGGACCGGGCGGCGCGCAGGCTCGAGGTGCCGAGGAGCACGTTGTACCAGAAGATCAAGCTGTACGGGTTGGAGTCGGTGAGGGCATAGCGCCCCGTAGACCTTCCGCTCGCTATGAGTGGCGGCTTGGACGACCCGAGTAGGTCATGGTTATCCTCTTCCTCCAGATTGGAGACGAAGCATGGAGGACAAGGCCGCCAAGCCGAGCTGTGCATCGGAAGTTGTTGGCAAATGGGATCTTGACCGCGATTATCCTGTGCCGATTGTTGCTGTCCTTCCTGATGAAGCGGCAGCCTGTCGCAATTGGAAAGCGGCCACCGCCTGGGCCAAAGCAAACCTGCGGGGCTCTTTCACAAACCTTTATACTGGATGGCTTATCCAGGTCGGTTCCAACGGCATTCAGGAAGGCATCCACCGTTTGGCGGCTTCAGGCTTTCCGGAAGCCATTGCTGGGCTCTCCCGCCTGATCGTCCATGCCATTCCGGTCCACACCGATCCTGACCTTCGTTGTCGGCCAGATATCCATGTGGTTCATACTTTGATTGCGCCCTTGATCATTGGTAAAACTTTGTTCAGGGCAACCTTGACCGTAAGGGAATCCAGTCTTTTCCGCAGGTATCATGGGCACCGAATCGAATCGTTTGGCATAGAAATGCCCGAGGATTTAGGCGAGGTCCGCAGGCATGACCAGTTGGGATTCTCGCATCCACCGGGCAGCATCAATTTACGTCATCTGCTCCGGGGGATCAAGGCCCCCTGCGAACAACCTGATTGAAGGTTTGCCAGGGACCGCCCCGTCCCCTGGATCGCACCCAGGTCATCCCGTGCTTCGGCAGGCGGTATTTACCGTGTCCAAGCCGAGGCATAAGGTCGGCCCATCCCGCTGCCTTCGCAAGGGATTGCTCTGGCCGTTCCACCGTCTGCTTCTAGTCCCCCCGTGAAAACACACCGGCAAGGTTGGCGCGGTGATCCTCTCGGAGACGCCCTGTGCGAACGCGCATCAAGGTTCGCCAGTGCCTGTCCGTACCTGTATGTGCTCAGCCCGGAAGGCTTCCCGCAGGCTTCGCGCGAAGGCCAGCGCCCTGGGCTGGTCCCCGTGGATGCAGACCGTGTCGGCCTCGATCGCCACGTCCTCCCCGGTGCGGCTGGTGACCTTGCCTTCGACCACCATGCGCAGCACCCGCGCGATGGCCACCGCCTCGTCCTCGATCATGGCGCCCGGCCTGCCCCGGGGCGTGAGGCTGCCGTCGGCCTCCACGCCGCGGTCCGCGAACACTTCGCTGGCGCAGGCGAGCCCCTGGGCGCGTCCGGCCTGGATCAGCTCGCTGCCGCTCAACCCCACCAGGAGGAGGCCGGGATCGAAGGCGTGCACGGCCGCGGCGATGGCGTTGGCGAGGGCGCGGTCCCGGGCCGCCATGTTGTACAGGGCCCCATGCGGCTTGACGTGGCTGAGGCGGCCGCCCGCGGCCCGGGCGAAGGCGTCCAGGGCGCCCACCTGGTAGAGGGTCATGCCGTAGGCCTCCTCGGGGCTGACCGCCATGGCCCGGCGGCCGAAGCCCTGGAGATCCGGCAGTCCGGGGTGGGCCCCGACGGCGACGCCCCTGGCCACGGCCAGCTGAACGGTGCGCAGCATGGTGGCGGGGTCGCCCGCGTGGAAGCCGCAGGCGATGTTGGCGCTGGTGACCAGGTCCAGGAGCTGCTCGTCCTGGCCCACGGCCCACGCGCCGAAGCTCTCGCCCATGTCGCAGTTCAGATCGATGCTTCGGGTCATGTCAGCCTCCAGTGTCACCGGCCCTGCCGGTCCTTCAGGATCCGCGCGAGATCGCCCAGCCGGGCCTCGCGGCGCAGGTAGAGCCCCTGGGCCTCCTCCAGGGGAATCATTCTGAACCGGATCGCCTCCCCCGGCGCCAGCTGGGCGGCGGTGGGCAGAGCCACGGAGGCCACCTCGCCCAGCCGCGGGTAGCCGCCCGTGGTCTGCCGGTCGGCCATGAGCAGGATGGGGGCGCCGTCGGGCGGCAGCTGCAGGGTGCCCTTGGTCACCCCGGCCGACAGCATCTCCAGCGGACGCTCGAAGGCGAGCGCAGGCCCCCGCAGCCGGATGCCCATGCGGTTCGAGTCGGGGGCGGCCGTGAAGGGCATCGCCAGGAAGGCCTCCCGGGACGGGGCGGTGAGCGCCGCCCACTCCGGCCCCGCCACGACCTGGAGGGTGGCGGGGCGCTCGAAGGACACCTCGCGGAACCACGGGGCGAACCAGTCGATGGCCTGGAAGGACGCGCTTCCCCGAAGGAAGCGGGCTTCGAGCCCCGGATAGAGGTCGGTGGGCCAGGCGCCGGTCTCCAGGCGGTCCCCACGCCGGAGGGCCCGGCCCTGGAAGCCCCCGAACCCGGCGGCCAGGTTCGTGCTGGCGCTGGCCATCACCGGCGCCACCCGGAAGCCGCCGGCGACGGCGAGGTAGCAGCGGGCGCCCGCCAGGGGCCGTCCGAACTGGAGCCGGGCACCGGCCCTGATCCGCACGGGGCGCCAGAGGGGCACGGGGCGGCCGTCGATCGCGGCGGAGAGGTCCGCGCCGCACAGGGCGATGAGCGCGTCCCCCTCGAAGGCCAGCCTGGGGCCGGCCAGGGTGATCTCCAGGGTGGCCGCGGCCTCGGGGTTGCCCACCAGCAGGTTGCCCAGGCGCGGGGACACGTCGTCCATGACGCCGCCGGGCCCGATGCCCAGGTGCTGGAAGCCCCGGCGCCCGGGATCCTGGACGGTCGTGAGCAGCCCGGGGACCTCGACGGCCACGCTCATGGCCGTTCCTGTCCGAAGGCGGACGGGTCCATGGGCACGAAGCGGACGAGGTCCCCGGGCCGGAGCAGGCAGGGTTCCGCGCCGGCCGGGTCGAACAGGGGCCGCGGCGTCCGGCCGATGAGCTGCCACCCGCCGGGCGTGGCCAGGGGGTAGATCCCCGTCTGGTGTCCGGCGATGCCCACGGACCCCGCCGGCACCAGGGGGCGCGGCGTGCTCCGGCGGGGCGTGGCGAGGTCGGGGTCGAGGCCGCCCAGGTAGGGGAAGCCCGGCGCGAAGCCCAGGAGGTGGACGAGGTAGGCCGGCGCGCTGTGGCGGCGGACCACTTCGGCTTCCGGAAGGCCGCAGCGGCTGGCCACCTCGGCGAGGTCGGGGCCGAACGCGCCGCCGTAGCACACCGGGATCGACACCTCCCGCGGCGCAGGCGGCGCGTCCCTGCCGGCGCTGCCCCAGAGGGTGCGGAGTTCGGCGGCGAGGACGGCGAAGGGGCCGCGGTCCTCCCGGACCCAGGCGGCGGGATCATAATGCACGGTCAGCGAGGCGTAGCCGGGGACGAGGTCCTCGAGCCCCGGCACGCCCCCGGCGCGCAGGAGGGAGGCCAGATGGTGCACCTGCCGGTTCACGGCGGGGTCGATGGTCCGGCCGAACACCACCCGCAGGGCCCGGTCGCCCAGGGGCTCCACCTCCAGGGCGGGCGTGCCGGGGCGGCGGGCCATGTCAGGTCAGTTCCGACCCCAGGGTCTCGGGGATGAGGAACATGGAAGCGGCACCCAGCAGGAAGGCGATGGCCGTGCAGGTCAGCGCCGCGCCCACGCCGTGCCGGGAGGACAGGAAGCCGATGACCGTCGGGGCCAGGGCGCTGACCATGCGGCCCGTGTTGTAGGTGAAGCCCACCGCCGCGCCCCGGGCCCGGGTGGGGAACAGCTCGGCCACGAACACGCCGAAGGCGCTGAAGTAGCCCGACCCGAAGAACCCCACGAAGGGGCCCAGGATCATGAGGGTGGTCGGGTTGCGGGTGTTGCCGTAGACGAAGACCAGCAGCGCGGAAAGGATCAGGTAGGTGGCGAAGGCCGGGCGCCGCCCGATCCGGTCGGCCACGAAGCCGAAGGAGACGTAGCCGCAGTAGGCCCCGATCATCATCGGGATCATCCACATCGGGGCCTTGACGATGGACAGCCCCGCGCCGCCCTTGGCCACCGGCGAGCCCAGGAAGCTGGGCAGCCACGAGAACAGGCCCCAGTAGGCGAACATCACGAAGGTCGAGATCAGGGTGCTGAGCAGGGTGAAGCGGACGAGGTCGGGGGCGAAGATCTGGAAGAACCCGCCCCGGGCCCTGGGTTCGGCCTTCTCCTTCGCCTTCTGGGCGAGCCAGACCTCGGGCTCCTTGACCTTGGTGCGGATCCACACCGTGAACAGGGCCGGCAGGATGCCCAGGAAGAACATGACGCGCCACCCGAACCGGGGCAGGATCGTGGCCGCGGCGATGGCGGCCAGGATGTAGCCGATGGCCCAGCCGCCCTGCATCAGGCCGATGGCCTTGCCGCGGTGCCGGGCCGGCCAGGTCTCCGACACCAGCAGCGCGCCCGAGGCCCACTCCCCGCCCATGCCCAGGCCCAGGATCGTGCGGGCGACGGCCAGCTGCACCAGGTTCTGGGCGAGTCCGGACAGGCCCGAGCAGATGCTGAAGAGCAGCACCGTGACCAGCAGGGCGTTCTTGCGGCCGAACCGGTCCGCCACGGCCCCGAACAGGATGCCCCCGAAGGAGGAGGCGAACAGGGTCACCGTGACCATGAACCCGGCCGTGGCGGGGTTCAGGTGCCACTCCTCCATGATGGTCTTCAGGCAGAAGACGTAGAGCATCACGTCGAAGGCGTCCAGCATCCAGCCGATCTTGCCGGCCAGGAGGGCGTACCACATGGTGGGCGTGATCTCCCGCCACCAGGGGGCGTTCGCGTCGGAGGAAAGCGCTGCGGCCTGACTCATGGCGTTTCTCCTTGGGGCTGGGGCTTTGCGCAGGAGTCTACCACCCTTCACTCCCCCCGCAGCACCTCCATGGGCCGGGTCTGCAGGGCCCGGTAGCTGCCCAGGAGGCCCACGGCGGCCGTCAAACCCGCGGCGGCGAGGACGAGCCCCAGCGCGGCCCACGGGTCGGGATGCACTTCCAGCTCCAGGACCCTGGCGCTGTAGGCGCGGGCCAGGAACCAGGCCATGGCGCCGGCCCCCAGGGCGGAGGTGCCGCCCAGCAGGAGGAATTCCCAGGCCAGGCTGGCCAGGAGGGTGCCGTGGCCGGCCCCGAGGGTGCGCAGCAGGGCGAGGTCCCGCTGGCGGTCCAGGCGCGCCGCCAGGAGGCTGGCGCCCAGCACCAGCAGGGCCGAGGCGAGCATGAGGGCCGCGAGCACCCGGGTCACCAGGGCCACCAGGTCCAGCACCCGCGCGATCCGCGCCACCACCTCGGCGATGTCCATCACGGTGAGGTTGGGATAGTCCCGGGCGACGTCGTTCTGCAGGGCCTGGCGCGCGGGGGCCGAGGCCAGTTCGGCCGCGGCGATCCAGGTGGCGGGCAGGTCCGCGAGCAGGGACGGGTGGGCGACGATGAAGAAGTTGGGCTGGAAGCTCTGCCAGGAGACGCGGCGCAGGCTGGTGACCTTCCCGGTGACGGCGATGCCCTGGACATCGAAGGCCAGCGTGTCCCCCAGGCGGGCGCCGATGTCGCGGGCGAAGCCCGCCTCCAGGCTCAGCTCGGCCCTTGGCGGCGCGCCTTCGGGCCAGAAGGCGCCGGCCACCACGGTCTCGGAGCTGGACAGCCGGTCGCGCCAGGTGAGGTTCTGCTCCCGGGTGCGCATCGTCTGCCCCCGGTCGGGGCCTTCGGCGCCGCCGGCCTCCTCCGCCACGGGGCGGCCCGCGAGTTCCGTGAGGCGGGCCCGGACCATGGGGCTGGCCATGGGCTCGAAGCCGCTGCGCGCCCGCAGGAGGTCGCGCAGGGGCCCGATCTGGTCGGGCTGCACGTCGATGAAGAACAGGTTGGGACGCCTGCCGGCCCCGTGCTGCGCGGCGAGGGGGCGCACCAGGTCCTCCTTGACGAACTGGGTGGCCAGCACCAGGAAGACCGAGAGCCCGATCACCGACATGAGCAGGGCCCCCAGCGCGGGCCGCGCGCTCAGCTGGCCCAGGGCGAGCTTCAGGGGCAGGGGGAGGGTGGCGGCGCTGCGGCGGAAGACCCACAGGAGCAGGCGCGAGACCCCGAACAGGAGCAGGAACAGCAGGGCCATCCCGGCCGCCGTGAACGCGCCGGCCGCAGGGCTGGGCGCGTTGCGGAAGATGAGCGCCGTGGCCAGGCACCCGGCCGCGAAACCGCAGGCCCAGGTGAGGGACCGCCGGCCCCGGGGCCCGGCCCCGCCCCGCAGGAGGGCCAGGGGCGTGACGTCCCGCAGCCGGGCCAGGAAGGGCAGGGTGACGAGGACCAGCATGAGCACGGCGGCCAGGGTCTCGGGCCAGGGGGGCCACGGGGCCGGGCCCTGGCGCAGGGCCTCGGGCATCAGCTCGCCCAGGAGCCGGGGCAGGGCCCGCGCGGCCAGGAGCCCGGCGGCGCAGCCCAGCACCAGGGCCCCGCCCACCATGAGGGCCGTGAGGAGCCCATAGGCCGCCGCGGGGCTGCCGGGGGGCGCGCCCAGGCAGCGCAGGATGGCGGCGTCCTGCTCGCGCCCCTTGAGGTAGGCCGCCAGCACCGCCCAGGCGCCCAGGCTCGAGAGCAGCAGGGTGAACAGCCCCAGCTGGCCGATGAAGCGGTTGGTGTTGCGGATCGGCTGGGACAGGGCCGGGCCGGCCTCCTCGTGGGTCTGGAGGCGGAGCCGCTCGCCCTTGGGGATGCCGCGGTCGATCCGGGCGGCGGTGGCCTTGAGGTCGGCGCCGGGCTTGAGGGTCATGAGCACGCGCGTGGTGAGCCGGGCCCTCGGGGTGATCAGGCCCAGGCTCCGGGCCGCGGCCAGGCCGAGGTAGATCCTCGGGCCCAGGGCGAAGGCGCTGGCCTGGCGGCTGTCGTCCAGGCCCACGACGGCCTGCACGGGCACCACCGAGGAACCCAGGCGCAGGCCCCGGTGCTGGGCGAGCAGGTCCGGACCGGACAGGCCGGGCGTGCCCGGCGCGAGGCCCCAGGCCTGGGCCAGGGCGGCGTCCACCAGGACGCCCCAGGGTTCCTTCCCGTCGCGGGGCGGCTGGGTCTCCAGGCGGCCCGCGAGGGGATAGGCCCCCTCCACCGCCCGCACTTCGACGAGACGCGACACCGTGGCCGCGTCCGGCCCCGTCGAGGCCATCGTGGGGAAATCCACGGCCAGGGTCCGGGTCAGGAGCCCCGGGTCGGCCTGGAGCCGGGCCAGGGCCTGGGGCGGGAGGGGCCCCCGGGCCGAGAGGGCCAGGTCGGCCCCCAGCAGGCTCCTGCTCTCGGTGCGGATGCCGGCCAGCACCCGGCCCGAGAAGCCCGCGGTGGCGAAGAAGGCCGCGAAGCCGACGGCGATGCACAGGGTGATCAGGGCCAGGCGCCAGGCCTGGCGCGCGAGTTCGCGACCCGCGAGCCGGAGGACGAAGTTCATGGCGCCACGGCCATCCGGCCCCGCTCCAGGCCCAGGGTGGCGTCCATGCGGGGCGCGAGGTGCGGGTCGTGGGTCACCAGCACCAGGGTGTTGCCCAGGTCCCGGTGCAGGTCCATGAGCAGCGTGAAGATCCGGTCCGCGTTCCGGGGGTCCAGGGAGCCCGTGGGCTCGTCGCAGAGCAGGATGGAGGGCCGGGCCACGACGGCCCGGGCGATGGCCACCCGCTGGCACTCGCCGCCGCTGAGCTGGGCGGGGAGGTGGCCGGTCCGGTCGGTCAGGCCGACCCGGTCCAGGGCCTCCCGGCTCCGGGCCAGGGCGTCGGGCAGGCCGGCGATCTCGGCGCCGATGGCCACGTTCTGGAGGGCCGAGAAGTGGGGCAGCAGGTGGAAGGCCTGGAAGACGAAGCCCAGGGTCCGGGCCCGGAAGGCCGAGAGCTCGCGCTCGCCCAGGGCCTCCAGGCGCCGTCCGGCCACGGTCACGGTGCCGGCGCTGGGGCGCTCCAGGCCCGCGAGGATGGCCAGGAGGGTGCTCTTGCCGCTGCCGCTGGGCCCCTGGATGGCCAGCGAACCCCCCGGCCGGAGGTGGAAGGTGATGTCCTCCAGTACCGTCAGCTGCTCGCCGCCGGGCGTGGTGAAGGTCTTGCGGATGCCCAGGAGCTCGATCATCCCCCTAGCCTAACGCCCCCGGGCGGTAGAATGGCGCATGACCTTGCTCCCGCTGCCCCTCGTGGTCCTGCTCGCCCTGCCGGCGCCCGCCGAACGCACCCTGGTGTTCCTGGGCGACAGCCTCACCGCGGGCCTGGGGCTGGCGCGGTCCGAGGCCTTCCCCAGCCTCGTCGAGGCGCGCATCCGCGCCGGGGGCCTGGGCTGGCGGGTGATCAACGCGGGGGTGAGCGGGGACACCAGCGCCGGCGCCAGGGCCCGGCTCGACTTCGTGCTCCGCCAGGGGCCCAGCCTGCTGTTCGTGTGCATCGGCTCCAACGACGGCCTGCGCGGCCTGCCCGTGGCCGAGCTGGAGCGGAACCTGAGGGCCATCCTGGACCGGGCGCGGGCCGCGGGCGTGCGGGTGGTGCTGGCCGGCGCCATGCTGCCGGACAACTACGGCGCCGACTACCGGGAGGCGTTCCGGAAGCTCTATCCCCGGCTGGCGAAGGAATACCGGGTGCCCTTCCTGCCCTTCCTCCTGGAGGGCGTGGTCATGGACCCCGCCCTCAACCAGGAGGACGGCATCCATCCCAACGCCGAAGGCGCCCGGCGGGTGGCGGACCGGGTGTGGCGGGTGCTCGCGCCGGAACTGGCGCGCAGGTAGGGGCCGGCCCTACCAGATGTGGACGCGCTCGGAGGGCGGCCGCCACATGGGCTGGCCCTCCTTCACGCCGAAGGCCTCGTGGAATTCCGGGATGTTGGCCAGGGGCCCGTAGTCCTTCCACGTGTCGGGGTAGCCCACCTTCTTCGTGATGGCCTCGAGCTTGGCCAGGGCCCTGGCCTTGGTGGGCGCGCTCATCCAGTCGAGCTTCCCGATGCGCTCGCGGTAGGCGGACCGGATGGCTTCCACCAGGGCCGCGTAGCGGCGTTTCGCCGCTTCGGGGAAGTGTGCCTGCACGAAGAGCCTGCCCAGCATCATCCCCATGGCCGCCTCCTGGGCGTCCAGGACGCGCTTCCAGCGGTCCCGGGGCTGCTGCCCGGCCATCGCAGGGATCTCCAGTTTGCGTTCAGCTCGCCGTGAAGTGTTCGCCGTGGCGTTCGACCCTTATGGGCAGGCCGAACAGGTGGGATAGGGGCTCGGCCCGGAGGGCGTCCTCCTTGGGGCCGTCGCTGAAGACGCGGCCTTCCTTCAGGAGGATCACCCGCGCGATGGCGGGGATGATCTCCTCCACGTGGTGGGTGACGAGGATCAGGGTCTTGCCCAGGTCCGCCAGCTTGGCCAGGGTCTCGAGGAAGCGCCTCCGGGCCGCCAGGTCCAGGCCCGTGGTGGGCTCGTCCAGCAGGAGCGCCCCGGGGTCCGGCGCGAGGGCCCGGGCGATGAGCACCCGCCGGGCTTCGCCCGTGGAGAGGGTGTCCATGGCGCGCCGGGCCAGGTGTCCGGCGTCCACCAGGTCCAGGGCCTCCAGGGCCCGCGCGCGCATGGCCGGGGTCACGTGCAGGTGGTCGAAGAGCCCCAGGCTCGAGAAGAACCCCGACAGGACGACCTCCGTGCCCTGGATGCGCCCGAAGCCCTGGCCGTTGGTGAAGTCCCGGTGGAGGTCGGCGGAGACGATGCCCAGGTGGGCGCGCAGGGCGAAGACGTCCCAGCGCTCCTGGCCCAGGATCAGCATGGGCGCGGGGCCGCCGGGGTTGGCCAGGGGGTAGTCCTGGCGGGTGATGAGGCGGATGAAGGAGGACTTGCCCGAGCCGTTGGGTCCCAGGAGGGCGACGTGCTCCCCGGAACGGATCTCGAAGTCCAGGTCATGGAGGACCGGCTGTCCGCCCCGGATCAGGGTCGCGCGGCGCAGGGTGATCAGGGACGGGGGCTGGGGCAAGGGACTTCCTTGGTTGAGGGATCCGTTCCAGGATAACGGCCCGGGGGCGACCCGGAAGAAAGCCATTTATACTTGAGGACGCGAGGAGGCCGGCCATGGGCGGGAATGCGATCTGCTGGTTCGAGATCTACGTGCAGGACATGTCGAGGGCGCGGGCCTTCTACGAGGCCGTGCTCAAGGTGGAACTCGCTCAGATCAGCCCCGCCGGGCCGGAGCTCTGGAGCTTTCCGTCCAGCATGACGGAGTACGGCTCGGGCGGCGCCCTGGCCCGGATGGAGGGCGTGGCCTCCGGGGGAAGCGGCTCCGTCGTCTACTTCAGCTGCCAGGACTGCGCGGTGGAGGCCGCGCGGGTCGAGGGGGCGGGGGGAAGGATCCTGAAAGGGAAGACCTCGATCGGCGCCTATGGTTTCATCGCGCTGGCCTTCGATCCTGACGGGAACCTGTTCGGGCTGCATTCGCAGGCCTAGTTCTCCCAGGCCAGAAGCCTCGGAGCGTGGCCAGGCCCGGCGAGCATCAGCGCGCCGTCATCGCCGAGCACCACTTCGTCGCCGGCATGGGGCTGCATGCCGGCATCAAAGCGCCAGATGACGGCCGGTGCCCTTCCGGGTACGTGCGTGAATTCGCAGACCTCCCCCTCGGGCAGGACCCTGAGGGAAAAAGAGGCTCCGAGGGCGGCCCACTTGGCCGCATAGTCCCGGCCGTGTTCCTTGAAGCTCGTCCACCGGAGCGTCTGATAGCCCGTCAGGGGGTCGACCCGGTAGAGGCACAACTCGCCGGTGTGCCAGAGGGCCAACCGGTAGTGGCCGTTCGGGGAATCCATGCAGTGCGCGTCAAAACCTTCCGCATCCCCCTCCGTCAGGGTGCCGCCGGAGGGGATGACGCCGACGTGGGCCGGGGTGTTGGCGAAGACGAGGGCTGGAGTGGACGCCAGGAGGGCAAGGGACAGTAATCGTGCTTTCAGGGTCATGGTCAGGACGCATCGGTTCGAGCCGCTCAGCGACCCGTGGTTTTCAAACCTGCGAAAGGCCGGTCAGTTCTTAATATATAATTTATTTTCGGCTTCGCAAGCCCGGGTCCGCCAAGCGCCGGCGGCTTGCGCCTAGTACTGAGTTCT
>Ga0316222_1003719_pt1 | contig 14667 bp, 10 predicted proteins | sample TBH18011metaG_FD_206008 | JGI IMG/M metagenome (GOLD analysis project Ga0316222, IMG submission 206008) | Freshwater microbial communities from Trout Bog Lake, Wisconsin, USA - TBH18011 | ecosystem: Environmental > Aquatic > Freshwater > Lake > Hypolimnion/Profundal zone | place: USA: Wisconsin...
GAGGGATTTGCTTCATGGATGGAGAACAAGCCCGTTGCCGCGCTGCATCCTGAATGGAACATTGATCAGTCCGTCTCCGGCGGTGTCAACGGCACTTTGAACGTCGATGCCCAGCCCACCACCCGTTCCATTCGCGCCAAGGCCGATACACCGGAAGAGATCAACCAGATGTTCGACGGCATCGCCTACGGCAAGGCGGGCGCGGTGCTGCTTTCGGTAGAGAACTACCTCGGCCCTGAAACCTTCCGCAAGGGCGTGCATGCCTACCTCGCCGCCCACCTCTACTCAAACGCCACAGCAGAGGATTTCTGGGGCGCACAGACCGCCGTAAGCCACAAGCCGGTAGACAAGATCATGGGCTCCCTCGTTGCCCAGCCCGGCGAACCGCTCATCACCTTCGGCCAGCCGGCCAACGGCCAGGTTCCCGTCCAGCAGAAGCGCTTCTTCCTCAGCCCCGGCATCAAGCCCGATCAGGCGCAACAGTGGACGCTGCCGGTCTGCTTCAAGGCTGCAGCCAACGCGCAAGACTGCCAGATACTCACGCCCGCCAGCGCTTCGCTCCAGGTTCCCGCCTCCGGCCTCTTCTTTGCCAATGCAGGCGGAATGGGCTACTACCGCAGCGCCTATCCGGCCAGCATTTACAACGCCCTGGTTGCCTCCGCTGAAACCGCTCTTACGCCCGTCGAGCGCATCAGCCTCATTGGCGATGAGTGGGCGCAGGTCCGTTCAAACAAGGCCACCATCGGCGACTACCTGAACCTGGTTACAGCCCTCAAGGCAGATCCAAACGAGCCCGTTGTCTCCACCGCACTCAGCGGCGTCAACGGAGCACTCGCCCAGTTGGCTGCTACACCCGAGGAGAAGGCAGCCCTCGCCGCGTGGATTCGCCGCACCTTTGCGCCGGAGTACGCCAAGCTGGGCCCGCCTTCAGCAAACGACGGTCCCAACACCCGCGAGTTGCGCGCGGAGTTGTTTGGCCTGCTTGGCTACCACGGCAAAGATCCTGCGGTGCTTGCGCAGGCCAGCCAGATTGCTGAAAAGTTCATTGCAGACCCCGCCTCTGTAGATGCCACGCTCGGCCAGACCGCGCTCTCCATCGCCGCCCGCAACGGAAATGCAGCACTGTTTGACAAGTTGCAAAAGGTCTATGAGACCTCCACCAATCCCGAGTTCCAGGAGGGCGCGCTGCATCTGCTCGCCACTTTTGAAGACCCCGCGCTGGTCAGGCGGTCGCTCGATTACGCCGCCTCCGGCAAGGTGCGCAATCAGGATTCGGCCGTTCAATTCTCGATCGGACTCCAGATTGACGCCGCCCGCGACATCACGTGGAACTACATCAAGACGAACTGGGATAAGGTGCAGGCCCAACTCACTACGGAAAGGGGCGCTGGCTTGGTTGGCTCCACCGGCAGCTTCTGCTCTGTCCAGGCCCGCGAAGACGTAAAGAGCTTCTTTGCTACCCACAAAGTGTCGTCGTCCACCCGGTCGCTCAAGCATGCCATCGAGCGCATAGATAGCTGCATCGAATTCCGCTCGCTGCAGGAGCCGAACCTCAAGCAGTGGCTGGCCACGCAGCCCGCTCAATAACCCGTCATCCGCCCCTACCGCCGCGCCTGCCAAGCAGATGAACTTCTACTCGGCAGGCGCGGCTTCACAGTTCCAGAAAAAGTGTTCAAAAACATGGAAGACACACCCAAGCCCGAGTACCCAACCGGGGAGCAAATCGACTGTTCCTGGAAAGCCTGCAAACAGGGCGGAGAAAAGGGAGGGCTGGAGTTCCTGTAAGAGCAGCGCCGCAAGCGCGAAGCAGAGAGCGCAAAGCAGGCCGATGCTTCCCCGAAAGTCCCTTCCGAGTAGCCACGCGCTCGCAAAGCCCGCCTGCCCCCATCATCCTCTAACCACCGCAGTTTCATCCTGAACAGTTCGCTACCCAAGGCAGTGTCATCCTGACCCGCAGGGGGAGGATCTGCGGCTGCCATCGAGAATTTCAAAGTGCGTTACTTCCGAATAGGCGACAAATCGCTCAATACGTAAGAAGGCACGCCTGGGCGGTTACGATTGACGCATGGATCGAAGCCTTCGATTGTCTTATCGTTATCACGACGTCGATGTGGTGGAACTCAGAGTGTCTGGTTGGAACGGGAGATTCGGAGGCTCAACCTGTCTGTACATTGGCCAAGGCGAATTGGCTAATTCAGCTATGGTGCTGGCCGGTTTTCCTGCAGGCTTGGAAGACCGGCGTGAGATTACCCTCGGAGCATTTGGTTCTGATTCTGCCGGTGGCGCTACCAATCTGAAGCTATCGTGTGTTGACGGAGCGGGACATTGCCAGTTGCACGTGACAATTGAGGCTGATTATGGCCATCAAGATTTGTTAGCGGAGCGCGTCGAGATGCTATGCGACTTTGAACCAGCGGCGCTCGATGAGTTCGTAGAACAAATGCGCGAACTCAACTCCTCACTCGCGGGTTCAGCTGTCCTTGCGCTTCTATAGCGGCGAAATTGACGAATGCTGGCGTATAACCGCCCATGCTGACCTTTACCCGACCGCCGGCTAGACAGTTTTCACTCCCATCCTTGCGGCAAATGGATTTATATTGCCAGCGGAATTAGACCGGAGCCCGTGATTTGCCTGTCGTGGGTCAGAAGGCGAATTCCTTCCACAATCGCGGTGGCCCCAATAATCCTGTCCTGCGGACCTTTCGGATATGAATCCGGGAACTGAACCGAACGCACCGCAATCTCCGTACTGATTGCGATAACCTGGACGTAGGAAGCGCACTTTTTGACAAAGGCATCGACAGTTGTGTCGATCTCGATCCTCTTGTTTTCAGCCAGCCATGCGATCTCCCACAAACTGATCGCGGAAATAGCAAGCGGCCCAACCTTACGGGCCGCGAGGATCGCCTTCCTGGCTTTCGGCGGTAGCTTTTCTGGAGCAACGAGAAGCCAGATCAGTATGTGAGTGTCGAGAAGGATCATTCCACTCCCCAATCGCTCGCTCGAACCGTGTTCTCAATATCGCCCGTAATTCTGGCAATACCTGACAGAGCTCCGAAGATCCCATCTTCGCTTTTCGTCGCAGGAATAACCTTCACGACCGGCTTGCCGTGCTTGGTGATTACAACCGGATCGCCGCTCAGCGAAACGTGATCCATCACAGCTAGGCACTCGGCTTTGAATTGCGCGGCAGCCATCTTCTGCATGACAGACTCCTCTCTTATGACCATAATATTATGACCACTTTCAAGAGTCAACTCGGTCAAACTGCTGTATGACCGCCAACTCGGCATTTACTATCCCATCAATCTTTGCTCAAGCCTGAATCCATCGGCTGTTGGCCAGAGCAGGACGAAGAGTTCTTGTTGTCGGCCCGATCAGTTTCAGTTCCCCGGAGGCGCGGCCTGGTTGTTCTGCGACTCATTGGTTGTCGCAGGAAAGAATACCTTCTCGAACTCGTCCCGTTGTGTGTGGAGTTGCCAGTACAGCGGAGCAATCTCTTCCGGCGAGGCTCCCGGCTGCTTCCCAATCCACGCGCCAATCGCAACATGCCCCACCTGTATTCCGCTCGGGCCAAGCTCGGCGTGCAGCGCCTGGCCATAGGCGCGTAGTGCTGCCCCGGCTATGGCGAAATTTGCCAGCATCTTGTTGCCCATCTGCGGATAGACTGACGAAGCCCCCGTGGTCAAGAGGATCGTACCGGCGCGGCGGGCCTGCATATCGGGCAATACGGCCTGAACGGCCGCAAATGCGCCATGCACATTGAAGTCGAATGCCAACTGGATAGCCTCGTAACTCAGTTGGGAGATGGATGCCAGCGGCATTCCCATATCCGCGGGCGAATATTCAAGCACGTCTACCGGCCCGAACCGCTGCTTGGCGTCCGCAAGGCCCGCTGCAATCGAGGCGCGATCAAGCACATCCGCCCGAAAGGCCGCTGCTTCAATGCCCGCATCTGCGAGTGCGGCAACCAGCGCGGCCTGCTTGGCGGGATTCCGAGACAAGAGCGCAACTTGATAGCCTTGCGCGCCAAAGATCCTCGCAATGGCAAGCCCCATTCCAGAGCCCGCGCCGATGATGGCAAGAACTGGCATCTTTCCTCCCGCTTCCTAAAGAAGTAGAGTCGTTGTCCTATTCAAAAGCAAGGCCCGGTCCGGAATGTTGTCCCGACAGTAATCACGCAAGAACAAATCAAGACGGTAGCAACGCCCTTGGACTAGAGGTCCGGATTCATGCGCCACAGTTTAGCACCGCGCCGGCAATCGAATCATCCGAAGCCGCTCTGGATTGCTCCCATCGGGAGCCGTAGAGAATGGCCCAGTGTAAAACCCTGGGAACACTGGTGCATCCGTCACTGTATATCGAATTCAACTGTCCGCATCACAGATTCTTAAATGACAACCTGCCCTGCCAACACATGCAATCAACTTGCAGATCATTTAGTCCCAAAGGCGCACAATCATTGCATGGGATACCCCGGTTCAATCTGTCAGGCATGTCCCCGGTCCGTACCTTTGAACATACCCCCCACCCCCTGGGGGGGAAATACGAATTTCACGCCTTTTGGAATTAATAACATACTATTTATCAACAACTTATCAAACACGACCAGTAACCATTCAGTAACACCTCTCTGTACAAATACGCGCAAAATCAACGCTTTTCTGCCTGATTTCCGCCCTAAAAGCGCTGTTCTTGGGCATTTTCAGTCAGCAATTTTAAGCCAGGCCAATCCGCCGGCCCGTTACTTCAAATCCCGCCAATTCGGACCAAACGCCAGGTCGGCCACCAAGGGCACATTGAGCTGCACGACACCTTCCATCTTCTCCCGAACCAGCGACTCAACCTCGGCCGTCTCATCCGTCGGAACCTCAAAGATAAGTTCGTCATGTACCTGCAACACCATGCGCGTCTTCAGCTTGCGTTCGGTGAGCTGGCGGTCGATGGCGATCATGGCGAGTTTGATCAGGTCGGCTGCCGTGCCTTGCAGCGGCGTGTTGATGGCGGTGCGCTCGGCAAACCCGCGCTGGTTGGGGTTGCGGCTTTCGATGTCGGGAATCGGACGCACGCGACCAAAATAGGTGCGAACGCAGCCTTCTTTCCTCACTTGCTCCAGCGTCTTTTCAATAAACTCCTTCACGCCGCTGTAGCGGGAGAAGTAGCGCTCTATATAGGCTTTGGCCTCTGACTGCGGAATTCCCAATTGTGCGGCAAGACCGTAAGCAGAGATTCCGTAGACGATTCCGAAGTTCACGGCCTTCGCCCTTCCGCGTGTTTCCTTGTCCATGGTCTCTGCTGGAACGCCGAAGACTTCGCTCGCCGTAAGCGTATGAATATCAATGTTCTGTTCATAGGCGTTCACAAGCAGCGGATCGCGGCTGAAGTGGGCCAACAGGCGCAGTTCGATCTGCGAGTAGTCGGCTGACAGCAGACGGGTTCCAGGCGAGGCAGTAAACGCCGCCCGAATCTCACGGCCCAACTCGGTTCGGATAGGTATGTTCTGCAGGTTCGGATTGACTGAGGACAAACGGCCTGTAGCCGTAGCTGCAGCCTGAAAGGTGGTATGAACCCGCGAATTGCCGTCGGCCAGCAACGGTAAGGCGTCTATATAGTTCGACTTGAGCTTGGAAAGGTGGCGGTATTCCAGCACCAGTTTGGGAACTTCGTTGTGTTCCGCCAACTGCTCCAGAACATCCTGGGCCGTAGAGAGGTTCTTCCCTTTTCCACGGCTTGCCGGGGCCGGCAGACCGAGGTCGGTAAACAGCACTTCGCCCAGTTGCTTGGGCGAGTTGACGTTGAAACGGCGGCCCGCCAACTCAAAAATTCGCTCGCCTGTCCGCGCCAACTCAACACCAAACCGCATGGAAAGGCCGTCAAGTACGCCAGCGTCGATCCGCACTCCAACCTGTTCCATCCCAAACAGTACCGGCGCCAGCGGCAGATCAATCTCCTCGTAAACCCGCTCCACTCCTGTCTTTTTCACCTCGAGCTTGAGCACGGGAACCAGCGCGACAATGGCCGCGGCTCCGGCTGCCAGGCTCGATGGCGCTCTTTGCCCATGCCGCGCCGCCACGTCGGCCAGCGCCTGGGTGGCGTGGGTGGGATTGAGCGCGTAGGAGAGCAACAGCGTGTCGCTCACTTGTCCGCGCAGGCTAACTCCTTGTTTATCCAAAAGATGCAGGCTGGACTTCAAGTCGTGCGTAGCCTTTGCCACGGAGGCATCTTCAAGCAGTGAGCGCAGCTCAGGGGTCAACTGCATGCGCAGGGCCTTGGCTGGATCAACGCAAACGCCCAAACTAAAGCTTGCCTGCTTCTCCGCTGCCTCCGCCACGTCAAGGAGCGAGAGCATTCGCGGTTGCTCATCTTCCGCCTCCTCCAGAGGGGGCGCGGCATCCAGCAGAAAGGCGAATCCGTGCTGCCGCGCAGCCTTGCAAAACTGGGCGGCCTGTTCCTCGCTCGGCTCGTCGATCAACTCGATTGCAGCCTCAGCCTCGGATGGCGCCAGTTCGCGAAGCATTGAGGTGAACTCAAGCTCGGTAAAGAGTTCCCGACAGGCTTCAATGTCCGGTGCCTGGGTCTGCATCGCAGCCAAATCCAGTTGCAGCGGCACATGGCTGTCGATAGTGACCAGTTCCTTTGAAAGCAGAACAGCATCGCGATTCTGTTCGAGCGATTCGCGATAGGTCTTGCGCTTGACCTCGGATGCTCTTTCGAGCACCGCCTCGACGCAGCCAAATTCCAGAATCAACTCCACGCTGCCCTTGTCACCAATACCAGGCGCGCCGGGAATATTGTCCACGGCATCGCCCCGCAGAGCCATCACGTCAACAACCTTGTCCGGCGGCACTCCGAGCGTTTCAAGCACTTTGTCCGGATCGAGAATCAGGTTGTCCTTTTGCGGGTTCAGCATCTTGACCCTGGACGAAACCAGTTGCATCATGTCCTTGTCGCCGGAGACGATGAAGACCTCATGCTGCTGCTCGGCAGCCTCACGGGCCAGGGTGCCGATAACGTCGTCGGCCTCAAAACCCTCCGCTTCCAGGATGGGGATCTGCAACGCTTCCAGCGCGCGCCGAATATAGGGAATCTGCCTGCGCAAATCCTCAGGCATGGCAGCGCGATTGGCCTTGTAGCCCTCGTAACTAACCTCGTCGAAGCTCTGTGTCTTGCCATTCCATTTCTTCAGTGGTCCCATGGTGCGCGCCCGCTCGTCCCGGAAGACCTCCCCGCTGACGTCGAAGACCGCCGCAAAGTACTTCGGCTCAAAGTCTTGGCGCAGTTTCTTGATCATGTTCACGAAGACGTAGACGGCCGCCGTGGGCAGTCCGCCGCGGGTAGACATGGGGCGGCTGCGTTGCATCGCGTGGTAGGCGCGAAAGATGAACGACATGGTGTCGAGCAGGAAGACGGGCGGTTTGGCTTGGTCTGGCACGTTCCCGAGTTTAGCAGCCCGGTCAGGAAAGAAACATGCAATCGCCATAGCTGAAGAAGCGGTAACCAGCACTCACAGCATGGCGGTAGCCAGCCAGTACCAGTTCGCGCCCGGCAAACGCACTTACAAGCATCAACAAGCTTGATTTGGGCAGATGGAAATTCGTCAACAATCCGCTCACTAGTTTGAACTCGAAACCGGGCGAAATAAAGATCTCCGTCACGCCTGAATGCGCTTTGAGTTCCCCGCCTGCGACCTGAAGCGCGCAATGTTCCAGAGTCCGCACCACGGTGGTGCCGACTGCCACAATGCGCCTGCCCTCGCGAACAGCGCGATTGACAGCATCGGCCGCAGCGGCGCTCAACGAATAGCGCTCACGGTGAAGCCTCACTTCGTCCAATTTCTCCACCCGGAGCGGCGCAAACGTGCCCAATCCGACATGCAGGGTAACCCGTGCGACTTCGACGCCCTTGGCGGCCAGCGCCTCCAGCACCTGCGGGGTAAAATGCAAGCCCGCCGTGGGTGCAGCCACTGAGCCGCGCTCGCACGAGAAGACAGTCTGATAGCGTTCGCGATCCGCCTCCGCGTCGTCACGGCGGATATAGGGCGGCAAGGGCATATGTCCGATTCGGTCCAGCACGGAGAAGAAGTCTTCGACCGGCGCAAAACGCAACAGCCGCTCGCCAAATTCGCCCCGCTCCAGCACATCAGCTTCGAGTTGGATTTCGCCCGAAGCGGAAGGAAATGCCAGCCGCTCGCCCGTGCCTACCTTCTTCCCCGGCTTGACCAGGGCACGCCAGCAGTTATCGCCTGCAGGTTCGGTAAGCAGAACTTCGACAAGGCCTGTGGGCTGCTCCCGGTCGCGCACCACGGTTCGCCGGGCATAAAGCCGGGCCGGAATGACACGAGTGTCGTTCAGCACGAGCAGGTCGCCGGAATGTAGCAGCGAGGGAAGCTCCGCAAAATTGGAATCGCTTGCAACACCTGTTGCCCGGTCCATGACCAGCATCCGGCTGTGGCCGCGCTCGGCGTGAGGCTGCTGGGCAATCAACTCGGGCGGCAGATGAAAGTCGAAGTCCTCGACAAGCAGGCCGCTCCTGGGCTGGGCGGCTTGGCTCATGCAACCGGCTTCCCGAAGTGCGCAAGTGCGTTCAGGCGCGCACGTTCGATTGCAGCATTCAGCTCTTCGCGTTTCGGCTCGAACTCCTCATTGGATAGCCCGTTGGGGACATGTGTCCACTGCGCCCAACTCACCACAATCCGGGTAAAGGGCTTGGGCACCAGGAACCGGTCCCAGGAGCGCATGGTCCAAGCATGTTCGGGCTCCAGGTGGAATGCACCAATAGGCACGCCGGTCATTTGCGCCAGCTTGATGGGGCCCATCTTGGTTTGGTAGATGGGGCCGCGCGGGCCATCGGCTGTAAAGATGGCTGTACGGCCTGTTTCGATCACGTCTTTCAGGCCCAGCAGCCCCTCTCGGGCGCCGCGAGAGCTGGACCCGCGCACGGCTCCGAAGCCGAACATCATGAGAATGCGCGTGATCAATTCGCCGTCGAAACTGCGGCTGATAAGGATAATGGCTTTTGAATGGCGGAAGTAGACCGTGCAAGGCAGCACGCACTGGTGCCAGAAGCAAAATACCTTCGCTGGGGATACCTCCCCAAACACAATAGGAGTGACGCCTTCTTCGGCTATGACCTCAAAGCGCCAGGTGCGCCCGATAACAGAAAAAAGAGCCCACACAAGACGTGGGACTACGGCCAGCACCAGGCGCTGGCCGAGAGTGAACTTGGGGCTGGCTTCAGTGGTCACACATTCGATTTTAGCTGTACCGGAGCCAGCGCAACAGTTCCGGCAGCGTAGCCCGCTTGCCATACATCAGGATGCCCACGCGATAGAGGCGAGAAGAAAACCAGAGCGTGCCCCATATGCTGAGGAGCATGAGGCCGATAGATACCGCGAACTGCCACATAGGCGGAATCTCTGAGGCCATGCGCAAGAACATGATGATAGGCGCTGTGGGTGGGAAAAACGAGGCCAGAACTGACCAGATTGAATTCGAGTCGTTGAGGATCAACACAATCATCGAAAAACTCAACCATGTGGGTGCGGCGGCCAGGGGCATGTACATCTGTAGTTCCTGCTCGGTTTCGCATGTGGCTGCCAAGCCCGCAAACAGCGAACTATAAAGCAGATACCCCAGCACGAAGTAAACCGGAAAAAGCACTGCCTCGGTCAACGAGAAATGGAACGCGTATTTGCCGGTGAGCATGGCCGCGGCAAACGGCGTACCAATGATCGCCGCGCCCGTCACCAGCCAAATCACGATCTGGGTCAGCCCGACCGCGCCTACGCCTATGAGTTTGCCGGCCAGCATGTCGTCCGGCTTTGCCGTTGCCAGCATTACCTCAAAAATGCGCGAGGTCTTCTCCTGGATAATGGACCGCGCTACGTTCATGCCGTAAATCAGAGTCGTCATTGACAGCAGGATGGCCATCACATAGCCCTTCCAGAACGAAGCCTGGGCATTGCACTTCACGACGGATCCATCTTTCCGAACCTGGAAAGTTTCAATCGAAGTTCCCTTGAGCACCTGGTCAGCATCCGCCTGTTTCATTCCCGCGCCCGTCAGGTGTTCGCTTACCAATCCATCGTTCAGCGCATCCTTAAGTCGCTCGGCCGTCATAAAGTCGCCGGCGGACTGCGAGGTATAGCTTGCTGTGGGCACAACGCCAGCCTGCGCGTCTATCCACAAGAGTCCGTCCAGCGCCTTTGCATGGACCTGTTCCGTGAGCGCCGAGAGGACTTCGGGAGTGGCCGGAGTCACCACATCCACGATGGCCTTGTGCCTCTTGTCACTCATCAGATGCTCGCGAACCTCGTTGGCCAGCGCTACGTTCGAGGATGCAATCACAAGATGTTTGCCACCGCTGATACCCAGAGAGGAAAAATACCCGATGCCGATGATGACGGCAAAAAGAGCAGGCAGGCCGATGGTCGAAAGGCGGAAGGCGCGGCCGCGTATCTGTTCCAGATATTCACGCCTGGCAATCAGGAGCATGTTACGCATTGGCTTTGCCTCCTACGGTCTGAATAAAGATTTCTTCGAGCGACGGCTCCACAAGTTCGAAGCGGTAGATGGTGGCCATGGACGAAGCCAGGTGGAGCAGCTTTTGCGCGTTGCCGTGAGGCTTCAGCTTGATCTCGGCGTGTCCTGAATAGTTTTTGGCCTCCGCAATCTCTTCGCTGTTGAGGAAACTGGCATCGCCTTCGAACTCCACGACAACGTGGTTGCGCTCGTAGCGGCTCTTGATCTCACGCACCTTGCCAGACAGAACCGCTTTGCCGTTGTCAATCAGGCAGATGGAGTCGCACAGCTTCTCGACCTGGTCCATGCGATGAGTGGAGAACAGAATGGCCTTGCCCTGGTCGCGAAGCTCCAGCAATGTCTGCTCAACCAGCACGGCGTTTACGGGATCAAGACCGCTGAATGGCTCATCCATGACGATAAGCCCGGGATCGTGGAGCAGTGACCCAATGAACTGAATCTTCTGCTGCATGCCTTTTGAAAGCTCTTCAGTCTTCTTGAGCAGGGAGTCGTCAATCTCCATGCGCTTGGCCCACGCCACCGTGCGCTTGTGCGCCTCGGCTGCGGAGAGGCCGTGCAACTGGCCGAAGAAGACAAGCTGATCCACGACCTTCATCTTTTTGTAGAGGCCACGCTCCTCAGGCAGATAGCCAACTCGCTCAAGGCTCTTGCGCTCGAAGGGCTTTCCGAAGAGATTCACCTGCCCTGTATCAGGGATCGTGATGCCCATCATCATGCGAATCGAACTGGTTTTGCCAGCCCCGTTGGGGCCAAGCAAGCCAAACATCTGTCCCGCGTCGATGGACAGGCTGAGATCGCTGACGGCAACCTTATTCTCGTAGGCCTTGGTGACTCCCGCGAGTTCAACTACTGGCATGGATTCTCCCGCAGTGCGTTCATTTCCAGGATTTAACTCTGAGTTGACCGGGGAACGGTCACAAGAGCAGTGTAGCAAAGAGATCACGCTGCATACTGATTCTTGCCCACTATACGCAGGGTAATGCAAAAGAGTTCCCGGCACATAAACGGTATGCCGGGAACTCCTTGATGTGCCCTCGTAAATGAAGGGCCGGACTTCATTTGCATCTTGCGTTAGACCAGCTTCATTGCGTCAGGGTCCCAGTTGATGACCTGGCCACGCTCAATGCTGAGGTTGCTGAGCAACGCGGCGCCTGCTGCACGGAACCCGAAAACTGCATCTTCGATCACGGGCTTGCGACTGCGGACGGATGAGAAGAAATTGCTGAAGTGGTCGTAGCTGTCCAGGTAGCCGTGCGGCGCAACATACTTCTCTGATCCGCCAAGCGACTGCGATACAGCATGCGCCGGATATTTCTTCTCGTAATCTTCAAGGAAGCTCTTCTGCATCGCATCCGGGAAGGTGCCTATCATGTAGCCCGGTGCCTGCTCGCGTGGCACACGGTTCACGGTCACTGCTCCACCGCCAATCTCCATGGTGCCTTCAGAACCGGTAAAGATGAGCCCTTCACTCTCTTCGCCGCCATCAACAAAATTGACGCGCAGGCTCAAATTGAATCCCTCGCGGTAGTCGAACAGCCCCAGCATGACATCAGGCACATCGCGGCCGTCTTTCCAGAAGCGGAGAGCGCCAGTGGCCATGCCGCGTGTGGGACCGTGCGAACCGGTGATGAAGTGGGTTCCACTGAAGAGGTGGACAAACAGATCGCCGGCGACGCCACTTCCATAGGCTTTCCACTTGCGCCACTGGAAGAAGTGTTCGGCGTTGAAGGGAATCTTGGGCGCTGTGCCGAGGAAGCGCTGCCAATCGCAGGTCTCAGGTGATGCGTCGGGCGGAACCGTGTAGCTCCAGGCGCCCATGGCAGAGTTGCGGTCCCAGCGGGCTGTGACCATGTTGAGCTTGCCGATAGCGCCCGCCGCAAGTAGTTCCTTGGCCTTGATGTAGAGGAGCGAGCTGACGCGCTGGCTGCCAACCTGCAGGATGCGATTGGTCGCGCGGGCCGTCTCGATCATCTCCGGGCCGTCGGAGTAGAGGTGGACCATCGGCTTTTCGCAATAAACGTCCTTGCCGGCATTCATAGCGTCAACTGATGCCTGCTTGTGCCAGTGGTCTGGAGTGCCGATGATTACGGCGTCAATATCTTTACGAGCGAGAATTTCGTTGTAGTCGCGGGTGGTAAAAATGTCGTCGCCCCAGATCTCCTTGCTGTGCTGCAGACGCCCGTTGTAGCAGTCGGCCACGGCCACCAGTTTGACGCCGGGAACCTGTACGGCGACCTTGGTGTCGCCCTGGCCTTGCCCGCCCGCGCCAATAAGCGCAATCTGGATGTGATCGTTGGCTGCAACCGGCTTGCCCGGTTCACTTTGCATTCCGGCCAGCGCATGCATTTTGGCTCCGAGCATTGTTCCTGCGGATGCTGCGCCTGCTGCCCTGATAAAACTCCTGCGATTCAACTCGTGCATTTGGAACCCCTCCTGCGGGCTGGTTTTACGTCGCATATAAACATACACGCGTGCGGTGTCCCTGGGGTAACCCTTGCCTGCTTTGTTTGTCCTGCCAGACGTAAGCCATTTAGCATCCAGAATGTGCCCGGTCTCGATACTCCTGTGATGTATGTGCGCGGCGTAGGTCCACGCGTCGCGGAGATGCTCGCCGCCAAAAATATCCAGACCGCCGAGGATCTGCTTTACCATCTTCCCTTTCGTTATGAAGACAGGCAGAATCCGCGCAGCCTCGATGAACTACAATCCGGCGAAATGGCGAGCGTGGTTGCAGAGGTTCGGGGATCCATCCTGCTACGTACGCGAAAGGCGCCCATCTTTGAGCTGACCCTCGGACAGGGGCAGCGAGCGCTCAAATGCATCTGGTTCAACGGCACCTATCTGAACGGCAAGTTTCATGCAGGGCAGACGATAGCTGTCTACGGCAAGGTGGAGTCTTCGCGGTCTTCAAGCAACTTGAAGATGATTCAGCCACAGTTCGAAGTACTCCCAGACGCCAGCGACGATGCAGAGACGCGCCTGCTGGAGGTTGGCCGCATTACGCCGGTCTATGAGTCCCTGAGTGGTGCAAAGCTGGCATCCCGCTGGCAGCGCAAAACAATCTTCAACCTGCTCGCTGCCGTCCGTGGCGCGGTACCGGAGTGCCTGCCGGCTGAGATGCTGGCGCGTCTGGGGTTGGTGGACCGCGAAACGGCCTTGAGTGAGGTCCATTACCCTCCCGAGGGCACTCCCTTAGCCCAATTGCAATCGGCAAGTACGCCTGCGCACAGGCGGCTGATCTTTGAAGAGCTCTTCTTCCTGGAACTGGGTCTGGAACTCAAGCGGCGGCGTATGCGGGAACGCGCCGGTATTGGTTTTGCCACTACGGACAAGGTGCGAGAGGCTCTTCGCGAGGTGCTTCCCTTCCATCCCACCACCGCGCAGAAGCGCGCACTGGGTGAGATTGTGGCCGATATGCGGCATCAAAGCCCCATGCGGCGCCTGCTGCAAGGCGATGTAGGCTCAGGAAAGACGATTGTGGCTTTTCAGGCCATGCTGGTGGCTATGGAAAATGGCTACCAGGCAGCATTGATGGCTCCCACGGAGATTTTGGCTACACAGCATTTTCTTGCTGCACGCAAGCTCCTGGAGAGGTCAAGCCGCAAGCCGCGCATTGTGCTCTTAACCGGCTCTCTGGACGAAGACCGGAAGCGCCACACGCGAGCACTCATCAACAATGGCGAAGCGCAATTGATAATAGGCACACATGCATTGATTGAAGAGAAGGTTGAGTTCGACCGCCTCGGGCTGGTGGTGGTGGACGAGCAGCATCGTTTCGGTGTCTTGCAGCGCTTCAAGCTGATGAAAAAGCCCAATCAAGCTGAGCCCGATGTACTGGTAATGACGGCCACACCGATCCCCCGTACACTGGCCCTCTCACTGTACGGCGATCTGGATCTGAGCGTTCTCGACGAATTACCACCGGGACGCACGCCCATCGTAACCAGGCGGATTAGCGGAGAGCGTGGCGAAGAGGTGTGGGACTTTGTACGGAAACAGGTCGGGCTTGGCCGGCAGACCTACATCGTTTACCCGGTAATCGAGGGTAGCAAGGACGACCAGCCTGAATTGGACTTCTCCCACGACGAAGCCAAAGCCGGAACCGCACCACCCGCACCGCCACCCA
>Ga0316222_1003726_pt1 | contig 14655 bp, 7 predicted proteins | sample TBH18011metaG_FD_206008 | JGI IMG/M metagenome (GOLD analysis project Ga0316222, IMG submission 206008) | Freshwater microbial communities from Trout Bog Lake, Wisconsin, USA - TBH18011 | ecosystem: Environmental > Aquatic > Freshwater > Lake > Hypolimnion/Profundal zone | place: USA: Wisconsin...
GCGCTCACGAACTCGAAGCCGTAGTGGCAATTGATGGCAATGTTATTGGTGCAGTCAATGGTCTGCGGGAACTGGGCTTGCGAACCAATCTTGTAAAGATAGGCCGTGCCGCGCTTGCCGCGGCTGTCCAAAGCGATAACGTTGCCATAGATGCGCATGTCGCGGTGGTCATGATCGAAATACACGCCATCGCCCTCACCACTGGAGTGGACGTAGTTGTAGCGAAAGGTCTGGTTGCCCATCCGCGCGAACTGGTCGTAGCAATACCAGCCGCCCATGTCGTTGGAAACCTGGCAAAATTCCAGAATCTCATTGAACTCGAAGAGCGAATCCCAACTGCCGTGCAACATGCCGGCATGGGGCGTGTCGTGAATCAAATTGTGCGCGACATACATGCCCACCGCCGGATGATGTCCGCCACCGCCGCCGCCGGTGAAGCCGGAATTGACGCCGGGGGCATAGACGCGCTCGATTTGCGCAAAGTGGTGGATGTGGTTGTTGACCACGCGATGACCGGCCGGAAGCCGCGGCGAGGCATTTTCATCGCCGCCCGCCAGCCACACCCCGCCCGCGCCGAGAGCATAGAGATCGCAGCTCAAAACTTCATGCTGAAAGCCGCCGTCGAGCACGACCGCGTAGCGGGATACATTGCGAACCACGCAGCCAGCAATAAGATTTCTCTGGCCACCCTTGATTTCAACGCCATGGCCGAGGTTGTTTTCCACGGTCAACTGGCGGAGCACCACATTGGTGGCGCCAGTGACGCGAATCACCGGTTGGTCATTGTCGCAGATCACAATGCGCGCGCCTGCCAGCGGCTGGGGCGGATAGAAATAGAGTTTGCCGGAGGGAAAATCCACGCACCATTCGCCGGGCCGGTCAACCTCTTCGAGCAGATTCAGCAACCAATATTTTTCCTCGCCGCTGCCTTCGGGACGACGATATTTGCTGCCGATGCCGCCGGGAATCGGCTTGGCGAACGTCACCGTCATCCGGTTGGTGTCAATGGCCCGCACCCGGATGGCTTCGTTTTCCCAGGGTACGCGCCAGTAACCCTTGAGCCAGACCCCGCGATCCAAAACCTTCGCCCAATTCGCGTGCTGGGCGAAAAACTCATCGCGGAATTCGAACGTGCCGCCCGGGCTGTGGGCGTCCACCTTTTCCCAATTCGCGGTGGCCCAGTCGCGATTGGTCACGCCGCCGGCGTTGTTCAGTACGCGCTTCATGGTCATGTAGCCCTCGTTCGGAAAGCGCGCGAGCGGCATTCGCCGGCCATTGAAATAGAGCTCCACCAAATTGCCGCTGTCGTTAAAGGTGTCGGGATAGGGCTGGCGATGCCGGATGCCGAGCGCGGCGAGATCCAATACCAGCACCTTGCCGCGCGCCGGGGCGGCAATGCGCGCCTGCACGAGCGTGTCGGTCACGGGTTTGAAATCGCTTGCCGACAACGCGCGGCCGCCGGAAAGCCCGACATTTTCACCATCCTCACTGCGTATAGTCAGGCCCGAATCGGCGGCGGTAAGGTCCAAAGTCTGGAGCAGCGGGTAATCGCCGCCTTGCAGCCAGAGGGTGTTGTGGCCGCCGGGTGGGAGGCCGCGGGCGGCATCGCGGGCGTGCTCCAGAGTGGCGAATGGGTTGCCGGGTGTGCCGCTATTGTGATCGTCCCCGCTGGGATTCACATAAAAATCAGCCGCGGCCGACGACCAAGTTGTCAACGCGGCCAAAAGGCAGGCAATAAGGTCAGGGCGTGTTTTCAAATTCCATTTCACAAATTCAAGCTTACTTGCAAACTCCCGAGCGGAGAGACCGCCGGTATTCCGCGACCGATTGGTGCAGTCCGTCCACCGGCGGCTGTCCCGGCAGATTGAAATACATTCCTGTGTAAAGCGTGGGGCATTGAGGCAGCGACGCCAGCGCGCGGTATTCGGCCCACGCCGCGTCGTAATCGGCCAGCATCAGTTCCAAGATTGATTCGGCCGGGCGGGCGGCCTTCTCCGCGTCACGGCCGGCAATGAGCACACGCCACCCCGCTTCCACCACTCGGAACAGGCGCAAGCCGTATTCGGCGGAGACCTTCGCAAATTCTCCCGTACGTTGATCCGGCCAGTGAATTTGGCCGGCCAGCAGCCGGATTCTTTGCCAGAGCCGCACGGCCTCCGCCTTTTCCGCCAGCGCCTCGGAGCCGAGTTTGCGTGCGCGCAAATAGTCCAGCACTTCCGCCAGTTGTTCGCGGCCACCCAGCCGGTCGTCCCGCATCCACAGGCCGGTCGGCAAAACTGATTCCTTCAAAGCGCAGTCAAAGACCGCGCAGTGACGCCCCAGCAAAATCGCCTTTGCCGACAGCAGGCAAAGCTCGCGGAAACGAGACAGGTCGTCATCCGCTAATTCGAGCCGTGCGCGGGCGTATTGATTGAAAATATCCTCCTCCCGGCGCGAGGGCTCCTGGACAAACTGGGCCAGCACGAAGGCGTTCAGGTCCGGCCATAATTCGTTTTGGATGTAAGGCCCATACCAGCCGCCGCCGCGCGACCAGGAATAGACGCCAAGGATTTTCGGGTCCGGCTGCAAATCCTGCAATCCGATCTTCTTGGCATTCTCCTCGAAACCGTTGATGACGCCATCCATGACGTAATTGGGGTAGGCGCCTTTGCCCTCATACTCGCGCTGGCATTGCACCTCGATGATTTGCGGATGCCGCCCGCGCGTGAGGCATTCATTGACCTTCACGCGCCGCCAGAAATCGAGCGCGGTGTGTTTGAGGGAAAACGCCAGTTGGGGATGCGGTTCAATCTGGCCGGTGACTTCGAGATAATGATCCAGGGAGGCGTGCAGCTTGTCGGGGAAGATATCCCAAGTGCGAAAGAACAACTGCCGTGCGTGGCGAACGCAAATCTCCTGCCGCAAAAACCGGATCAAATGGACGTAGGCATCGGCTTGAGCCTGCGACCAGCGCGGTTCGGCAGCCGGCGTTTCCGCCAGCGTTTCCGCGTAAAGATAATTGGGGGTCCACGCCGGGCCGACGCGCGGGATGGGGCTGTTGCCCAGATGATGCGGCGTGTCGAACAGGTACGTCTCGCCGACGCGAATGATATAGCCATCCACTTGCGGAAAACGGGCAGTCAGTTCGTTGAACAAGATTTGGTGCAGTTCCAAGGTCTTTGGCCGGTCGAGCCGGATGCGCCCGGTCTGCGGGTCGCAGATTTCATTCTGGAAATGGGCAACCAGGCGTTTGGGCAGCACGAATAAATCGAGGTGATAAAACACCTTCAGCCCCGCCTGTTTGGCCGCCGCAATTTCACGCTCAATGCCCGGCGTGAATTCCTCCAGCCAGGCCCGCTCGGGCGAACCGGCGGGAAAGCAATCCACGCCCGCCGCCGCGAAGGTGGCGATGCAATTGATATGTTTGAACACCTGTCCGTTGAATCCGTAGTCCACCAAATGCGCCGGGTCGAGAAACCGCGATTGAAATCGCGGTTCGCCCGGATTGTGATGGACCATGTCCAGAATGAACTTCATGCGTGATATGCAAAATAGTCGAAGTGAGCCCAGATGGAGCGATGGAACAAGTCCTGGCAGCACACGCCCCAGAAAGTGCCGGTGAAATTGCTGTGCGGCGAAACCCAATCGCCCAGCATCGTGGCCTCGAACCCGCGGTCAACGGGGTTCCAGTTCTTTCCGTCGAGCGACCAGGCAAAACGCAAGGCGGCAAAATCATTTTCCAGGCGCAGGAAAATCCGCTCGCCCGCCGCCAACGGCAATTCGGCGACTTCGTAACGGCTCGCCTTGAGGTTTTCCGACGAGACCACACCCAGCTTGATTCTGCCTGCGCCCGCCGAGGTGATGCGGAAATAGTGGTAGTGAAACCGGTCGTAATACGCGATCAGGCCGGCGGCCTGCTTGAAATGCACCGGCTGAAACGAAACACAGGTTTCCGCGCTGGCCTGAAAATGCTGCAACCGCCGCGCAACGAGGCTCTGGTCAAACGTGGAGGCCAGCGAATCTCGCCCGCGCAAACTCAGCCAACCCGGGCGCCGCGTCAGCGAACACCAATTCTCCTCCGCCGGTTCGCGGAGGGTCTGGAAATGCGGGTTCAGTCCCGGTCCGTCGAAATCGTCGCGCAGATTTTCCGGCGGCCACGGATGTGCAGGCAGATTGACCTCCACGGTTTCACGCGGTGAATTGTCGCCGTGCGCGAGGCGCGGCCAGCCGTCGGCATCCCAGCGCAATTTTTGGAGACAGGTTTCGCGCCCCAGCGGCGCGGATTTGTTTTCCTCGCGGTCCAGCACCAGCCGGCCGGTGCGCTGCAAGGGACGATGGCACAGGTGCGCCGCAAACCATTCGCCAGCTTGGGTTTCCACAAAACAGCCATGGCCGGCGGATTTCAGCGCCAAGTCATCTTTCTGGAAGGAAGTCAGAATGGGATTTTGCGGATGGAGTTCATAAGGTCCGAACAAGTTACGACTCCGGCAAACGCTGACCGCATGACGCATGGCCGTGCCACCCTCGGCGGTCATGAGATAATACCAACCATCTTTCTTGAGCAAGTGCGGCCCTTCGGTGATGCCAATAGGACTGCCGGCCCAGATCTTTTTGGGTTCGCCTGCCAGTCGCAAATTCGCCCCGTCGAATTCCTGCAGGATAATTCCATCGAAACGAACCGGCGTGAATGCCTCGCCCATTTGCATTTGCACAAGATATTTCCTGCCGTCGTCATCGTGGAACAGGCTGGGATCAAAACCGCTGGAATTCAGATAGACCGGTTCACTCCACGGGCCTTCAATTTTCTCCGCGGTGACCAGATAATTTGGCGTGTCCATCACCACGCCCGCCGCGTGATGCCGGACGTTGGTGTAAACCAACCAGAACCTCCCATCGGCGTGTGTCAGGCAGGGCGCCCAGATGCCGCCGGAATTCTGGCAGCCGCGCATATCGAGTTGCGAAACCCGATCGAGGGCGCGGCCCAGCAGCCGCCAGTGCGCCAAATCGCGCGAGTGATGGATTTGCACGCCGGGAAACCACTCGAACGTCGAGGTGGCGAGGTAATAATCATCCCCCACGCGGCAAATGGAGGGATCGGGATTGAATCCGGTGAGGACGGGATTTTGGATGATTGAGGTCATGTCATTGTTTCGTTTCAACCACTCCACTAACGAGGTCGCGTTTCATGTCAAAAATCGTCAAGCCAGCCAGGCTGTGTTTTGGCGGCGGGGTGAGCAGGCTGACCCCGTAGCCGATGACGACACACGCAATCACCGCGCCGGGCGTGTAGAAATACCAGTGGACGGCGGTACACTGTTTCAGCCAGATGGCCACGCCGATGCTGCAAATCGCGCCCGTGAACGCGCCGATGGCATTGGCGCGATGCGTGTACGTTCCCAAAATGTAAATGCCGAGGAAACCGCCGCCCAGCAGCGCGAACAGCTCATTCCACGTTTGAAACAGCGAGCGTTGATTCAGCTTGGCCATGTACAGCGCCGTGATCGTCGCCGCCGTGCCGGCCACGAGCGAGGCGAGGCGCATGGTCAGGAGCCGCTCGCGGTCGGTCGCGTGCTTCCTGAGCTTGCGGTAAAAATCCTCGGTGAACAGAATGGACACGGTGTTCATGCTGCCCGCCAGCGCCGACATGGCCGCCGCAAACAGCGACGCGACGATCAGCCCGGCAACCCCGACCGGCAGCCGTTGCACAATGTAGAGCGGGATGATTTGATCATTGCTCATCGCCGGGTCAAGTTCGTTGGGATGCTGGTGGAAATAGGCAAACACCGAAATGCCGGCGAAATTCACCGCGAACGAGATGAACACGCTGAAGCAGAGGAACATGAGCGCCAGCTTGCGCACATCTTTTAGCGGCGTGGCAAAGACGCGCTGAACCGTCGGCGCATCCGCGGCAAAAGCCAGTTTGTTGAACAGCGGCGTCAAGATGAGAATCCAAATGATCGGCATGGTGTAATCCAGCGACCAGATGCCCAGATCAAATTTGTGAAACTGCGTGTCCACTTCCACGAAACTCTTGAAACCATGCGGCAGGCCGGTGATGGCCAGGATAACAATGAGGCTGATACCGACCACCATGGTGAGTCCCTGAATCACTTCCGTGACCACCACCGCCTTCATGCCGCCCTTGGCGGAGTAAATCGTCGTCACCACGCCCATGACCAGCACGCTGGCATAGACGTTCAGCCCCGTCACCGCTGCAATCGCCAGCGCCGGCAGCAGCAACACCATGTTCATGCGACCGAACGTCTGCAGCGCAATGGCCTGCGCGCTGGCAATGAATCGGAGCGACGGATGAAACCGGCGCTCCAGATATTCGAAGGTCGAGGTGATTTCCAGCTTGCGGATCAGCGGATACAGAACGTACGCCTCCAGAAAAAACAGTGGAATCAACATCAGCGCCGGCAGCGCCCACATCAAGCTGGTGCGGAACGCCAGCGCCGGGATGGCCATGAAACTGATGCTGCTCGCCGCCGAGGCGAACATGGAAATGCCCGCCATCCACCAGGGAATTTTCCGGTCCCCCAGCGCAAAGCCTTCGCTGCCGGTTTGTTTGCGGGCAAAATACAGCCCGGCAAATGCCACGATCACAAAATATGCCGCCAACCCGGCATAATCCGGCCACCGCAAACTCTTGACCGTGCGTTGGATGGACAGATCATAGGCCGTCTGGGCGCCGGCGTCGGTCGTGCCCACCAAAGTCAGTTTGCCATTGTGAATGACGGTTGCCGAAGCCAGGGCTTCCGGCAAACGTCCTTTCTCCACCCAGGTGTCGGTGACATCATGATAAATCTGGATCGTCTTCGTTTCAGCGGCGGACTTGATTGGCAAAATACTTCCGGTCACCGGCTGCGTGTAACCGCCTGCCAGTCCGGCATGAACCTGCCCGGTCATAAACACCGCGGGCGCGCCCACTGCTTCCGGCAGCGGCGTCAGCTCGCGCCAGCCAGCGAACGTCGTGCCGTCAATGCAGTGCCAGCGATACGCCTGCGCCTTGGTGGTGGGAGTGTATGCGGTCTGGCCGTCGGTCGGCACGACCGTGAATCCGCCAAAAACGCAAACATCATTATAGAAGCAAATCACCCCGGGCAGCAGCCGGCCTTCGCCGGGCAAGGGCGGGAGTTCCTGCCAGCCGGAGTTGGTGGCCGCTCCGAAATCAAGGCGGAATAATTTCCGTGACACCGAGTCGGCATTCGTCGAGGTGGTTCCGCCGACCACGTACAGTTGCTTTGGCGCCTGGTCTTCAAAGAACCCCACCCCCGCCAGCGCGATGGGCTGCGGCAATGGGGAAAGTTCCTGTTGCAACAATCGTCCACCGCGCCATTCAAGCGAGAACGCTTTGTCCGTCAGCCCATTTAGGTTGAAGCCGCCCACCACAAAAAGTCTGGAAACGCCGCCGATTTTTTCCGCAAACGTGCCGCTGATGAAGCCGCCAAAGGCCACCGGGTCGCTCAACTTCAATTTTTCCCAGCCGGAATTGGTCCGCACGAACACCTCCGCGCTCGGCCGGCCGCGCTCGTCCAAACCACCCCCGGCAATCAAGACACCGCCAGATTGGCCGATGAACATGCCCGGCCGCTGCACCGGCAAACCCAATTCGCGTTTCGCGAACGCGAAACTATCCAAGTTGGTTTGCGCCTGGGCCGGGTCGGCCAACAGCGCCGCCAGTGCCATGGCCAAAACAGTCAGGCTAGTTCGGAATCGCGGTTTCATTTCAATTCGGGTGTGGGTTGATAATCAAACCAGTCAAAGTCCGCCGGCGCGGCGCAGGGCCGGCCGTTGCCGGTGGCGTAAAGGCCGATGACCACGCCATTGTAGCCACTCGTGACTTCGGTGCCGAGATAGCGGGTGTTGACTTTCGCAACTTCGCGGAACTCCGCGCCGTTTTGCGAAAACGAAAAATGGTAAAGCAACTTTGTGCCGGTGAGGCGCAATTGCACCATGCCCGGCGCGAGCGGAATTTCCGCCGCCGTCTGCTGGATGAGTTCGAGGTGGTATTTCACCATCAGCACGCGCTGCCCGCCGCGATTGGTCACAAAAAAATCGTAGTGATGCTCGTTCGTCATCAGCAAGGTCAATCCGGCTTCCGCGTTGGAATTTTGCGGGTCAAACTCCAAATTTGTCGTGGCGGTGAAATCAAAATGCTGCTGCCGCCGGGCGGCAAACGCCGGCGAGGCGACGGCGAACAAATTCTTTTCCGAACCACGGAGGCGCAGAAAACTTCTCCGTTCCGTGAGTGAATAATTTTCCGCCACGGGGTTGCGGAGGTGAATCCAGGGCCATCCGAGGGTCTCGCCATCGAAATCATCGCGCACCGGCGGTTGCGGCCATGGATGCAATGGCAAGGTGTCCGCAACCACGCGTTCGGAATTAGTGCCGGTTTGGTTGACAACCGGCCAACCAGCGCGCCATTGAACAGGTGCGAGGCAGGTTTCGCGGCCCAGCGTGTGAACATCACCAACCGTTTTGCGAAACCCCAAGTGAACCATCCACCACGAGCCATCGGCCGCTTGCACGAGGTCGGCGTGACCAGTGCCGTGGATTTGCTCGTAGGCGTGGCGGTTGGAGAGAATCGGATTGTGCGAACACGGCTCGTACTCGCCCCAAATACTCCGGCTGCGCGCAATGGCGACCAGGTGGCCGTAGCTGGTGCCCCCTTCCGCCGTCAGCAGATAATACCAGCCGTCGCGCTGGTAAATATGCGGGCCTTCGACGTAACTGCCGCCACTGCCCCGCCAGAGCAGTTTCGGCTCGGTCAGGCGTGTTCCGGTCTTGAGGTCCAATTCGCTCTGATAGATCGCCCGCTCCATCTTGAACGTCAGGCCGCGATTGGATTGGAAGTAAGCTTTGCCGTCAGCATCGAAAAACAAGGACGGATCAATGCCATTTTGATCATACCAAATCGGATCGCTCCACGGTCCCGCGGGATTCGTCGCGGTAACGTAAAAGTTCCGGTACGAACCGGCCTTCACCAACGTGGTAACCAGGTAAAAAACACCGTCGTGATACCGCAGCGTCGGCGCGTAAATGCCATCAGAACACTTGACGCCGTCGAGCTCAAGCTGCGAACGGCGGGTGAGCACGTGGCCGATTTGCCGCCAGTGAATCAAGTCCCGGCTGTGCCAGATGGGCACGCCGGGAAAATACTCAAAACTGCTGTTCACCAGATAAAAGTCCCCGCCGACCCGGCACACGCTGGGATCGGGATAAAAACCGGGAATGACTGGATTTTGGTAGCTCATGTTGGCTTCGGCGCCAAAGCGAATTCGGCCTTGGAAAACACCATGCTTTTGGCTTCGCCCGGTTTCAGATCCACCGTGCGGCAGTCGAGAAGATAATTCTCGGGTAACGGCTGTTTCGCCGCGCGGCTGGTTTCGGAAAAAAACCTCACTCTGGCCACTGCCGGAGTCGGATTGGACAGGCGGACAACCAATTCCTTCGCCGCGTCCGAAACGATTTCCGCCAGGACGTTATCGAAGGCAACCACGAGGGATTTGTCCGACTGGACGTACAAGCCGGGGATTTCAACCGTTGTAAGCATCAGCGATGTCTCGGCCCACGTCGTCATCTTGAGCGTTTCGCCGATGCGCTCCGGACCTTCCCAATCCGTCAGGTTCACGCGCTCACACATCCAGCCAGGCCGCGCATCACCCAGCGGCTTGAGCGGGTGCGGCAAATACTGCGGCAGGCCGAAGGCGATGTCGCGCAGCAGGTCGAGGTAAAATCTGTCGCCCGTCGCGCGAAACAATTTTAGCAGACCAAGACCCGAAAACGTGCACAGTCCCGGCGCGGAATGCTTATTCTGCGTGTTCGCATAGACTGAACCAGTCGTGCGAATGCCAGCTTGGCTAAAAGTGGACCGGGGCGGAAATTTGAAGTCATAGGCCACCACCCAGGTCGAAAACTGCCGGGCGGTTTCGGCGGCCCGCCGGAGCCAGATCTTTTTGCCGGTGGCCTCGTGCAACGCAAAATAGGATTCGACCAGCGCATACCAAGATTCAGAATCGGGATTTTGCAGCGCATCGCCCGGCCCGCCGCAACTCAAACCATTGACGGTGAACTCGCGGTAAAATTTCTCTCCCGCCGCCTGCGCCACCGCCAGATATTTTGGTTTGCCAAAATATTTGGCCGCGAGCACCAAGGCCGCCGGCACAATCGCGCCGCTCGTGGAACCACCCACGCAAATGTGGCCGGTCAGCGAGTGGATAAACTGACCGAACTGACCGTTTTCGTCCCAGAGTGTCACCAGCGCATCACAAACCCGTCGCACGCCCTTGCGCCAGGCCGGTTTCACGTCAATCCCGAGCTTTTCCATCAGCCGAAACTGCTTGAGGATGAAAAAAACACCGTCACCGCTCTTGCGGATCAGGTGCCAGTTGCCGGTATGGGGCTTCCGAATGTCGCCGCCGATCCATTCCGTGCCGTTGCGGCCGGCGTCCCAGAAAAACCCCGAGGGCGCGAGGCCGTCCGGAAACAGCCAGTCAAAATTTCGCAGCACGTTCTTGCGGGTCTGCGCGTCGCCGGCAAACAGCAGCGGATAGGTGCTGATCATGCCGCCCGTCCAACCGATCTGCCAGTCCTGCAAGAAATTCTGCCGCAGGCCGACGGAATAATAGCCAGGTTTGCGGACAAAATTATCGCGATTGAACTTGCTCTCCTGCAACGCAAAGCAGGCGGAAAATGGCAGCGCCGGCTTCGGGCGGGCAGGCGGAAACAGTTGCTTGCGAACCGCGGCAAATTGGTCGAACAGGTCCTGCAACTTCCGGGCGGCAAAAACATGGACCCGAAAAACGATCTTCACTTGATCGCCCGCCTTAAAATCGCGTGGCTGGTCAAGGGAGGGAAATTCGGAGTCGCAAATCCGGTAGTTGTGCAATTCGCGCACCACCGGCGAGGTGAGGGAAATAGTGGCCCGGTCGCGCTTCCGCGTTTCCTCAATGCCCAAGCCGTAGTCACCCAGTTCATTGCCTTGTTGCGTGAACAGCAAGAATCCCTGTTGCCGTTTCGGATCATGAAAACCGATGGCCGGCACACTGAGGCTGCCGGTGCGTTCCTGGAGGCGCGACAAGCCGGCACCGAGATTGAGTCGCGGAACATCGGTGATAATCATCGGCTGGTCCGGACCAATGTCTTGCACAAAATATAATTTCGGCGAGTAGGGAATTCTGCGGGAGAGGAAACGGTTCCCGTGGTAGGCCGCCGCCGGCAGCAGAACGTAATTGCCCACCGACCAGTCGGGAAATTCGAGCTCCACGGAAATAGCCGCTGACTTGAGTTTGCCCGCCATACACCGAAACTGGATTTCAAAATCCATCGTGCCGACGCGCCCGGGAACCGGCCTGGCTTCGGCCGTAATTTCCCAGTCCGACAGGGAATTCCGACTGGTGACAGTGGTCGGCTCCAACGGCAGGCGGACGCGGCTGATCAACCGGTTGCAATGTTCCGGCTCATATTGATTCAGCGCCCCGTACAGGCGGCATGTCAGACCCGAAAACCATCGGCTGACGAGCTTGACGCCCCGGACGGATTTCGTCCGGCTTGACATTTTCCGAATCATAAACGTGCTGCGTATGACGCCCGCTGGCGGCTGATGACGCTGGATGAGTACATGCTATGGCGTTCAGATTACTTGAAACCAAATTCCCCGGCAGGGTATGAATTGCGTCGCCGGGGGGCAATTTAACATCATCCTTTTCTGCGGTCGCAACTCGCACGGCGGCGTGGCGGCCAGCTTCCAATGCGGCTTGGAATCTAACAGCAGGCGGCTTCATTGGATCTACCGCCATCTGTTCCAGCCTTAATCCCCACCTTTATGACCATTTGCGTTTCGGCGTTCACTGGTCGCATCAAATCGTGTTCGGCCTGTCCATCGCATCGTTGAAGCTGTCGGTGCAAACGGGGTGATCGGGCGGATGCAAGTACACCAGTGCGCGAATGCGTTCTCGACACACTGGCACCTTCCATTCTGCAGCCGAAATCAATCTCTGCCGCATTATCTTCTGATTCGGTGTCAGCCGGGCACGCGCGGAGGCGGCACAATCCATGATCACCTGCGTGCGGAGAATAACCGAAACAGCCGATGGGGCTCTTGCAGTCCTTCATTAGGTGCTCAGTGAAAATGAAGCAGCCGCTTTTCGACCCGGCGGACTGACCTGCGCGGTGGTAGCCATTAGCCTGGCGATGGCCGCGACATCGATCCGGGTCGGTAATCCAGGTTGCCACCGCCACTTGCCTCAAATTGGCTTTCATAATTCAGTCAATTGTTTTTTAGCACACCGATTTTACAAGGAGCCTGAGCTGCTGGTCGGCGGGCGGCTCCACAAAACAACTATATGATCTGCAACCCAATCATAAATCATTGACTGATTTCGACTTGATGCCGCGCTCGAATATCGGCGGACGACGCGCCCACCATCACGTCATAGGCGCCAGGCTCAACCAGAAACCCGTGGGTCCGTTCATCCCAAAACGCCAGCTTTTCGGCGGGCAGCGTGAAGCTGACCTGCTTTTGTTCCCCGGGCTGCAGGCTCACCCGTTGAAAGCCGCGCAACTCCTTCGCCGGTCGTTTCACGCTGCTCCGGATTTGATGGACATAAAGTTGCACAACCTCGTCGCCGGCCCGTTTCCCCTCATTTGTAATGCCCACACTAACGCTTAGCTGGCCAGCGGCTGTGATTTTTTCGGCGGATAATTCCAGGTGGTCATACTTGAACGACGTGTAGCTTAAGCCGTGGCCAAAGGGAAACAGCGGCTCGCCGTTCAAATACATGTAGGTGAAACCTTTGGTGATGTCATACTCGGTCAGCGGTGGCACTTGCGCGACGGAGGCATAGACGGTGTGCGGCAGCCGCCCGGCGGGATTCACGTTGCCGAACAGGACATCGGCAATGGCATGGCCGCCTTCCTCGCCCGACCACCAGGCTTGGAGCAGCGCGGGAATCTTCTCTTTGAGCCACGGCACCGTGAGCGGCCCGGCGCTCATTTCCACCACCACTGTGCGCGGGTTGGCGGCGAAGACGGCTTCCACCAAGGTTTCCTGGTTGCCAGTCAATCCCAACGTCTGGCGGTCGTGTCCCTCTTGTTCCACCCGCCGGTCGGTGCCGACAAAGACTACCGCGACGTCGGCACGCCGGGCCAACTCCACCGCTTTTTTTAATTCCGCCGCTTGGTCAAATGGTTGGTCTTTGCCAGCGGGTTCAACCACCACGCCGCCAGCGGCATACAACACCTCGGCGCTGGAGCTGACCAGTTCTTTGATGCCTTGCAACGCCGTAACTGTCAAGCCGGGTTTGCCGTTGTAATTATTCTCGTTGAGTCGGTCGGCCAGCAACCCGATGACGGCGAGGCTTTTCAGCCGGTTCTTGTCCAACGGCAAAAGCTGCCCGCGATTTTGCAACAGGACGATGGATTCCTGGGCGGCCTTCAGAGCCACTGCGCGGTGCGCCGCGCTGTTCACCACTGTCGGTGAGATTTTACTGTAGGGAACCGCATCAAACGCATCGAATTCGCCGAGCCGGAAGCGTACGCGCAGCACGCGGGTTAACGCGTCGTCAAGCCGCACTTCTGTGAGTTTGCCATCGCGCACCGCCGCGGGAATATTGTCTTCAAATTCCTTATCGGAAAAATCACAGCCCGCCATCACGGACTGGGCGACGGCATCCTCCGCGGTCATTTTCTTGTCCGCCATCATGGTCTTGACGCCGCCGAGATCGGAGACCACAAATCCTTCATGCTGCCAGTCGTGCTTGAGAATGTCCGTGAGCAGCCAATGATTCATGTTGTTGTGGACCCCGTTGATCGCGTTGTAACTGGCCATCAGTGAACAGGCTTTGCCTTCCACCACCGCGTCGTGAAAATGCGGCAGCCAATACTCATGCAGCATCCGCTCGGAAACCACGGCATTCAGCCGATGACGATCGGTTTCCACGTTATTGACCGCATAGTGCTTCAAAGTAGCGGCAATTTTCAAGTACCGCGGGTCATCGCCCTGCAATCCTCGCACATAACTCACCGCCATGCGGCCGGTAAGAAAGGGGTCTTCGCCCCACGCCTCGTGGTTGCGCCCCCAATACGGATTGCGCTCAATGTTGATGACCGGGGCGCGATAGATGAGTCCCTTGTGTTCGCCGGGCGCGTTGGAATCCAGATGCCAGCCGTTGTAAATCGCCCGCGCCTCGTCCGACAGCGCCGTGGCAACTGACTGCACAAGATTGGTGTCCCACGTCGCAGACATGGCCACACAAATGGGGAACAAGGTCGTGGGCCGATCCCATTTCACGCCGTTCAGACATTGATTCCATTGGTCGGAACGGATATTGAATCGCTCGACGGTCGGCCCGTGATGGTTCAACAAAGTGGCCTTTTCCTCCAGCGTAAGCCGCGAAAGCAAATCCGCCACGCGCTGGTCCACGGGCTGGCTGGGATCAAGATACAACTTTGGCGCCGGGGCATCCGCAGCCAGGCAGTTCGCTAATGATAAAACACCGGATGAGATGATGGTCAGGACTATTTTCATAACTATATTCGACTTAACTATGTTTGCGTGGATGGGATGGGGATTGGCTCAGAATAGAATTTCAATTTTGCGGCCCGTGAATTTTACGGTTTTGCGAACTCCGTCCGGGAGCAGCAACACTTCGTAGGTGCGAGCGAGCGCGGGTT
>Ga0316222_1003728_pt1 | contig 14654 bp, 8 predicted proteins | sample TBH18011metaG_FD_206008 | JGI IMG/M metagenome (GOLD analysis project Ga0316222, IMG submission 206008) | Freshwater microbial communities from Trout Bog Lake, Wisconsin, USA - TBH18011 | ecosystem: Environmental > Aquatic > Freshwater > Lake > Hypolimnion/Profundal zone | place: USA: Wisconsin...
TTGTGGGTGGGGCGCGTGAACCTCGCCCAGTCGCTGGCCCAGCTGAGCGCCGGCCCGCTCTGGCTGAAATTTGCTGCGCTGCTCACCGCGCTGGGCCTGCTGGCTTCCCTCGTCACCGCCGACCAGTTTGCGCCCGCGCTCGTCACCGCCGCTTCGTGGACGCTCATCGCCGCCGCCGGTCTGGTCGCCGGCCAATGCGTGGCCGAGGACGCCACCGCCGGCCGGCGCCTGCTCGCGGGCCTGGCCTTGGGCGCAGCTGCGGGCACGCTGGCCGTCTGGGCGCTGTGGTTCCTCAGCGGACGCGGCTCGGTGCCGCTCTACGCGCACCCCCGGCTGCTCGGCTTGCATGCCCTCTTGGGCGCCGTGGCGAGCCTTGCCTTGATCGTGAACCGGGACGTCTATCGTGCAGGCCGGTATTTCTGGCTGGCGACGGGCGTCATCACGTGGGCCGGAATGCTGTGGACGGGCGGACGCGCTCCCATGGTCGCGCTGGCGGCGACGGTGGTGATTTGGATGCTGCTGAGCCCGGGAACGCAGCGGCGGGAAATTTTCCGCAACTCGTCGTTGCTGCTCGTCGCCGGGTTGGCGTTGTCCGCCGTGTTTTGGACCTCGAATCCCGAGCTCGGCTGGTGGCATGCCGTCGGGCGCACGGCGGCGGGCGCGGCGTCCGGCAGCGTCAGCCAGCTGAGTTCCACGCGCACCGATTTCTGGCGGGAGGTCGTGCACCGGGCAAAACTAAGTCCGTGGGTGGGTCACGGGCCCGATTCGTATCGTTTCCTTACGCCGAAGCTCGATGGGCAGCAGCCGCACAATTTTGTCCTTCAATTCTGGCTCGACCTCGGCGTCGTGGGCGCCGGGCCGCTCCTGGTGTTGCTCGCGGGCGTGCTCGTCATCGGCTGGAAACGCGCCGTGACGCTCGAGCTCGAGATGCCCCTCGCGTGGCTCGCCGTGCTCACCGCGGGCGTCGTCGCCGGCCTGCTCGACGGCGTGTTCTATCACCTGCTGGCCTTGCTGCCGGTGATGCTGGCGCTCGGCGTGGCGCTCGGCGTCGTTTCGAATCCCGCGCCCCCGGCCCGCATTTCCCGGGCGCCGAAATGGATTCTGGGCACCGCCACCACCGTGTCGCTTCTCCACATGGGAATCTTCTACGTGATCGCGGTGGCTCCGCCGCCACCGCCCACGTCGTGGGTGACGGACAGCGTCCGCTACTTCCCGAGTTCCACCTTTGGCTTGTGGCGCTGGCTCGATGACTGGCAGGCCTCCTATCCCAACGAGACCCTCGAATGGGCGCGCTGGGCCCAGTTGCATTCGCCCAATCCCGTCTTCTTCCACGTCTACGCCGCGCGTTTGCTGGCCAGCCAGGGCAACCGCGGCGCGGCGGAACGCGAACTGCAGGCGGCGTGGGACGAAGCCCACTGGAGCGTGCGCCCGTCCATCGAGACAATGATGCGCCAACTGCATCCCCCCGCACCCTGACCCGCCCGTGTCCCGCGCCTCCTCCCATTCGCTTCGCGAAACCGTCGTGCCGCTCTCGCTGCTGGCGGGCGACACGCTCGTGACGTTCGGTGGTCTCGCCCTCGGCTGGTGGCTGCGCTACGCGTCGCCGCTGGCCCGATTGGGCGTGCCCGTGCCGGGCGCGACGTTCGCCCGCTACCTGCCCCTGCTGCTCGTGGGCGTGGCTTTGCTGGTCGGAGCCTTCGCACAATTCGGCCTCTACGACGCCCGCCTGCTGCTGCGCCGCTACCAGAGCCTCAACGCCATCCTCAAGGGCGCCGCGTTCTGGCTCGTCGCCTACCTCGGCGTCTCGCTCGTGCTGAAATTCGATCCGCCGATTTCCCGCCTCTTCGTGGTCTACGCGTTCGTCTGTGTCGTCGCCCTGCTCTACGCGTGGCGCGTGCTCGCCTACACGGTCGTGACGCACAGCCCGTTGCTGGCGCGCCTGCGCCGCCGCGCCGTGCTGCTCGGCTGGAGCGATGAGGCCCGCGCGCTCGCCGCCGAGATCGCCCGCGACCCGGCGCATCCGTTTGTGATTGCAGGCGTCGTCACGCTCAGCGGCGACACGTCCGCGTTCATCACCGGCGCACTGGAGCGGCCCCCGGCGCTGGGCCCCGTCAGCGACCTCGCGTCCATCCTGGTCCGCGATCGCGCCGACCTGCTCATCGCCACGCGCCTCGACCTGCCCCGCGCCGAGATCCGCCACATCGTCGAGACCTGCGAGCGGGCCTACGTCGAGTGGAAGATCGTACCCGGCGCCTTCGACATTTTCCTCAGCGGCCTGCGGCTGCAGACGATCGGCCGCGTCCCGGTGTTGGGCGTCGAGGAACTCGCCATCCACCGGCTCTTCAACCGCGCGCTCAAGCGCCTCTGCGACATCGTCGGCGCCGCCATCGGCCTCGTGCTCTCCGCGCCGGTGATCCTGGTGCTGGCCGCACTAATCAAACGCGAGTCGCCCACCGGTCCGGTTTTTTTCCGCCAGGTCCGCGTCGGCACGGGCCACCAGACGTTTACGCTCTGGAAGCTCCGCAGCATGGCGCCCGGAGCCGAGGCGACTGATGCGGAGCGGCAGAGCACGGCGCGCAACGACCCGCGACTGCTGCGCATCGGCGGTTTCCTGCGGCGGTGGAACCTCGATGAGCTGCCGCAGTTCTGGAACATCCTGCGCGGCGACATGAGCCTCGTCGGCCCGCGCCCCGAGCGCCCGAGCCACGTCGCGCAACTTTCCGAGTCGATTCCGCATTACCTGCCGCGACATCTCGTGAAGCCCGGTCTCACCGGCTGGGCGCAGGTCAACGCCCTGCTCGCGCTGCTGTTCGCCTTCGACTACCAGACTCTGGTCTACTGGCTCACGTTTACGCCAGAGTCGGCCTTCTTCGTCCTGTATCTGCCGGTGGCCCTGTGGTGTTTGCTGCGCGCCCGCGGACCTGGCTGCTCGTGGCGCGCGGGTCTCGGGCTGGCCGTCCTGCTGGGCTTCGCCACGACGATCAAGCTCACGCTGTGGCCCGTCACGCTCTTCATCCTCGCGCAGCTCGCGCTGTCGCGCGCGTCAACCGTTTCCCCGTGGCGGCGCTTTGTGGCCTACACGGGCGTCGCCGCGCTGGTCTTCGCGGTCGCCGCCACGGTGCTCGCCCACGATCCCATGGCGCTCTGGCGCTGGGTCCTGGGGCTAATCGAGCACAGCGGTCGTTATGGCGCCGTCCGGGCGGAAGGCGGATTTTTCCCGCCGTGGTCCGTGGGCCTCGAGGCCCTGCACCGGGCCTTCGCGTTGCAGGCCTACACCACCCTGCCCGTCTACGCCGGCATCCTCCTGCTGGCCCTCTGGTCCCTCCGCCGTGATCCTGCGCGGGATCCCCGCGACCGGATCCTCGGGATGAGTTTCTTCGCCGCGTTTTTCCTGCTGCTCGTGATGTTCCTCAAGCATCCCTACCAGGGCAAATACCTGATGCCGGCGTCGCTGCTGATCCTGCTCTACGCCACCGCCCAAATCGAAGGCGGCCCGCTGCCCGCGTTGCGGTGGATCCGGCCCCTCGGCGTCGTGCTGGGCCTGATTGTCCTCAACGCCGTCCTTTCGCAAAAGCTGCTCTACGACTTCGCGATTTCGCGCGACGAGCGGGTGTGCGCCCACGTCGACGCGTGGCTGGCCCGCGTGCCCCACGACGCCGTCGTCGTCAGCAGCCGGTTGCCCCACCCGATCCCGGCCTTCCGGGAAATGGCGCGGGGACCGCTGCTGCCGCTCTACTTCCAGCATTTCGGGCACATCGAGCTCACGGGCACGACATCCCTGGATTTTCAACGCGTGGCGGCCCCGGAGCTGCCGGCGTTGCCGGGCGTGAAGCGCGCCATCGCCTTCCTCAACACGCCCACCCCGGACGCACGGTGGGTGCTGGTCGATGCCAACCCGTCCGATGCGCTCTTCGTTTACCTGTTGAAATGAACCTTGCTGCCCGCGGCCCGGCACCGGCCCGCCCGGAAAAAACTTCCGTCTCCCCCCGCGTGCGCTACCGTCCTTTGCCCGCATGAAGCTTTCCATCATCATCCCCTGTTACAATGAGGCCAAAACGATCCGCTCCATCGTGGAGCGCGTGCGGGCCGCCCCGGTGGCCGACAAGGAGATCATCATCGTCGACGACTGTTCGCGCGACGGCACGCGCGACCTGCTGCGCACGCAGATCATGCCGCTGGTGGACAAGGTCATCTTCCACGACGTGAACCGCGGCAAGGGCGCCGCCCTGCGCACGGGTTTTGCGGCCGCCACCGGCGACGCCGTCATCGTCCAGGACGCCGATCTCGAATATGACCCGCAGGAATATCCCCGCCTGCTCAAGCCCATCCTCGACGGCAAGGCCGACGTGGTCTTCGGCTCCCGCTTCATGGGCGCCGAGGCGCACCGCGTCGTCTATTTCTGGCACATGATCGGCAACAAGTTCCTGACGCTGCTCTCCAACATGTGCACCGGCATCAACCTCACGGACATGGAAACCTGCTACAAGGTCTTCCGCCGCGACGTGCTGCAAAAAATCACGCTCGAGGAAAACCGTTTCGGCTTCGAGCCGGAGATCACCGCGAAGGTCGCGCGGCTCAACTGCGTGATTTACGAGGTCGGCATCAGCTACTACGGCCGCACCTACGCCGAGGGTAAAAAGATCGGCTGGCGTGATGGCTTCCGGGCGATCTGGGTCATCGTGAAATACCGGCTCTTCCGCTAACGCCGGCACCGCGCGCCGGCTTGATCTCATGACGGCCGGAATTCACTTCGCACTCTTCCCCCCGGCCGCACTGGGCTGGTTGCTGATGCTCCTGGCCGCGGGCTGGACCCTGCGCGACGTTCAGGCGGACCCTTCCGGCTCCGCCCTCGGCTGGAAATGGTGGTTGCTGTGCGCGCTGGCGGTCCTGTGCTTCCGCTGGCCGCTGCTGTTCGTGCAACACCAGCTGAACCCCGACGAGAGCCAGCTGATCGCCGCGGCGATCACGCTGCGCCACGACCCGGTCTTCTGGCGTTCGGTCGATGGCAACACGGCCGGGCCGCTGGACTGCTACCCATTGCTCCCCGCCGCGTGGGTCGTCGGGGCCTCCAGCTTTGTGGCGGCACGCTTGATCGGGCTCGCAGTGACGTTTGCGGCGCTGCTCCTGGCCGGCGAAACCCTCGCTCTGCTCGCCGGCGCGTCGCTGGCGCGCGTCGTCGTGCTGCCCGCCCTGGCGGCGGCCGCGTTCACCACGTGCCCGGATTTCATTTTCTATTCCACGGAGACGATGCCCGCGCTGTTGCTCGCAGCCGGCGCCTACGCCGCCGTGCGCCAAGGGCGGACGCCCGCGCCCGGCTGGTTGTGGGCAACCGCGCTGCTGCTGGGCGGCGTGCCGTGGACCAAGTTCCAAGCCGTGCCCATCGCCGCCGTGCTGTGGCTGCTGGTGGTGCTCCGCGAATATCGCGCCGGACGTACCTCCAGCCTGTTTCCCCTCCTCCTCGGGGGACTCCTGCCCACCCTGTTCTGCGTGGGGTTCGCCACAATTTCTGGCCAATGGGAAAACCTGTATGTGCCGTATGTGTTGCAGAATTTAGTCTACGTCGCGGCCCCGCACTTTTCCTGGGCGGAGAACGCCTCGGAGCAACGACTCAACGCCTTTTCGGACGGCTATCTCGGCTTCTGGCTCGCGGGTGCCGCCCTCGCCGCACTCGTCATCGCCGGCCGTTATCTCCGTTCCGCATCGCCCGCAAACCGGCGCCTCGCACTGGCGGCCCTCGGGCTGTTCGCCGTCGCAGTTTACAGTGCGCTGGCCCCGCGCCGCCCCTCGGCGCATCACCTGCAACTGCTCGTCGTGCCCTGGGTTTGGCTGACGGGCGCCGTGCTGGCCCTCGCCTGGACCGTCGCAGCCGATGCCGCCGCGGCCCCCCGGCGGCGGTGGGTGGCGATCGGTTTCCTGGCCTGCACCCTGGTTCCGCTCGGCGCCTGGCGCCTGGCAGGCCACGACGCGTATGCGCGGATGAACGCGGACGTCCTCAGCCCGGCGCGACAAAAGCTGAGCCGGCTGGTCGACCACTATTCCGCGCCGGGCGAGACCTTGGCGATCTGGGGTTGGCGGTGTTCCCTCTACGTCGAGGCCGCACGGCCGCAAGCCACGCGCCAGGCGCACACCGAGCCGCAGCTCAACCCCGGGCCGTTCCAAGGTTATTATCTGCGGCGATATTTTGAGGACATCCGCGCGGCAAATGCGCCCGTCTTTGCCGACGCCGTCGGCCCCGGGGGCTTCGCGTTCACCGACCGGAACCGCGCGCATGAGTGCTTCCCGCCCTTGCGCGACTGGGTTCGCGACCACTACACCCAGATCGCCGACCTCGACGGCACGCGCCTTTACGTGCGCAATGACCGCCTGGCCGCCGAAAACTCCGCCCCCCGTGATGACCCTCGCTGATTTCCTCATCGGTGCCGTCGCGCTCGCGATCTTTTTGCTGCCCGGCTGGATTGCCGCCCGGATCGGCCGACAGGAGAAACCCTGGTTGGCGGGATTCATCACGAGCACTGTCGCCTTGGTCACCGTGCTCCTTGCCCTGGACGCGGTCGGGTCAGCACTCACGCTCACCCACGTCCTGGGACTGTGGCTGGGATTGACCGCCGTTCTCGCCGGACTGGGCCGAAAATCCCTCTTTCAACCTTCGACCCCCGGCGCCGCGCCGTGCTTTGCCTGGCGGGAACACTGGCCGCTGTTCCTCGTGCTGGTGCCGGCTTTTGCGGTGGTGATTTACCGGGCGGGCACGCAACCCCTGTTCGGCATCGATACGGTTTTCCGCTGGAATTATCTCGCCCAGCAGATGTTCGCCCGCGCTTCGCTCGGGTTCTATCCACCGGTCACGGTCAGCGACTATGAAGTCTACGCCTGGCCCGATGGCATCGCGCCCGCGGTCTCCGCCTTCTATTTCTGGTGCTACTCCGTGGCCGGCGCCGCCCGGCCGGGGCTGACCGCGGTCGGCGTGGTTTTCCAATATGTCCTGCTCGTCGCGGGCACGTTTGCCCTCGCGCGCCGGTTGTTCTCCGACCGGGCCGCGGCCTTTGCCTGCGCGCTGCTCGCCTGCTCGCCGGTCGTCTCCTGGGCCACGGCGATGGGCCAGGAAACCGGCCTGACAGCCCTCGCGCTGGTCGGCCTGCTGCTTTATCTGCCGCGGAACCGCGCGGAGGAAACGACCGGCGCGGTGGTCATCGCCGGCCTGGCGGCCGGACTCGGCGGCCTCGCGCGCGAGTATGGCCTCGCCTTCATCGCCTTCGGGTGCGCGCTGGCCGTGCTGCGCCGACTGTCAGCTCGCTCGCTCGTGATTTTCACCCTGACGGCCGCGCTCGCCGTCCTGCCGTGGTATCTGCGCAACTGGCTGCGCACGGGCAACCCCCTCTTCAATCTCGATGTCGCCGGATGGTTCCCCGTCAATCGCGCGCACGTTTGGCTGATGCAGAGCTACCAAGTCGAATTCGGCTGGGCCACCCAGCCGCTCGCCGCGTATCGTTTCCTGGTGGTCAACTGCCTGGCCGCGCTGCTCGGGGGCCTCGCCGGCATTTTCCTGGCGGGTCGTCCCGGGCGGGCTCTGCTGGCTGCCAGCGCCATCATCGTTTTTCTCTGGGCCACTTCGCTGGGTTACACCGCCGCGGGCTTCACGACTGCCATCCGCGTGTTGAACCCGGCGCTCGTGTTGGGCGCCGTGCTCGGCGGCGCGGCGCTGGCCCGCTGGCTGCCGGGAACGCGCCATCTCGCCGGGGTCAGTCTCGCGCTGGGACTTCTAGCCACCGACGCGGCGCTGCGGGCGCTCACGCTGCCGGGGACGGTTTACAAAATTCCGCCCGGGGACTGGCTCACCGCCGGCGGGGCGGTGCATGCCTACCATGCCCGCCCGATTTATGCCCAGATCGCGCAACTCGCCGGCCCCAAACGCATCCTCGTGCTCGGACCCAACGCCCAGCTCACGCTCCGCGGCGCCCGCACGGTTCCGCTGTGGAGTCCCGACGTCGCCTTCCTGTTCGATCCCCGTTTGAAGCCCGCCCAAACCGCCGCCCTGCTCCGCCAAGCCCAAATCGGTTTCATCTTCCTCAACCGCGGGCCCGCCAATGAACGCTACCTGGTGCGCAGCCCGTATTTTCGCGACCCTGGCGACACGTTGCGCGTCGTCATGCAGGACGGGGACATGCTATTGCTGAAAATCGTGGACCCTTCCTGATTCCAAGAGCCCACCCTGCCATGTTAATGGAGCTTCTCTTCTGCGTCCTACTTTTCCTTGTCGTGACCTTCGGATTGGCTTGGCCGCTCGTTGCCCGGCTCACGCTAGAAAGCGGGGAAAAACTGGTCGCCGCCGCGATCTTGTCCTGGCTGGGGATCTATCTGGGCGCCTTTGCCCTCTACCTCACGCACCTGCCCGCAGTCGCCTGCTGGATCCTGCCGGCCCTTGCTTGCGTCGGTTTCGTCACCACGGGGCGCACTCTCATCGCGGAGCTTCGCGCCCCCGAACCGCGCGCCCTGCTGACGGGACAACTCCTGGTGACTGGTTGGTGCCTGGGGTGGCTGTGGTTCATCTCCAGTTACACCGGCGGCGGCTGGACGAGTGACTGGTTCGAGCACTGGGAACGCACGTTGTTCTTTGTCGATCGCTGGCCGACCGACTCCCTGTTCCTCGGCGTCTACGCCCTGCCCGCGCGCCCGCCACTGGCCAACCTCGTGACCGGGTTCTTCCTCGAGCTCACCCAGCGGAATTTTGCCCACTACCAGCTGTTCACGCTGCTGCTCAACACGCTTGCGTTCCTCCCCGCCGCGCTGCTGGTGCGCCGGTTCAGCCGGCCGGCCGGACTCGCCGGCCCGTCCGGAAGCCAGACGGCCGTGGCCGTGCTGGCCGTGCTGCTGATGCTGAATCCCTCCTTCGTGGAGAACGCGACCTTCGCTTGGACAAAGCTCACCGCGGTTTTCTTCATCCTCGCCGGCCTGTATTTCTTCCTCCGCGCGCTCGATCCCTCCCCGCCGCGCGCCGCCGGCCCGCTCTGCGCAGTGGCCTTCGCCGCGGCGCTTCTCACCCACTATTCCGCCGGGCCCTACGTGCTGCTGTTGGCGATCGCCTGGTTCCTCCTGCAACGTGGCCGCTGGAGCGCGGTGGGTTTCTGGCGCCAAACCGGCGTCCTCGCGGTCCTCGGCGGCCTAGTGCTCGCGACGTGGTTCGCCTGGTCGCTGGCCGTTTACGGCGCGCACACGACGCTGCTTTCCAATTCCAGCGTGACCGTGAAGGACGTGCACTCCGGCAATCAGCTGCTGCGGGTCGCCCTCAATCTCCGTGATACGATCGTCCCGCATTTCCTGCGTCCGCTCGACGGCGCCCTGATCGCCCAATCCAGCCGCTGGGGCTACTGGCACGACTGGTTTTTCCAGCTGTATCAGGTCAACCTGTTCTTTGTCTTCGGCAGCGTCGCCTGGCTGGTTCTCCTCCGCGAACTCGCGCGCGGCTGGGGCGCGTCGCCCGCGGTAAGCCGGTGGTTCTGGGCGCTGTTAACGGGCGGGGTGATTGTCCTCGGCGTCGCCGTGCATGGTGCGCGCGACCTTTGGGGCCTGGCGCACATTTGCCTGCAGGCGTTGCTCGTGCTGGGCCTTGCCTACCTCTCGGCACGCTGGACCATGCTCGCCCGCGCGTGGCGGATCGTGCTGGTCGCGGGCGCCGCGGTGGACTTCCTCCTCGGTATCGCGCTGCACTTTGCGGTGCAAAGTTACGTGCTGGACCGCTGGCTGGCGCCGGACCGCACGCCCGAGGCGATCCTGCGCAGTTACTCGGAATCGTCCCTGATGAACGCCGAGGCCAAGATGATTCACCATCTCGGGTTCTTCCACGACGCCTTTGGCTTCCCTGCCGCGGGCGTCCTGGTGTTCCTCGCCGGCATCCTGCTCCTGGCCCTCGTGGGCACCCGGAATCGCGCTCGCACCGCATGACGTCCTGGCTGTCGCAACGGCTCCATCCCCCGGCTCCCGCGCCCGCACCCGCGCGCGACTTCGCCCTCGAGGGCATGCGCGGACTTTGCGCCGCGCTTGTGGTCTATGCCCACCTCTTTCTGCCGATCCGGGTCCTCGACCCGGCGTGGTCGCCTTCGCCGCGTTTCTCGTGGTTCAACCTCGGCTATGCCGCGGTCCTCTTCTTTTTCGTGCTCTCAGGCTACGTCATCGGGCTCGTCACGACCGAACCGGCCACGGGTCCGGGAGTCCGGCGCTACGTCCTGCATCGCGCCGCACGATTGCTGCCGCTCAACACCGTGGCCGTGCTGGTCTGCGGCCTGCTGTTGGCCTGGCCGGCGTGGAAAATCGTGACCGGCAATTTGCTGCTGCTGCAAAACGACGAGCCGTATCCCCTGCTGGGAAATTTTCCCGTGCTGGAGGACAACCCCAACCTCTGGAGCCTGAACTACGAGGCGGTCTTCTATCTCGGCTTCGTCGTCCTGTGGTGGCGGCGATCGCGGGTGGGCTGGTTGCTCAGCCTGCTGGTCGTATTGGTCGTCGCACACGCCGTGGGTTTGCCAGTGCCGCGGGTGTTCGCACGCTACGCCTGCGGGGCACTTTTCTGGGTCGCCGGCCTGATGGTCGCGTGGCTCACGCCGCCCCGTGATGCGAACGCGCCGCGCACGGCGTGGCCGGCCGCGGGCCTGATCGCCTACGCCATCTGGACCTTCGCGCCGCTGCGCACGATTCTGCTGCAGCTTCACCTCTTCAACTGGGTCTGGCCCGGTCCCACCCCGATCTCGCCGCACCGGTGCGATTTTCTCCCCGCCTGCGTTTGGCTGCTGCTGGCTCTCTCCGGGCGGGCGCCCCGCCTCCAACGAAGCTTCGGCTGGATCTGTTGCGCACTCGCGGTCGCGGGAGCGGCGAGCCGCGTCTGGGTGGGCGAATGGCGGGAAGTCGATACGGTCGCTGCGGTGGCGTTGGTGGCCGCTGGTGCGCTCCTGCACCGCCCCTGTTCGCTCCGCCCCATGGAATGGCTCGCCCCGCTGGGCGCGGTTTCGTTCGGCCTCTACATCATCGCCGCACCGCTGCAGCTCGGCCAGCGGGTCCTGTTTCCCACGTTCGCCGGGTCGGGCCTGACGTTCTCCGTGCGACTTGTCGCCGTGGTGGCAGTCGTCGCCGGCGCCGCCTGGGTGCTCGAGCGGCGCATCGCCCCGCCCGTCGGTCGCTGGATCCGGCGGCTGGGCGCGCCGGCTCAGGACCGGGAAAAGCTGCCCGCGGGCACGTCGTAGTCCCCGTGCTTGTGCTCGCCCTGCCACCGATAATCCTCAGCCTTGCGTTGGTCTCCTCGCCACCTCGCGGATAACTCCATGCCCGCCCCCGCCGCCAAAATCGCCGTCGTCATTCCCGTCTTCAACGAGGCAGCCGTGCTGCCCGAGTTGTTCGCGCGCCTCGCCGCCACGTTTGATGGCCAGCCGGGCGACGCGTGGACCGCGGTGCTCGTGGATGACGGCAGCCGCGACCAGTCAGCGGCGCTCATCCGGGCGCAGTCGGCGCGGGATCCGCGCTTTGAACTCGTGGAGCTCTCGCGCAACTTCGGCTTCCAGGCCGCGCTGTCGGCCGGGCTCGGGCACGCTGCGAAGGCCGACGCCGTCGTGACGATGGACGCCGACCTGCAGGACCCGCCGGAAGTCATCCCGGCGCTCGTCGCCGCCTGGCGGGACGGCGCGGAAGTGGTGCGGGCGACGCGCCGCACGCGCGCCGAGACTGGGCTGCGCCGCGTGGGTTTCGATTTTTTTCACGCCCTCTTCGGCCATCTGTCGGACTATCCGATCGAGCCCAACAGCGGCACCTTCGGCCTGCTCGGCCACCATGCGGTCGCGGCGTTTCACCAGCTGCCGGAGCGCAACCGTTTCTTTCCCGGCCTGCGCGCGTGGATCGGCTTCGCCACCGCCGACGTGCCGTATGACCGGCAGGAGCGCGCCGCCGGCCAGCCCCAGCAGACCTTTCGCCGGCTCGTGCGCTACGCCCTCGATGGCGTGTTCAGTTTTTCCCACCTGCCGCTGCGGCTGCTGACCTATGCGGGGGTGTTCACGGGCACCATTGGTTTCTGCCTGGGCCTTTACTACGTGATCAAGCGCCTCATCGCCATCGAGACGGCACCGACGGGTTTCACGACCCTCGCCGCACTGGTGCTATTCCTCGGCGGCGTGCAGCTCATCGCCATCGGCGTGCTCGGGGAATACCTCGGTCGTGTTTACGACGAGGTGAAGCAGCGCCCGGTTTACCTCGTCAAGCCGCCCCGGCCGCGGACCTGAACCATGCGCGGCACCGCGGCGACGCTCGTGGCGGGCGGGTTGCTCGCGCTCTTCGGCTGGATGGCCGCCAGCGTGTCGCGGGAACACTGCACGACGGCGGACGAGTTGAACTACGTCACGGCCGGCTACAGCTACTGGAAGCTCGGCGATTTCCGCCTGCCGCCCGAGGCCGGCAACTTGCCCCAGCGCTGGGCCGCGTTGCCGCTGCTCGCCCAGGACCTGCATTTCCCCCGGCTGGACCAGCCGGCGTGGCGCAACGCCGACGTCGGCCTGCTCGGCCAGCAGTTTTTCCACGCCTCGGGCAATGACCCCGCGCGGATGCTCGCCGCCGCGCGCGCCATGATCGCGCTGCTCGGCGTGGCCTGCGGCGTGCTCGTGTTTCTTTGGTCCCGGTCGCTCTTCGGAATCAAGGGCGCGCTGGTTTCCACCGCGCTGTTCGCGTTCTGCCCCAACCTGCTGGCGCATGCCGGCCTCGCCACCAGCGACATGGCGGCGACGCTCGGCTTCCTCGCGGCGGTGCTGGCCGGCTGGCGCCTGCTGCACCGCGTGACGCTGGGACGCGTGCTGGTGGCCGGCGCGGCGTTTGCGCTGCTGGCGTTGAGCAAATTTTCCGCGCCACTGCTGGTCCCGATCCTCGCGCTCATGGCCATCGCCCGCGCCTGGCGCGGCGCGGCGCTGACCGTCCGGCTGGGAAGACTTAGCAAGCGCGTCCGCGGCGGGCGCGCCGCGCTGGCCCTCACCGGGGCGTTCGCCGGGGCGGTGCTCGTGGCCGGGGTCCTCATCTGGGCCGCCTATGACTTTCGCTACGCCGCGCTGCGCAGTGCGGGTCAGTTCAATGTCCCTTGGGAGGACGTGCTGCGCCCGGAAGCCGGGTCCGCGCCCGACGCGGTCCAGACGGTGGTGGCGACGCTGCGCGCGGGGCATTTGTTGCCGGAGGCGTGGCTCTACGGCCTCGCGACGGTCAATCACTTCTCACACTACCGCATCGCCTATTTCCTCGGCGACGTGCGCACGACGGGCTGGCTGGCGTTCTTCCCGGTCGCGTTCCTGCTGAAGACCACCCTGCCCGCGCTGGCGTTGCTGCTGGCGGCAGGAGTCTGCCTCGCAAGACGGCCGCAGTCGGGCCCGCGCTGGCGGCTGCTTTACCGGCTCACGCCGCTGGCGGTGTTTGCCGCGGTCTACGCCGGCTTCGCGCTTTCCAGCCATCTCAACCTGGGCCTGCGCCACATCCTGCCGCTCTATCCAGTGTTCTACATCGGCGCTGGCGCGGTCGCGCTGGGGCTTCGCCGCAGGTGGCTCGTCGTGATCACGGTCGCCCTGCTCGCCTGGCACGCGGCGGCGTCGCTCGCGATTCGCCCCAGCTACCTCGCCTATTTCAACCCCCTCCGCGGCGGACCGGCGCACGGCTACGAGCTATTCGTGGACAGCTCGCTCGACTGGGGCCAGGACCTGCCCGGGCTCAAGCGCTGGCTCGACGGGAATGTCCACGGCGAGAAGGTCTTCCTCTCCTATTTCGGTTCGGGTTCACCCGTGGGCGAAGGTATCAAGGCCACGCGTCTGGCCGACGGGAATTTCGATCCGGAGCAGCGCGAGGTGGCGCCGGCGATGACGGGCGGCGTGTATTGCATCAGCGCCACGATGTTCCAGCAGATCTACACGCTGGTGCGGCACGGCTGGACGCCGGTCCACGAGCGCCGCTACCAGGAATTGCGCACGTGGGCGGACGCGTGGCTGGCCGACCTCGACCACACGCCGCGCGAGGCGGCGCTGCCGCTGATGATCGAATTGGAACACCTGCGCTTCGGCCGACTTTGCGCTGGTTTGCACCGGCGGACGCCGGATGCCGAGGTGGGTTACTCCATCCTGATCTTTCGTTTGACCGACGCGGACGTGAAAGCCGCGCTGGACGGGCCGCCGCCTTTTGCGCCCTGACATGCGTGTTTTCCCCGCGCTACTTGGGCTCGCACAAAATGCCGGCTTTCCCAAGCTGGCTGGGCCACGTCTCGCCCGGACTCCGGGTTGAATCGATGCTGTCTTCCACCTCCAATCCGTCCCTGCCCATCCGCCCCGCTACCGAACCGTGCGGCGCGGGCTCCTGACCATGCGGCGCCATGCAGCGACGTGGGCGGCGGGCGTGTTGCTCGTCCTGTTTGGCTGGATGGCCGCGAGCGTGTCGCGCGAGCACAGCACGACCGCGGATGAGATCTTTCACGTCACGGCCGGCTACAGCTATTGGAAACTCGGTGATTTCCGCCTGCAGCCGGAAAACGGCAACCTGCCGCAGCGGCTGGCGGGGCTGCCACTGCTCTTCCAGGACGTGCACTTCCCGAGTTTGGACCAGCCGGCGTGGCGAACGGCGGACGTCGCGGTGATCGGCCACCAGTTTTTCTACGAGTCCGG
>Ga0316222_1003734_pt1 | contig 14637 bp, 10 predicted proteins | sample TBH18011metaG_FD_206008 | JGI IMG/M metagenome (GOLD analysis project Ga0316222, IMG submission 206008) | Freshwater microbial communities from Trout Bog Lake, Wisconsin, USA - TBH18011 | ecosystem: Environmental > Aquatic > Freshwater > Lake > Hypolimnion/Profundal zone | place: USA: Wisconsin...
CAGCCCGGCATCCCGCGAAACGGAAACATGTAGCCGGACAGCAGCAGCGACGGTAGGAAAAAGAAGAACGCCATCTGCACCGCCTGCAACTGGTTTTTGGCGATGGTCGAAAACGTGATGCCCACCGCGAGGTTCGCCACGATGAACAAAAACGTCAGCGCCACCAGCAGCGGCACGCTGCCGATGAACGGCACGTCGAACAGGAATTTCGCCGCCAGCAGCACCAGCGCCACCTGCACATACCCGACCATGATATACGGCACGATTTTTCCCACGATGACTTCGCCGGGATGCACGGGCGTGGACAAAAGATTTTCCATCGTGCCGCGCTCGCGTTCGCGCGTGATGGCGAGGCCGGTGATGATGATCATCGTCATCGTGAGCATCACGCCCATGAGGCCGGGGACGATGTTGTATTGGCTGATGCTCTCGGGATTGTAATGCTGGTGCGAGACGATGTTGAACGGCGGCACGGTGGACTGCAATTTTGCCAGCGGCCCGGTGAGGTCGCGGTTGATGACGGTGGTGGCGAGCTGGCTGACGGCCGCCTGCGCGAACCCGACGGCGGACGGGTCGGTGGCGTCGGCTTCGAGCAGCAAATCCGGTTTTTCGCCGCGCAGAAGTTTCCGCGAAAAATCCACCGGGATGGTCACGGCGAACTGCACCTTGCCCTCGGCGAGCCAGTTCTGGATTTCCGCCGGGCCGTGCGCCTCGCGCGTGATGTCAAAATAGCTGCTGTTGCGCAGCCCCCAGATAAGCGTGCGCGAAAACACGCTGTTGTCCGCCGCATAGACCGCCGTCGGCAGGTGCTTGGGATTCGAGTTGATGGCGTAGCCGAAGAGAATCAACTGGATCATCGGGATGCCGACCATCATGCCAAAAGTCAGCCGGTCGCGCCGCATCTGGATGAACTCCTTCAGCACGATGGCGAAGAAACGCGGGAGGCTGAAGGTCATCGGAAATTCCTTTCCGAAACATTCAACATCCAACATTCAACGCTCAACGGCCAACCAATGCCCGAATTGAACACTATTGGATGTTCGACGTTGAATGTTGAATGTTGGATGTTTTCCATTGTCTCAAGAGAAATTGTCCTTGGCGGTTTCCATCAGGCTGATGAACACGTCTTCCAGGCCGGATTCAATTTTCACCCAGCGATGCGCGTTGGTCTGGAACGGTGCGATGCTGGCGTGCAGTTTTTCCGCGTTGCGCCCGCTGACGTGCAGCGTGGTGCCGAACGCGACGACTTGTTCCACACCGGGCAGACTGCGGATTTTGTCCGCGAGCGCCGCCAGATTTTCGCCGGAAACTTCCCACGTCGTCAACCCGCCGGCCTTTACGACCTCGGCCACTGTTCCGCTGGCAAGCAGATTGCCGTAGGCGATGTAGGCGAGCCGATGGCAGCGCGACGCCTCGTCCATGTAATGCGTGGTGATGAGAAACGTCAGCCCCTCGGCGGCAAGCTTGTGAATTTCCTCCCAGAAATCGCGCCGCGCCTTCGGATCCACGCCGGCGGTCGGCTCGTCGAGGAGCAGCAATTGCGGCTCGTGAATCAAACACGCGGCGAGCGCAAGCCGCTGCTTCCAGCCGCCGGACAAAGTGCCCGCGAGCTGCTTGCGCCGCTCGACCATGCCGAGGCGTTCCAAACTTTTTTGCACGGCGGCCTGGCGCTCCGGCATCAAATAGAGCCGCGCGATGAAATCCAGATTTTCCTCGATGGTCAAATCCTCGTAGAAGGAAAATTTCTGTGTCATGTAGCCGACGCGCTTTTTGATCTCGGCGGATTCGCGGCGGAAGTCGAGGCCGAGACAATTCCCGCTGCCGGCGTCGGGTTTCAACAAACCGCAGAGCATCCGCAGGAACGTGGTCTTGCCGCTGCCATTCGGGCCGAGGAAGCCGTAAATCTCGCCGGGCCGCACCTGCATGGCGATGTCATTGACAACGGTGCGCGCGCCGAATTTCTTCGTCACGCCGCGCACGTCAATGGCAAAGGTTTCCATGCTAGACGCCGCGCTGCTCCGGCGGCCAGATGATCTTGTGCTGCTGGATCTGGAACCGCACCGGCAGCGCGTCGGCGATAATTTTTTCGGCCAGCTCCTTCCGCGAGATTGGCGTGTGCCGGGCGGGAACCTTCTTGAGCACCTTGTTCTGCTGCCCCGATGTGAGCGGGTGCACCCAGGAAAGCAGCAGCGGACAAACGGTCGCCAACTGGTGCTCGGCGATTTGGAGCTTGGCCCAGTCATAATCCTCACGCGTGCCGATGACGAACTTGATTTCATCCGTGGCTTTCAGGTGCGCGAGGTTGGAGATCAGGTTCCGGTTGGATTCGCCGCTGGACGGGCATTTCAAATCCATGATGCGCCGGACGCGCGGGTCAATCTTGGAAATGTCATGCGCGCCGCTAGTTTCAATCAATACGGTGAAACCGTCATCGCAGAGCGCTTTCATCAGCGGCAAAGAATTTTTCTGGAGCAGCGGTTCGCCGCCGGTCAGCTCGACCAACGGCAGTGACGAGTAACGAGTGGCGAGTGGCGAGTTTCTGAAAGGCTTTGCCAGCTCGCGGACTTTTTCCATAATTTCCGCGATTGCTTTCTTTTTGCCTTCGGTAAAGGCGTAAGCGGTGTCGCAGTAGGAGCAGCGCAGGTCGCAGGCGGTGAGCCGGATGAAGACGCACGGCAGGCCGGCGAAGGTGCTTTCGCCCTGTAGGCTCAGGTAGATTTCGTTGACGACGAGGGTGCCGGTCACAGGCGCAGTCTAGCCGGGCGCGCGAAAAAAGAAATGCCATTGCACGATGGAAGTTGGCTTTTCCCGGCGGGATGGATTATTTTTCTTCAAACCTGTCCAGAAGTTTTGATGAACCGATTCATTCGCCGTGCTATTGTCCTCGCCGTGCTACTGGCGGGCGCGGGCAAGATTTGGGCGGGCGGCAGCGGGCTGAACGTGATTGTGGTGGTGAATCAGAACAGCACCAATTCGCTGCAACTAGGCAACGACTATTGCGAGCAGCGTGGCGTGCCACCGCAGAATTTGCTGCGCCTGACGAACTGGACGGGCGGTTCCATCAACTGGAGCCCCGGCGATTTCCGAACCAACCTGCTCAATCCGCTGCTGGCCATGGTCGCCGGCCGCGGGCTGACGAACCAGGCGCAGTTTGTCCTGCTGTCCATGGACATTCCGTATCGAGTGACGGACGGATACAACGTGGACAGCACCACGGCGGCCTTGTTTTACGGATTCAAGACCAACGATGATCCGAGCCTGGGAACCTGCTCGCTGCCGGATAATTCCTCCAACAGTTACGCCTACTCCGAACTGCCCTTCAGCCAGGCGCCGCCGGACACGGCCGCCACCAACTCGTTTCTGGCCATGATGCTCACGGATACCAACCTCGCCGCCGCCGAAGCCACCCTCAACCACAGCATGGCGGCGGATGATTCGTATCCGACCCAGACCGTCTATCTCGCCAAAACCAGCGATGGCATCCGCAACGTCCGGTTTACTGAGTTTGACAATTCGGTTTTTGAAAACCAAGTAATCGGCAATTATGCCGTGAACCGCATTGACACCGATTCCACCGCCGCCACCAATCTTTTTGGCCTGCTGACGGGGCTGGCAAATTACTCGCTGGCGACAAATGCTTTTGTGCCCGGCGCCTTGGGCGACAGCCTGACCTCTTATGGTGGTTATATTCTGGATCCAAATGGGCAGACACTGGCGCTGGCGTTTTTGGAGGCCGGGGCGGCCGGCAGCTATGGCACGGTGATCGAGCCTTGCAACTACACGCAGAAATTCCCTGCCCCGGTGGATTATTTTTATCAGGCGCGCGGTTTTTCGCTGGCCGAGGCCTACTACCAAAGCGTGCTGAATCCGTTTGAGGGACTGTTCGTGGGCGAACCGCTCGCGGCGCCGTTCGCCCGTCCCGGCAGCGCGAACTGGACTTCGCTGACGAACGGCGCGGGGTTGAGCGGAACCGTGACACTGAACCTGAATTTCACCGCCGCCGCCACCAACCTGCCGCTGGCGCAGGCGGATTTGTTTGTGGACGGCACATTTTTCCAGACGATGACCAACCTGCCGCCCGCCGCCGGCAATATTCTTTCGGTCGTTCTGAACGGTTACACCAACAATTACACCGTGCTGACCAATGACACTTTGCCCAGCGCCGCCGTGGGTCTCGCGAGCCTGTTGAACCTGCAAAGCAGTCTTACGAAAGTTGCGGCTTTCCCGGTGGGCGACCGGATTGAACTGCAATCGCTGGCCACCAATGTTCCCGGCAGCAATGTGACTTTGAGCGCCAGCGCCGCCAGCGGTTCTGCAACCAATCTAACAACGCATTTGACCGCCGCCCGGCCGGCGTTTCTCGATACCGTTGCCACCGGCTATCAATATGTGACGGTCAGCAACACGCCCATCGTCGGCGACTGGCTGCAGTTCACCTTCACCAAAACCAACGGCGCGATGGTGACGCTGGCCGTCACCAACACGACCACCGGCACCACCGTCGGGACGATGGCGCAAAACTTGGTGAACCTGATCAACGCCAACCCGACGCTCCAGGCCACCGACGGTGTGATCGCGGCGGATTTGTTCGACTATGATCCGTATAGCCTGCCGATCGTGCAATTTTTTCTGTATGCCCGCACGCCGGGCTGGCCGGCCTCGCAAATTCTGGCCACGTTGACCAGCTCCACCAATCTGCTGACAACACCGGCCGGCACAAATCCGCTGGCGGACAACGTTTCCGATCTCCGGCCGCGCAATCATCTTTATGTGAGCGCGGGAACGAATTTATTGCCGGTCAATTTTGCGTTGGACACCACGCAACTGCCCGATGGCTGGCATCAGTTGACCGCCGTTGCCTACGAAGGCACGAGTGTCCGCACCCAAACCCGTGTCGTGCGGAACGTGCAAATCCAAAACACCAGCCTGTCCGCGACGCTGGCCGCGCTGCCCGCCGGCACCAACACCAGCCAGGTGCAATTCGCGGTGACGGCCAGTGCCACCAACATTGTGCGCATCGAACTGTTCAGCACCGGCGGCTCGGTAGGCGTGGCCACCAACCTGGCCGCCGCCGTCTTCACCGTTAACACCGCGTATCTGGGGCTGGGTGTGCATCCGTTTTACGCGCTGGTCACCGACTCGGCCGGGCATCGTTACCAGACGCAGACTGTCTGGGAAATCATCCCTGTAATCACGCTCACGCTGGCCGGCATGCCGCCGGTGCTGGCGTGGCCGGCCATCACCGGCCGCCAATATGTTTTGCAGTCCACGACAAACCTGGCGACCGCGTTTCAGACCATGACGAACATCGCCGCGACCAATTCCGTCATCCAATGGCCGGTTGCCACGACCGGCGGCGCGGAATTTTACCGGGTGCAAGTGACCCCGTAATTCAGGCCAAAGATTTCCGCGCGCCTGGAGAAACCTGGCCGAGCGCAAAGAATTTTCCGATGCGGTAGCTGTTAGCAATCGCCGCCGTGATGAAGTTTTTTCCAAGCTCCACCGCGCGCGGCAAGTCGTAGCCGAGCGCCAGCGCGGAGCAAATCGCGGCGGAATAAGTGCAACCGGTGCCGTGCGTGGAAACGCCCTTCACGAACGGCGCGGACAGCAGCAGCTCAGTTTCGCCGTCGAAGAAAACGTCAATGGCCATACAAGAATTCTTCAGATGGCCGCCCTTCGCCAAAACCGCGCAGCCGTAGCGCGCATGAATTTTTCGGGCGGCAAAGCGCAAATCTTCCGGCGACGATATTTTCTGTTCCGTTAGGATTTCCGCCTCGTCCAGGTTCGGCGTGACGAGCGCGGCGCGCGGCAGCAGTTTTTCGCGCAGGATTTTTTCCGCCGCCGGCTGGAGCAGCCGCGCGCCGCTGGTTGAGACCATCACCGGGTCAACAATCAATGGCGGAGTGCGGAGTGTGGAGTGCGGAGTGCGGAAAAATTGTGCGACTACGGAAATGTTTTGCGCGGAGAATAACATTCCGGTTTTAACAGCTACCGGGTTCAGCTCTTCAAACACGGCCTCAATCTGCTGGCGCAGCATTTTAGGCGAGCACGGCTCGACGGCCAGAACGCGCTTGGGATTTTGCGCGGTGAGACACGAAATCGCGCTTGCGCCGTGGACACCGAGCGCGGCGAAAGTTTTCAAATCAGCCTGGATGCCCGCGCCGCCGCCGCTGTCGGAACCGGCGATGGTCAGCGCGACGGGTAAAGTTTTTCTCGTAGTCATAATCTGAAACCGGCGGGAAAATTTAACGCAAAGGCGTCAAGAGGCAAAGACGCAAAGCCGTGGCAATTTAATTTTCCTGACAACTCAGCGCCATGGCGACTTGGCGTAAAAAATTTGAACTTTATGAATTGCGCCGCATATTGTCTGGCGCATGGACAAAGACAAAGTTGCCGAGATTTTGACGGAAATTGGAACGCTGCTGGAATTGAAGGGTGAAAATCCTTTCAAGACGCGCGCCTACGCGAACGGCGCGCGGACGATTGAAGGTTTGACCGAGCCGCTGGCAACGCTGGTCGCGGAAAAACGGCTGGGCGAAATCAAGGGCATCGGCGAAGCGCTCGAACAGAAAATCACGGAGCTGGTCGAGACGGGAAAATTGAAATACTACGATGAACTCAAGGCGTCCATCGCGCCGGGGCTGATCGAGATGCTGGAAATTTCTGGTCTTGGGCCGAAGAAAATTCAGGCAATGAACAAGCAGCTTGGCATTGATTCGATTGAAAAACTTGAGGCCGCTTGCAAGGCGGGAAAAGTGGCGGAGTTGGACGGCTTCGGTGAAAAAACGCAGGCGAACATTTTGGAGGGCATCGCGCGCAAGCGCGCTTACGCGAGCAAACATCTGTTGAGCGACGCGTGGCTGGCGGCGGAGCCGCTGCTGGAGGATTTGCGTTCGCAGCCGGACGTGATCCGGTGCGGCACGGCGGGCAGCCTGCGGCGGTTTAAGGAAGTCATCGGCGACATTGATCTGCTCGCGTCGTCCAAAAATGCGGCGAGCGTGATTGAATTTTTTGTGTCTCAACCGGGCATCGTGAAAATTCTCGCGCGCGGTGAAACGAAGGCGAGCGTGATTTTGGAGGGCGGCATTCAATGTGATTTGCGCGTGGTGAGCGATGCGGAATTTCCCTTCGCGCTGGCGTATTTCACCGGCAGCAAGGAGCACAACATCGTGATGCGGCAGCGGGCAATTTCGCGCGGCCTGCGGCTGAATGAATACGGCCTGTTCAAATCAAAAGAAGAGACCCGCGACACAAAACTGCTCGTGCCGTGCCAGACGGAGGAAGACATTTTTGCCAAGCTGGACCTGGCGTTTGTGCCGCCGGAGCTGCGCGAAGACCACGGCGAATTTCTGGCGGGCGAGAAAAATGATCTGCCGAAACTGGTGGAATGGTCGGACTTGAAAGGCGCATTGCACAACCACTCGAACTGGAGCGACGGGCACAACACGCTGGAGGAAATTGCCGAATATATGGAGGATTTGGGGCTGGAATATTGGGCGATTACGGATCACTCGAAGGCGTCGTATCAGGCGAACGGGCTGGACGCGAAACGGCTGCGCGAACAGATTTTGGAAATCAAAAAGGTGAACGAGAAAATCGCGGCGCGCGGGAGCGGTTTCCGGCTGTTGCCGGGCAGCGAAGTTGACATTTTGAAGGACCGGCTAGATTTCGATGATGAGGCGTTGGCGGAATTGGAAGTGGTCGTCGCCAGCCTGCACGTTCCCAGCAGCAGCGAGGCGGAGAACACGAAGCGGCTGATCCGCGCGGCGGAAAATCCTTTCGTTCATATGCTCGGTCATTTGACGGGACGACTGCTGCTGGAACGCGAGCCGTATCCGGTGAACGTGCCGGCGGTGATTGACGCGTGCGCGGCGACGGGGACATGGATCGAACTGAACTGCAATCCGCGCCGGCTGGATTTGGATTGGCGGCACTGGCCTTACGCGAAAAGCAAGGGCGTGAAATGCGTCATCAATCCAGACGCGCACCGGAACGCGCACGCGGGCTTTTTGCGGCTGGGTGCGGGCGTGGCGCGGAAGGGTTGGCTGGAAAAGACGGACGTGGTGAACACGCTGTCGCGGTCAAGGCTGGAACGTGAATTGAAACAAAAACGTTACAAACACAAGGCGTAATGGTGTCAATTCCATAAATTTATGGCGGTTTGCCTGTGTGCGGCCCTGAATAATTGCCGGAAAATTGTTTTGACGGGCAGCTTGCCCGGCTGATAAATTTGACAGGCAATCGGCCGTTAGGAATCTTTTTTGAATGGGAAGAACTGCCTACGGTCAAAAGCTGAACGTCGTATAATGAAAAAAATCTTTGTTTCGGTCGGACTGGCGGCGGCGGGTGCTGCCGGCTTGCCATCCGTGCATGCGCAAAGCATGGACGCAGGAGCTTCGCCGAAAATTTGGAACGTGGCGGCCAACCTGCGGGGATTTTACGACGACAACTACGCGGTGGCGCATGACAAGACCGGCAGTTTTGGTTTTGAGTTGAGACCTTCAGTCTCGGCCAATGTAGCGCTCCAGCAGACTGATATCGGTGTGCGATACACCTTCGGGATGTATTATTATCTGCAGCGCGCTCAAAATGGCATTGACCCGCTGGATTACACTCATCAGGGCGATTTCTGGCTGGATCACTCTTTTAATGAGCGCTTCAAGCTGACGCTTGCGGATACGGTGGCCGTCGGCCAGGATCCGCAGTTGGTGCAAGGCGGATCCGTGATTCGCGTGAACGGCAACAACGTGGCCAACACTGCCACCGCCACTCTGAATTCGGAATGGACGCGCCAGTTCAGCACGACCACTCATTACGGCAACAATCTGGTTGTTTACGACAACGGCGGCACGAATTCACCCAGCAATCCGAGTCAGGCGGCGTTGCTGAACCGGATGCAACAGGATGTTGGCACGACGTTCAACTGGCAGTTCCAGCCGGAAACCACCGGCTTCATCGGGTATGACTTCACCTGGGTGAACTACACCGGCAATGCGCCGATTGCGCCTCAGTATGTTTTAATCAATCCGCCAAACATCAGGACGGTCAATTACTACAGCGACGCCCGCAACTACCGCACCCACACACTCTACTTAGGCGTGTCCGAGGAGTTCAGCCCCAATTTAAGCGCCTCTGTCAGTTTGGGGGTATCGTCAACGTATCTGTATAATGACCCTATTTCCAAGGAGACCTCGCTGTCACCGTATGCGAATGCCAGCGTCACATACACCTATATGCCGGGCTGCTATGTGCAGGCCAATTTCACGCAGGGTCAAAATGCCACGGACGTGTCCACACCCAGTGCCAACGGCCAGTTGACGCAATATCAGGAAAGCTCGGTATTCACCTTGAGCCTAAATCATCAGCTCACTACCAAGCTGTCGGGATCGCTGATCGGCGGGTATCAATACTCCAGCTTCAAGAACGGCGCATATGAAAACAATACCGGGGACAGCGCGGTGAGCGCCGGGCTGCATCTCAATTACACGATCAACCGGCACTTTTCCGCGAATGCTGGCTACGACTTCAACGAGCTGTTTTCCACCATCAACCAGCGCGGCAACAGTCGCAACGTGGTCTACCTCGGTCTCGGGGCAAATTATTAAGGACTGCTGGATGCTTAACCCTGACATTTGAACCCCCAATCCGGGAGCCGGCTCTGCGACAGGCTCCCCTTATTATTTAAGCTATGGATCCATTGAATAATCCCGCGCCGCCTGAAGCCAGACTACACTTTCTGGACTACTGGCGCGTGATTCGCATCCGCAAGGCGATCATCATCACCGTCTTTCTCATCACCGCCATCATCGCCACGGCGGTCACCTTCATCCTGCCGGAATCCTACGCCAGCACCTGCAAGGTCAAGATTGAAAACGATGTCAACGATAGCCCCGGCGGCAATGCGCCCACGCCGTCACAGACGAGCTACGACCCGTATTTCGTCCAGACCACCTTTGAAATCATGTCCTCGTCGCTGGTGTTGAGCAACGTGGTCAGCACGCTCAACCTGAACGTGGAGTGGGGCAGAAAATACTACAACGGCGACACGCTCAAAACCACGGAGTCCATGGAAATCCTCCGGGGTCGCATGTCCTTGGCCCCCGTGCGCAGCAGCAAGCTTATTTCCATCACCGTTTATAGCGACGACCCCAAGGAAGCCGCCCTGCTGGCCAACACGATTGCTGAAGCTTATAAAACCTACCGGATTGAGACTCGCCGGGAAACTACCGTCAAAGGTTTGGACGTTTTCGAAGGCCAGTATCTCGACGAGTCCAACCAGATTCAAGCCGCCCAACAGCAGATTGAAAACCTTCGGCGCGACTTGGGCATCTCCATTGACCAGGCTGACTCTCCGGGTTTTACTTCCTCGCTCACCACCGAGCAGTTGCAATCCCTTCATAGCAAGATGATCCAAGACGAGGGCGACTACATGGAACAGTCAAACCGGCTCGCCCAGCTAAGGTCTTTTGACAACAACCGGCTCCGGGATGTGCTGCCGAATCAAGTCAACGACGGTGCCTTGACCGACCTGCTGGCCAAGCTGCACGAGGCCGAGCAGCGCATCGCCACCCTGAAAATTGACTACGCCGCCGACAACCTCAACGTGACCCGCGTCCAAACCCTGATTGACACGTTGAACCACCAGATTGATGACCGCATCGCCGGCATCCTTTCCAGCTTGGACAGCCAGGTCAGCTCAAAAAAAGCGGCGCTGGACGATCTGACCAAGTCCGTCGAGGATGCCAAGGCCAAGGACATGGAGGAATCGGCCAAATTCCAGCCCTACTACGACGCCAAGCGCAATCTGGAACAATTGCGCGGGATGCACAACCTGCTCTATTCAAAAATCGAGGCCGAAAAGCTCGACGCGGAAATTCCCAAAAGCTCAATGGTGCAGATTACCGACCGCGCCGAACCCGGCAAGACTCCCGTCAAGCCCAATCGCACGGTCAACATCGTCCTCGGCCTAGTGTTCGGACTCATCATGGGCATCGGTCTGGCCTTCTTCATCGAATACCTCGACACCAGCGTCAAGACCATTGACGACGTGGAGCGCACCTTTCAGGCGCCCGTGCTTGGCGTCATTCCGCAGAACATCGGCTACCTCGTGGACGAAGGCTCCGAAAGCAAGCACGCCGAGGCCTACCGCGTGCTGCGCACCAACCTGTTGTTCACCCGCAAGGAAGAGACGCTCAATACTATTGTCATCGTCAGCGCCGGTGCCGGCGAGGGCAAGTCCACCACCGCCATCAATCTCGCCACCGTGTTCGCGCAGGCGGCCAACCGTGTGCTGATTGTTGATTCCGACTTGCGCCGGCCAACGCTCCACAAACTTTTCAAGGTCACCAACAACCTCGGCCTGACCAATTACCTGCTCAAGCAAAATACGCTCGCTGAAATTGTCCAAACCACCGGCGTGCCCAACCTCGACTTCATGGCCAGCGGCAAGTTGCCCAACAGCTCCATGGGCATCCTCGGTTCCGCGCAGATGAAGCAGATGATCGCCGAGCTCAAGCAGCGCTACGATTTCATCTTCTTCGATTCACCGCCCATTCTCGGCGTCAGCGATGCCTCCATTCTCGCGAGCGAAGTGGATTTGGTAATGCAGGTGATTCAATACCGCCGCTATCCGCAGCCCATGACCATCCGCGCCAAGCAGATGATTGAGAAGGTCGGCGGCAACTTCGTCGGCATCGTTCTCAATAACATCAATATGTCGCAGGATGAAGGCTACTATTACTATAGCGGCTACTACCACGACTACTATTACAACCGCAGTCCCGACGATCAGGAGGCCGAAGCCAAGACCGGCCTTGCGGCATCCGGCGACACCGAATTTCAAACCAAGCCGTCCGGCGACACCGAGATCAAACAAAAGTATTAATCCGGCCGCCGCCGCTGCTGACAATTTTTGCCGATGAAACTTAAATCCTTTTCTCTGTTCCGACAAAGCCTGTTGACACTGCTGCCCGTGCTGGCGCTCACGCTCGCGGGCTGTGCCAGTTCCGGAATTAAACCGAATGTGATGGCCGATCCCGGATATGTAAAAAACCCCGGTGAAGGAGCCCAGCCGCGCCTGCACATCGGCGATGTGGTATCCATCACCTTTACCGGGCTGCCGGAAACCGTGGAACCGCTGGACAAGCCCATCAAGGACGACGGCACCATCACCCTGCCCGATGTCGGCCGCGTTCAGGCTGTCGGCAAGACCGTTGGCGAACTCGAAGACGCCATCCACGACCTCTACGTTCCGAAAGTCTATACGCACCTGAACGTCACCGTCAAAGCCAGCAGCGACCGCGCCTTTTATATCAGCGGCGAAGTGAAGGGGCCGGGTCGCCTGCTTTACACCGGGGACATCACCGTCAGCAAGGCCATCACCTCCGCCGGCGACTTCACTGACTTTGCCGACCGCAGCGACATCATCCTCATTCGGGCTAATGGCGACCGCTTCGTGCTTAATATGAATCGCATCCTCGCCGGCAAGGATCCTGATCCGCCCATTTTCCCTGGCGACCAGATCAAAGTCGGCCGCCGGATATTCTGATGATCCAACTGAAAATACTTTCGGGTTCGACGGCGGACGCCATCCAAATCGTCCGCCGTTTTCCTTTTCGCATCGGCCGCGCGCCGGATAACGACTTGCGCCTCGAAGCCCCCGGCGTCTGGGATCATCACCTCACCTTGGAATTTCAAAAGTCGGAAGGGTTCATCCTCCGCACCGCGCCAGAGGCCTTTGCCGCCATCAACGAGGAGCAAAAGCAATCCGCCCGGCTGCGCAACGGCGACCTCATCTCCTTCGGCTCCGCCAAAATCCAGTTCTGGCTCGCCGCCCCACGCCAGCGCGGACTGCATCTGCGCGAACTTTTCGTCTGGCTGCTGCTCCTGGCCGTCACCGCTTTCCAGTTCGTCCTGATTTACCGGCTCATCCGCTGACTTTTTATCCGCCAGCCGAAAACCCTGGGCTGGCATCCACCGAACGGGCTTCCAAATCCGCAGAATTGGGCCAGTTTTGTTTATTCATATTATTTTATCCCCGCCAGCCGTTCCTTCCAGATTTTGTAAAGCTCCACGGTGGCGCGGACGTCGCGCAGGCAGTATTCGGCAATCTCGCGGAATTTGCCGGCTTCCATCAAATCCTTCACGTCCATGCCGGTCACGCCCGCGCTCTTAGGCGATTCGATGCCGAAGGCTTTGCAGTAAAAATCCAGGTTGAACCGCCGCGCCGCGCCGTCGCGCCCGCTCACGCTGTAAAAGGTGAATTGCTCCGCGAGATCGCAGTGCGGCTCCACGGCGTAACGGTAGCCGAGCCAGTTTTTCTTCGAGATCGGCACGTTGAGCAGCGCCGAGCGCAGGTAGATGAACGGCACGTCGAACCCGCGCCCGTTGAAGGTGACGACGCTGTCGTAATGCTTGGCCACGTCCCAAAACGCCGTGAGCAGTTCGGTCTCGTCCGCCACGGGCACGAACTCCACCGGCCCGGCGTCGCCGGCGTCCTCGTAATCCTCGGCGATGAAGATGGACTGGCCGCGCCCGGTCTCGGCATTGAGCATGGCGATGCACACGACCTGCGAGGTGAACGGCCACAGGCTCATGAACCGCGTGATCTCCTCGCGCTTGGCGTTCTTGGCGATGGCGTCGTCAATCTTCTCGGTTTCGCGGAAGAGATATTCCTGCTGCGCCTCGTCGAACAGTTCGAGCGGCAGCGCGGAGGTTTCGATGTCGAAGACGAGGGTCGCCATGCCGGAAGATTAACCGCCAAGACGGCAGGAACGCCAAGACAAAAAATTGGAAGGCTGACCTGCGGGTCAGCCAGATGGCGGCGCAGCAGCGCCGCCCTACCGAACCGGCTCGGCAATCAAATCATAGTCCGTGTGGCCGATGACCTTGACCTTGGCAAACTGGCCGATGGGAAGTTTGCCACTGCGGATGTAAACGCGACCGTCAATGTCCGGCGCATCCGCTTCGCCGCGACCAACAAGAAAGTGACGGGTGACGAGTGACAAGTGACGAGCTTCTTGTTCGCGCATCAGGCCATGTTCCCATGAACTGACATTGGCCGAATGCAATTGTTTTTCATTCGCCTCGCCTTCGATGAGGACTTTGATTTCGCGCCCGACGAAACTTTCCGAGACGGCCACGGCGACTTTATGCTGCGCGTGCATGGCAAGTTCGCGGCGTTTTTGTTTCACCTTGTCGGAAAGCTGGCCAGCCATCGCCCCTGCCCTGGTGCCGTCTTCCTTCGAATAAGCAAAAACGCCGAGCCGCTCGAAATGCGTTTCGCGGATGAAATCCAGCAGCGTGTTGAAGCTCGTCTCGGTCTCGCCAGGAAAGCCGACGATGAACGTCGTCCGCAGCGCGATGCCAGGAATGCCGGCGCGGATGCGCTTGATGAGGTCAACGATGTATTGTTGTGAGGTTTCGCGGCGCATCCGTTCGAGCATGTTCTCGTGGATATGCTGGAGCGGGATGTCCACATAGCGCGCGACCTTCTTGCATTTGGCAATGGTCTGGATGAGTTCATCCGTCCAGTGCGCCGGATGCGTGTAAAGCAGGCGGATCCAGAAATCACCTTTGAGCGAATTCAGTTCGCGCAGCAGCGTGCAGATGGTCGTGGCATAGGCCGCGAGCGATTTG
>Ga0316222_1003736_pt1 | contig 14636 bp, 11 predicted proteins | sample TBH18011metaG_FD_206008 | JGI IMG/M metagenome (GOLD analysis project Ga0316222, IMG submission 206008) | Freshwater microbial communities from Trout Bog Lake, Wisconsin, USA - TBH18011 | ecosystem: Environmental > Aquatic > Freshwater > Lake > Hypolimnion/Profundal zone | place: USA: Wisconsin...
CGTCCGCATCCAACCCGGCTGAACGATGGAGTCCCGTTTGAAACAAGTCGTCGTCTCCGGCCCCTTCGATGATGTCCGGTCCCAGCAGTTTCGGTTCCTCGAGGAAGCCGCGCGCCTGGGCGAGTTGACCGTCCAACTCTGGACCGACGAGACGGTCCAGGAGATGACCGGGGCGGCGCCCAAGTTCCCGCTGGCCGAACGGCTCTATTTCCTCAACGCCATCCGGTACGTGAGCCGGGTCATCCCGGCGCCCGCCCCGGTTCAAGGCACCGAACTTCCCGATCTCGATGGGCTTAAACCGGATATCTGGGCGGATACCGCTTCCCCGGCCAATCCGGCACGCGCGGCCTTCTGCCACCACGCCAACGTGGATTACCATCTGCTGGATCCGCAGAGGTTACTCGGTTTCCCCGAGCCTCCCGCCCTACCCTCTCAGCCGGGCCGCAAGAAGGTCTTTGTGACCGGTTGCTACGACTGGTTCCACTCGGGGCACATCCGGTTCTTCGAGGAGGTCAGCGCCTATGGCGACCTCTACGTGATCGTCGGACACGACGCCAACATCCGGCTGCTCAAGGGGGAGGGGCATCCGTTGCTCTGTGAGCGAGAGCGCCGCTACCTGCCCGGCTCCATCCGCTACGTCACCCAGTCCCTCATTTCCACCGGCCACGGCTGGCTCGATGCGGAACCGGAAATCCAACGCCTCAGACCCGACATCTACGCGGTGAACGAGGACGGCGACAAAGGCGGCAAACGCGAATATTGCGCTCAGCACGGCCTCGAATACCTGGTCCTCAAGCGGCTGCCCGCTCCCGGACTGCCTCGACGATCGAGCACCGACCTGCGCGGGTTCTAACCACCCTTTCCACCTAAAACCTCATCTCCCAAAACTCTATGACTGCCAAACAAATCGCAAGTATCCTCGGCGCGAGCCTCTGGCTCGCGGGTCGCCTGGGCGCCGAACCCGCCACGGCTGAAAGCTCCGGCCCCCTGGCCATCGCTCCAGGCAAGTTCCAGCCCACGATGGAATCCCTGACCAACTACACGTGCCCCGATTGGTTCCGCGATGCCAAATTCGGTATCTGGGCGCACTGGGGTCCGCAAGCCGTGCCGATGGATGGCGACTGGTACGCCCGCGGCATTTACGAGCCGGGCAACAAGCACTACGCCTATCACACCAACCACTACGGCCATCCATCGGAGTTCGGCTATAAGGACATCATCCCGCTGTGGAAGGCCGAGAAATGGGACCCCGACCGACTGATGCAGATGTACCAGCAGGCCGGCGCGAGGTATTTTGTCAGCATGGGTACGCACCACGACAACTTTTTCCTGTGGAATTCGGCCCTCCATCGCTGGAACGCGGTGAACATGGGACCCAAGCGCGACGTAGTGGGAGACTGGCAGAAGGCGGCCCACAAGTATGGGTTGCGCTTTGGCGTTTCGGAGCACCTTGGCGCCAGTTTCACCTGGTTCCAAAGCAGCCATCGGTCGGATAAGACCGGCCCCAAGGCTGGGGTGCCCTATGACGGGGCGAATCCCGAATTCCAGGATCTCTACCACTTCCCCGCCGAACCGGGCGACACCGGTTGGTACAGCAAGAACCCCAAGTGGCAGCGGCAGTGGTTCTCCGAAATCAAGGAACTGATCGACAACTACCATCCCGACCTGCTCTATTCGGACGGTGGGGTGCCCTTCGGCAACGAAGTCGGCCTGAGCCTGATCGCCCATCTCTACAACAGCGACGCCGCCCGCCATGGAGGCACGCCCGAGGTCATCTATAACTGCAAGCAGAAATCCGAAGGCCGCTGGATTGAAGATCTCGAACGCGGGATCATGCCGAAGATCGATCCCTATCCGTGGCAGACGGATACCTCTATCGGCGACTGGTTTTACGATCGCAACTGGAAGTTCCGGCCGGTCACCTGGGTCATCCACATGCTGGTGGACAACGTCAGCAAGAACGGCAACCTGCTGCTCAATATTGTTCAGCGCCCTGACGGCTCGCTGGATCCTGAAGTCGAGACCATGCTCCATCAAGTAGCCGCCTGGAACGCCATCCACGGCGAGGCCATCTTCGGCACCCGGCCCTGGTTTGTGTATGGCGAAAGTGCGGTAAAGGTTAAAGGCGGCGCGTTCAAGGAAGACTTCAAATACAACGCCAAGGAAATCCGCTTCACCACCAAAGGTGAGATGCTCTATGCCTTCGCCCTGGGCTGGCCCGAGGACGGCAAACTGCTCATCAAGTCCCTGGCCAAGACCGCCGACGGCAGCCAAAACGAGATCACTCAAGTCGAGTTGCTCGGTGGGCAGGGCAAAATCGAGTTCGCCCAAACGACCGACGGCCTCGCCGTCACCCTCCCCGCCGAAAAGACCAGCGAGCTGGCGTGTTGTCTGCGCATTGCCGGGAAGAACCTCAAACCGGTGGCCCTTCCAACCCAGGCCGCCATCATCCAGTCCGACTCCCGCGGCAATTATAGCCTGTCGCCCGATGATGCGGAGATGCACGGCGACGGGGTCAAGACGGAGGACCACGGCGGCCAGCCGAACATCGGTTTTTGGGACAAGGCATCGGATTGGGTTTCCTGGAAGATCCAGGTCGTCAAGCCGGGTCGCTATGCCGTGAGCGCCGGCATTGCCACCGTGCATGACGGTGCCGAGCTGGGGATTGACGTCGGAACGGAGAAACTCACCGCAAAAGCGGCCCGAACCTCCGATTGGTCCCAGTTCCGCGGTACAGATTTCGGCCAGGTCGAAATCAAGCAGGCCGGGGAGGTCGTCGTTGCCGCGCGCGCCCGCGACGCCGCCAATTGGAAGGCCGTTAACCTCCGCGCCATCAAACTGACGCGGCAACCCTAGTCCTCGGCCGGGCGTGCCATACCACCTTGGTGGCGCAGACTGTTAACTCTCCAGTATGAAAACCCTCCGTGAGCACTTAGATTACGAGCCGGTGCCCCTCCAATTTGGCACCAGCGGACGGCGGGGACTGGTCGTCCACCTCACTCAGCTCGAAGTGTATCTCAACGCCCTGGCGGAGGTTCATTACCTCCAGTCACTGCCAGCGTCCGCAGGCGGGGTGGTCGCCGGCCAGGAGTTTTACTTCGCCACGGACCTGCGCCCCAGCTCCACTCAATTCGCCCCCGCCGAGCAAGATCGGGGCGAATTAGCCCAGGCCATCGCCGCCGCCATTGCGGCGGCAGGTCTGAAGCCGGTGTTCCTCGGATCCCTGCCCACTCCCGCCCTGGCGTCCTACGCGCTGGAGCGGCGGCGGGGGAGCATGATGGTCACGGGCAGCCATATCCCATTCGATCGCAATGGCTACAAGACCAATACCGCCCGGGGCGAACTGCTCAAGAAAGACGAGGCACCTATTCAAAGGCGCGTCGACGAAGTGCGTCGGCAGCTCTATGCCACGCCCTTTGCCGAATCGCCGTTCAACCACCGCGGCATGTTCAAACACGGACATCGCCAACTCCCCGCCCCCGAAGCCGACGCGGCGGGAGCTTACCTCCGCCGCTATGCCGATTTTTTCCGCGGCGCGACCCTGCGCGGGCAGCGGCTGTTGGTGTATCAGCATTCCGCCGTCGGCCGCGACCTGCTGGCCGAACTGCTCAAGCGGCTGGGAGCCGAGGTGATCTGCGCCGGCCGAAGTGAGGTCTTCGTTCCGATTGATACCGAGAACATCGATCAGGCTCAACTAGAGTTCGTGCAGGCCCTGGCGGTCGAGGCCTGGCGCAGCGACGGCCCGATCGACGCGGTGGTTTCCACCGATGGTGACAGCGACCGTCCCCTGATCCTCGGTGTCGAGCCGCTCGCGGGACCGGTCCCCTGCCAGGTGCGCTTTTACGGGGGCGACCTGGTCGGCATGGTGGTGGCCCAATTCCTGGGTGCCGATGCGATCGTGGTCCCGATTAGCTGCAACGACGCGATCGACCGCGGCGCGCTCCGGACGGTGCTGGAGCCGAAAACCCGCATCGGCTCGCCCTTTGTCATTGCCGGCATGGAACAGGCGCTGGCCAAAGGCCGCCTGGCGGTCTGCGGCTGGGAGGCCAACGGCGGATTCCTGACCGGTTCCGACCTCCAACGCGGAGGTGCCATGCTCAGCGCCCTCCCCACCCGGGACGCCTTCCTCCCGATTCTGGGCGTGTTATTCGCGGCCGCAGGCCAAAGTCTCAGCTCGGTTTTCAGCCGCTTGCCCGCGCGGTTCAGTCGCGCCGCCCTTCTCAAGAACTTCCCCCGCCCGGCGAGCCTGCGCATCGTGCGTGCCTTCTCTCCGACCGAGGATTGCATCAAGGAAGCGAGCTTCGAGGGCGACCGAGTCATCCTCCACGGCGAAGCGGGGAACGAACTCGCCTCGACTGCCGGTTCGGAGGGCGAACTCAAGGCCATCCGCAGCGGGCTCGTCCGTTTTTTCAAACCCACTTCCGGATTCGGGTCGCTGGCGCGCATCAATTATGTTGACGGCGTGCGTCTGTGTTTTGATAATGGCGATGTCGCTCACTTCCGCCCCTCCGGCAATGCGGACGAACTTCGCATCTATGCGGTGGCGGACACGCAGGAACGTGCCGAAGCCATCGCTAAACTGGGTGTGGCCGATCCCGGTGGTATCCTGCGTCAACTCGAAACCGCGACGCCTGCAGACCAGGCACAGAAACGACATTACTGAATAACTAAAGCATGAACGCCAAGAGCAACGCCAACCCATCCACACCCGGCCCCTTTACCATGCCGGGCGGGCAGAACATCGTTTTCACGTTCGTCCTCGTCAGTTCCCTGTTTTTGCTCTGGGGGTTCTGCAACGGCATGATCGATGTGATGGACAAGCATTTCCAGCGGGAATTGCACCTGAGCCTGGCGCAGTCCGCCTGGGTTCAGTTCGCCCACTACCTGGGCTATTTCCTTATGGCCCTGCCGGCAGGATGGCTGGCCTCCAAGTTGGGCTACAAGGGGGGCATTATCGCCGGCCTGCTTATGGTGGCCGTCGGCGGCTTCTGGTTCATCCCCGCCACCAAGATCACCGCTTTCTGGGCCTTCCTCCTGGGCGTGTGCACCATCGCGGCCGGGTTGACCTTCCTGGAGACCATTGCCAACCCTTACACCACCGTCCTTGGACCCACCAAATTCGCGGCCTTCCGCATCAACCTCGCCCAATCCTGCAACGGTATCGGCTGGATCTTCGGACCGATCGCCGGCGGCATGTTTTTCTACGGCAAGGATGCCAGCGGCAACAGCACCGGCAGCCAGACACTCTGGATACCATATGCCGCCGTCGGCTGCGTCGTATTGATCCTCGCGGTCATCTTCTACTTCGCCCCCGTGCCGGACATCAAAACGGAGGATGATTATCACCTGGATGACGCGGCCCCGGGCGTCTCCCATTCGATCTGGGCGCACCCGCATTTCTGGATGGCCGTGGTGGCCCAGTTTTTTTATGTTGCCGCCCAATCCGGCATTTTCAGCTTCTTCATCAACTACATGACCTCGCAGGTGCCCCCCATTCCGGCGGCGTGGAGTTCCGGGATGTTCGCCTCTTGGTTTGAAACCGGCAAGGCGGGTGTGGTCGGCCTGAGTGACCGCGGGGCCGCCAATCTGGCGTCGGTCGGGTTTGTCTGTTTTCTGACCGGCCGATTCACCGGGGCGGGGTTGCTGGCGAAGTTTGCCGCGCACAAGCTGCTGGGACTTTATGCCTTGATCAATGTGGTGATCTGCGGTTTGATCTTCTGCAAACTCGGCTGGCTATCGGTGATCTGCGTCTTCCTGAGCTACTTCTTCATGTCCATCATGTTCCCGACGATTTTTGCCTTGGGCATTTTCGGTTTGGGATCGCGGGCGAAGAAGGCCTCAGCCTTCATTGTCATGGCCATCATGGGCGGCGCGATCCTGCCCAAGCTCATGGGGTATGTTGCCGACCGGACCGACATCTCGCGCGGCTTCATCGTGCCCATGGTCTGCTTCGGCATTGTGGCGTTTTATGGCCTGAGTTGGTCCAAGCTGAGCAAGGCCGATGGGTTGGCCGGATCTCCCACCATGGGCGGGCATTGAGGGGCCAACGGGCCTGGAGACAGCAAGGCGGGCGGGCGCCTCCGCAAGGGGTGCCCTCGCCTCAGTCTGGCTCCAAGCCAAGCCTGAGCTTCAGCGGACCAGGTCCGCGATGGTGACGTCGGCGATCGCGGCTCTGACCAGGTCGGCCTCATGCAGGGCCGCAGCGGGAAAGCTGGTGGCCACCGCCACACACCGCATGCCAGCGGCTTTCGCGGCCGTCACGCCATTCACCGCGTCCTCGATCACGACGCACTGGACCGGGTCCAGACCGAGTCGGCGGGCCGCTTTGAGGAAGATATCGGGAGCCGGTTTGCGGGCGCTCACATCCTCGGCGGTCACCACCGTGTCCCATTGCTCCCGCGGCAACCCGATCTTCGCCAGGTTCGCCTCGATCTTGATGAGATCGGCGCTCGAGGCCACGGCGATTCGCAGTCCGGCGCGCCGGCAGGCGCGAGCCAGATCGGCGGCGCCGGGGAATACCTCCAGCTTGGTGGGCACCAACCGGAGATAGAGCTCGTATGTCCGCCGCTTGGCGGCCGGCAGGTCGAGGGGAAAATGATATTGCTCGGCCACGCCGCCGACGTAGCGGTCTTCACCCGCACCCACAAAGGGGAGGAAATCGGCGGGTTTTACCTCGAGGCCAAGCTCGCGGTACATGGCGATCGCGGCGGCATTGATCAACGGTTCGGAGTCGGCCAACACTCCGTCCATGTCGAATAAGACGGCCCGAATGCCAGTGGGGTGAGTCATAGTGAAACTGGGCCGAGGGTGACGGAGGCGGGCAGGTTGGGCACGCGATCGAGCACCTCCTGCACCGACAATCGTGCCAGGCCGTGGGGGTGGCGAAGGATAACTACCTTCGGGCTCGGGGGCCGCCAGACCTCCTCGACGGTGTTGCCCCAGAGGACCAGGCCAGGCAGGCCGACGGCGGCGGCCAGGTGGGAGATGCCGGAGTCGTGACCGATGAAACCGACGCACGTTTGGAGCAGCGCCCCGACTTCCGGGAGCGGCAGACTACGAGCGAGTCGGAACCGGCCTTCGGGCAGCCTGACGGAGAGGCGCTCCAACCGACCACTTTCAGCCTCGCCGCCGACGATCAGGAAACGGAGCGAGGCCGCCAAGGCAAGGCGAGTGATCAAGTCCGCCCAGTTGGCCTCAGGCCAATTCTTGGCCTCGCTCCCGCTACCAGGCAGCAGGGCGATCCAGGGTTGGTCCAGTGCCGGAGGCGCTGGTTTGAAGTCCAGCGACGGGACATGGGTGGCCTCGAAAATGGCCAGGCTTTCCAGCGGCTTGAGATAGAGCTTAGCGGCATGGAGGCCAGCGCGTTCGTCCGGTCGATGCAGGCCCGCCAGGAACTGTGCGCCGGTGCAGCGTGCCACATTGGTTTGGAAGATGGCGTCCGGGTCGTACAGGTAGGAAACAATGAGGTCGAACTCGGAGAAATAATCGACCATGTCAGGGGGCAATTCGCCACCGCGGGCGAAGAAGGTGGCCAGCGGACGGGCTTCGATGAATTGGGCACGATCAGCCAGGCCGCCGGCCACCGCCAACCGGGCGATATGGGGGTAGCCGAGCACCTCGAGGTGGGCGTCAGGGAATTGGGCGCGCAGGGCGGCCAGGACCGGCAAGGTGAGGATAAAATCCCCAATAGCGCCGCCGCGAATAACCAGGATTTTACCGCCAGGCGAGGCCATAGGGTGGTGAACCGACCGAACCGATCAGAACTTGGTGAAGCCAAGGACCGCGACGAAAAGGCCGAACGCCAGGCGCAAACCGCAACCGACCTTAACACGTTTTTCGTTGGCGGTACCCCAATCGAGCAGGTCGCGCAGGCGCCACGGGGAGACCGTAAACCAGATGCCCGCAATGACCAAGACATAGGCCCAGGCCTGGAACACCAGGACCCAATGGGTATCACCCAGCCGGCTCCGGCCGGAGTCAACCATCAGTTTAGCCAGAAGCAGGAACACCACCGCGAGACCGCGCACGGCCAGGAAGTCCTGGACAAAGATGCACGAACCGATCCCGATGGCGGCAAACGCAGCGAGCAACCAGTCCTTCCAGGAGGCAAAATCGGCGATGGATTCTTCGCTCAGGTTCCAGACGAACCACGCGGTGCCCAGGAGCATGAGGGCCCAGCCCCAAGCGAGCGACCGGGGGAACTTCCGCAGGCTCGCGGCATAGTTGGCCGGTTTCAGGATTCCGTAAATCTGCGACAATCCCAGGCCGAGGCCAAGGACGATCGCCAGACTGGACAGGCTCAGGGGCGTCATAGCTTAAAATGCATCCGATTCGTTTCCACGAGGCTCAGAATAAGCCCAGAATGGGCTCGGCCGCAATGAAAAGTGGCGGGAGGCAAGCCGGTGGGGTCCGCCTCTGGGCTTGATTGGTCCAAGGGACAGGCCGAGCGGACCGCGCGCTTGGAGGTGTCCTTCATTCGAAGATCACCGGATCGCCGTAGAGCGTGAATGAACCGGCACGAGTGATGTTCACTTCGAGTAACTGGCCTCGATGGCGCTCGGATCCGTCGAAGACCACGATACGGTTGCAACGAGTGCGGCCGGTAAAGCGGGCGGGGTTCTTCCGGCTGGGGCCCTCAACCAGGATCTGCATCCGAGTCCCCACCAGTTCCCGGTAGCGGACCGCGGCGGTCTCATTCAGGCACTGGAGGAGGCGCTGGTTGCGCTCCTCGCGAACGGGTTGAGGCACCTGGTCCGGTATCTGGGCCGCCGGCGTGTCCCGGCGCTCGGAATACTTGAAGATATACGCCTGGTCGAACCGCGCCTCGCGCACCAACGACAGGCTCTGCTCGAAGTCCTCTTCGGTTTCGCCGGGAAAGCCGACGATCATGTCGGAGCTCAAGCCCATGCCCGGTTGCACTCGGCGCAGGTTATGGACCAATTCGAGGAAGCGCTGGCGCGTGTAGCCGCGGTGCATCAGTTTGAGCACCCGATCGCTCCCACTCTGCACGGGGATATGGGCGCTCTCGACGAGCTTGGGCAGCCGGCCGTAGGCTTCCACCAGGTCGTCGCCGTAGCCTTTGGGGTGAGGTGAGGTGAAGCGGATGCGCTCGATTCCCTCGACCTCGTGGACCGCCTCCAACAGTTGGACAAAGGCGGACTTGCCACCCAGAGGAGGAATATCCCGCTTGCCGAAACTGGTGACGATCTGGCCCAGGAGCGTGATCTCGCTCACCCCGCGGGAGGCCAACTCCCGGCATTCGGCCACGATTTCCGGGATGGACCGGCTGCGCTCCTCCCCCCGGGTATCGGGCACGATGCAGAAGGTGCATCGCTGGTTGCAACCCTGCATGATGCTGACGAAGGCGGTCACGGATTTCTTACCGCTGCCGTTGAGCAGATGCTCGCGGATAGCCGCCTCACTGCCCGGTTCGTCGCCGGTCTCGACCACCTTCTCCCGCCGACCGCTCAGGAGGTCATCCAGGTATTCGGCGGTGCGGTGGAACTTCTGCGTGCCGACCACGAGGTCCACGTCGGGCAGGCGATCAATGAGTTCCCGCCCGCGGCTCTGGGCCATGCAACCCAGGAAGCCGACCACGACCCCGGGGCGTTGGCGGCGGGCTTCGCCGATAATATTCTCCATCTTGGCCAGCGCCTTGCGTTCCGCCAGGTCGCGCACGCTGCAGGTGTTGAGCAGGATGACGTCCGCCGTGGCCTCGCCCCGCGCGAGGGTATAGCCCTTGGCCACCAGTTGGGCAGCAACCGCTTCGCTGTCCCGCTCATTCATTTGGCAGCCGTACGTTTTAATATAGACACTGGGCATGTTTGGCTCAGATTGGCCGAGCAAACTACGCCAGAATGGAAGGAAAGCAAAGGAGGAAGCGGTCACTATTATGACCCACCAGACCCTGGCGGGGTGCCACCCGCCGCGCCTTCAAAACCGTTCGCACGGGTTCTCTGCCAGCCACCGGCTCAGGCCGGGCAAGGGAAACGAGAGCGCCTGCTGCGCTTTGGCGCAGTTAAGCGACGTGTCGGCGGCGCGCGGTGGCCCCGCATAGTCCTTGAGCGATGCGGGGGCGATCCGAGGGTGCCATTGGGGCCAGCGAGCGGCCAGGAGTTGACCAATCTGCCAGCGCGAAAGTCGCTCGCTGCCGGCAACGTGGTAGAGCCCCGGCCGGTCAAACGCGATTAGTTCCCAGACGGCGCGGGCGGTGACCGACGCCGGGATCGGGCACCGAAACTCGTCCGTGAAAAGCTCCAACACCCGGCCTTCCTGCCACGCGCGGCGCAGTTGCTCGTTGAAGGCCCGATCGCCAGTCGACGAAGTCCCGCCGTTGATCGACGTCCGGATCACCGTGTGCCGGGGATTGGCCAACACCCTGCGCTCAGCCGCCACCTTGGTTTCGGCGTACCGGTTCAGCGGGTTCACCGCGGCCGACTCTTCATAGCCCCCAGTCCTTCCGTCGAAGACCAGGTCCGTCGAGAAGAAGACCAAGGGAATGTCCTCGGCCAAGCCCGCGAGCGTCGCCGTAGCCTCCACATTCAGCCGCTGGGCCAGCACGGGGTCAGCCTCGCAGTCAGTCGGTTTGGTCACCGCCGCACAGTGGATGATGAGCCGTGGCCGAAGGCGCTCGAACTCGCGCCGCACGGCGGCCGCGTCGGTGAGGTCCAGATCGGCGCGCCGCAGGCCGACCACCACGGTGTTGGGCCAATACGCCGGAGCGCTCTGGACCAGGCATCCGCCGATCAGCCCACCAGCGCCGGTGATCCAGATCGGGTTGGCTGCTTGGGATGGCGGCAACATGCCTGGCAAATGAAGTCCAGATCACCGCCTAATCGATCAGCCGCCGCGTGAGGTCACCGTAAGCGTCGATCCGGCGGTCGCGGAAAAAGGGCCACTGGGTGCGCGTCGTATCGACCGCCGACAGGTCGAGCGGCGTCACCAGGATCTCCTCCTGGTCGGCACTGGCCTTGGCGAGAATCTCTCCCGCGGTACCGGCGACGAAACTCTGGCCCCAAAACTCGATGCCCTCGCCCACCAACCGCTCGTGGCCGACGCGGTTGGCGGCGGCAACGTAACAGCCATTGGCGACGGCATGGCTCCGCTGGATGGTTTCCCAGGCGGCGTGCTGGCGGGCACCCTGCTCGGCCTTTTCGCCCGGATGCCAGCCGATAGCAGTCGGGTAGAGCAGAATCTCGGCCCCCTGGAGGGCGGTAAGCCGGGCGGCCTCGGGGTACCACTGGTCCCAGCAGATCAACACCCCGATCCGAGCGTAGCGCGTCTGCCAGGCCCGGAACCCGAGATCTCCCGGCGTGAAATAGAATTTCTCGTAATAGAGAGGATCATCGGGAATGTGCATTTTCCGGTACCGGCCCAGGAGTGAGCCGTCGGCATCGATGATGACCGCCGTGTTATGATAAACACCGGCGGCGCGCTTCTCGAAGAGGGACGCGACCACGACCACCTGGCGCTTCCGGGCCAGCTTTTGAAAGGCTGCAGTGCTCGGCCCGGGAATCGACTCGGCCAGCTTGAAGCAGGCATGGTCCTCGGATTGGCAAAAATACTGCGAACGGAATAACTCCTGCGTGCAGATAATCTGGGCGCCCTGCGCGGCGGCACGTTCGACGCCAGCGAGCGTTTTCCGGAGATTCGCCTCGGGATCGACCGAACAGGCGGTCTGAACGAGGCCCAAGGTGACTTGCGATGGGGTGGGGGCGGCTTTCAAGAGAGGAACGTCAAGGCTGAACGAAGAGTCGGGGCGCGCATTGCTCGATGAGCAGTGTGCCGCCCTTCAGGTCAGGCTGGGGAACCGCCGGCACCGTCTGTCCAAACAACTCCCGGATGAATCGGCCCAGGGTTTCATTGGTCGGGCCGTAGCCGGAATGGTAGATGTAATGCTCCAAATCGTAGAGCATCTCGTCGGCGGAAGGATAGCGCTGCTCGAGGTCCCGCGCCAGGGCTCGGTGGAGGATCTCGTTCAACCGGTCGTCCACCCGCGGATCAAGCGGACGAAAATCCGGGATGGGCAGTTTGAGCATGCGATGGCGGGATTCCTCCGGCGTTTTGCCTTTAAACACATTCCGCCCCAGCAACAGTTGGGCCAAGACCACGCCCGCCGAAAAAAGGTCCGACCGCTTATCGGTGATCTTGAAATCCGCCTGCTCCGGGCTCATGTAATCCGCCTTGCCCGCCACGATTTCACCCTCGTTGTCCACCAGGAAACCGCGGGCCTTGGCGATACCGAAATCGGTCAACTTCACGTCGCCCTCGAAGGCAATGAGGATGTTCTTGAAGCTCACATCCCGATGGACGATACCCAGCGTGCGCCCGTCGCGATCCGTCTTGGCATGGGCGTAGGCCAGGCCACGGGCCACCCGGCTGACAATGAAAATGGCCAACTCCTTGGGCAGGACCCGCTCCTTATCGGTCAGTTGCTGGCCAAACTGTTCGAGGTTCACCCCCCGGATCAGTTCCATCGCGATGAAGCACCGACCGGGCGTCTCCGCGAGATGGTAAGTTTGGACGATGTTGGTGTGGATCAGGTCGGCCACCAGCTTGGCCTCGCCGATGAAATTCTCGATGAATTGCTTTTGCTTGGCGTAGTTCTCGCGAATCACCTTGATGGCGACGCGCTTGACGAAACCGCGGGCCCCATGCTGCTCGGCTTCATACACGATCCCCATCCCGCCCTCGGAAAGCTTGCGCACAATCTCGTAGCGGAACTCGTTTTGAATTGTGAAGAGAGCCACACCAGAAGCTTGACCCAACCGGGCCGAAAGTCAAGTGCGGGGTGGGAGTCTGCCTACCGGAACTCCCCCTTGACCCGGCCATCGCCCAGGCGCTAGCGCGCACAGTGATAGCGCTTGGGCGAAAAGCTATTCTCCCTGACCCGCGCGGCATCAAAACCGTCCGTCCGGATTGGTGGGTTATTGAGTTGGTCGCTAGGGGCCTTGGGGTGAAAATTGGGCCCGGGACTCGAAAGCTGTGCGGCACGATGGAAATGGCCGGTCCGTTTGCCAACTCCGATTTATGTGCTAAATAACTACAGGTGATGGGGTGGTTCGGGCCTTCCGGGTGTCCGTGGCAAGCGGCCGGCACGAAGCGCCGGCGACGGTGTTTAGGGCACGACGGCCGCCGTTAAGAACGGCAACGTGAACCAGGGCTGAGCTTGGAAAGAACCGAAAGTATGAAACTGATTGCAAGTCGACAAAACTACTGCCGGGCGACAGGGCTCTTGGCGCTGACCCTCGGCCTTTACCTGCCAGCCGTCAAAGCCCAGACCACCGCTTTTACCTACCAGGGGAGGTTGCTGGACGGTACGGCTCCTGCCAACGGAAGCTACGATTTGCAGTTCGGCCTGTACGCCCTCCCCTCGGGGGGCGCGTCGCTGGGCGGGCTCTTAACTTACCCGGGCATGCCCGTGAGCAACGGTTTGTTTACGGTCACCCTGGATTTTGGCGCCACCTGGTTTGATGGGGCGCCCCGCTACCTGGACATCGCGGCGCGGACCAACGGCGGTTCGGTGTACTTTCCCCTGTCCCCCCGGCAGAACCTGTTATCCGCGCCCTACGCAATCCGCGCGGGGAATGCCGCCGTTGCGGAAGCGGTTCCCGCGGGAACAATCACCAGCGCGATGCTCGGTGACGGCGCGGTAACCACGGCGAAACTGGCACCGGGAGCGGTCTCTCAACTGAGCACCCCCGGGGGCACGCGGACGAACGCCGTTTACGTCAATGGCGACGGCTCGGTCGGCATCGGCACCAACACGACCGGAGCGGCGTTGCAGATCGCGGGCGGCGCGCTCTACACCAACTCCTCCGGGGCCAGGTTCGCAGGCGTGGTCGCAAATCACTCGGCGGGAATCACCAACATGGCCACTCCCATCCGGATCTCCATCGCGGGAAACCGGGCTTACGTCTCATCCTTCAGCCCCGGCTCGCTGGAGATTTTCGACATCTCGAACCCGGCGGCGCCGGCCTTCCTGGGAGAGGCGGTCGATCGTACCGCCAAGCCGACCTCCCCGTTCACCTCGCTCACGGAGGCCAGCGGGGTTTTCGTCACCAACGGCATCGCCTATGTCACCTCGGAGGACAAGAACTCCGTCACCATCATGGACGTGTCGAACCCCCAAAACCCGCTGTTATTGTCCACCCTGGTTAAGGGCTCCGGAGGCGTGAAGGGACTGGACCTGCCGACGGATGTGATTGTCTCGGGGACGAACTGTTTCGTGTTGGGGTTCTTCAGCGCGTCCATCAGTGTTTTTGATGTGCATGACCCGGTTCATCCCACTCTGGTCAGCGAGACCTTCGACACCAACCGTCTGAACTACGCCTACCATATGTCCCTGGCCGGCACGAAGCTGTTCATCGCGGCGCGCGCGGTCGATTCGATGACGATTTATGACGTGAGCAACCCCGCCAACCCGCAGTTTGCAGGGCAGCTCGCCGACCGCACGGTGAACCCCTCGTCGCCGTTCACCCGGCTCGTCAACGCGAACTGGGTAGAGGTGGTCGGCAACACCGCTTACATCACGGCAGGGCCTTGGAGCGGGGTTTCCTCCTCGCTCACGATCGCCGACGTTTCCAATCCGGCCGCGCCGGTCAAACTCTCTGAGATCGCCGATGTCAGCATCGTGC
>Ga0316222_1003739_pt1 | contig 14625 bp, 16 predicted proteins | sample TBH18011metaG_FD_206008 | JGI IMG/M metagenome (GOLD analysis project Ga0316222, IMG submission 206008) | Freshwater microbial communities from Trout Bog Lake, Wisconsin, USA - TBH18011 | ecosystem: Environmental > Aquatic > Freshwater > Lake > Hypolimnion/Profundal zone | place: USA: Wisconsin...
CTGCTGGGTCAATTAAAAGTAGAGTCTGTTTGGTTATCATTAAACTGGTTTCTTTCTTCTAAACAAATTTTTGAAAAGATTCTTTCTATAATTTTGAGAACTCATGACAGCAGAAGCAGTGGGATCGGCTTGAGCTCCAGATATTGGAGAAACTGATCCACCACCAACACTCATTCCTGAAGCGACAGCACCACCATCTTCATGGATTGTTTCTTCATCCCAACGACCTGATGGTCCAGTTGTATGTGATGGTGGAACTCGATTCATTCTGTATTTTCCCTGCTCGCGGGTCACGCCTGGATTCTTCATGAATTTCTGAGGATCAGGTTTTGGTCTTACGATATTTGTTGGTGGTTTTGTTGGAGTGCTTTTCTGTGGAGCAGATCCAGTAACTGGATTCATTCTAGAAGTTGTTTTATCTCTGATCTGTCCTAATGTCTTCATTTCCGTATTTCCCTTAATTTTTCCACCACATTTATATCTAATTGTATTATGCTAGTTATGATGTTTTTTCCATTTATCCCTTTGATCTCATTTGGAAGAAAATTCAAAAGAATTAAAAATGGCTTTATCACTTCATAATCTTTTTCTTCCAATTTAAAAAACAATAATCTAGAAGCAGCTTCAATTCCAAATACATTATACAAAACAATCAAATGATTTAAAATTAATCTTTCTTTTAAAACACCATTTGCATAATATTTGGTTAATAGTCTTTTAATATACAAGATTCTGTTTAAATCTTCTTCAAATTCACTCATTACTGCATTTGGTTTTTCATATTCCTTTGCTGCATAGAGTATATAATTATTGTCATTTAAATCTTGGAACATATATTAGTCGTCAGCAGAATGTCTCGCTTGCAAAATAAAGTGTGATGGATATTCTGGAATCTCTTCATTTTCATCAGAAAAATGATGTCCCATATTCACCAAGAGAGAAAGCTCATGTTCATCTACACACTGTGCATAACCCTCATAATATCCCCGATGGTCGCGATTAATTGTTAAATACAAATAGCAATCTTCGCCATGTAAATTTGTGATATGGAATGCAACATGATTATCCACAACTTCACTAGCATGAATTGGTGGAAGATTAATGCTGAATCTTTCAACTATTGCTCTTAATGCATCAATTATTAATTCTGCATTCTTAAATTTATTTGCTAGAACTGCATCTAGATGATGATTCATTTTATCAACAGAAGTGTCTCCAAAATCATCATGAGCTTCATCAACCTGCTCGACTTCTTCAGCAACAGCATAATGAGCTTTGAATTTTTCTGCTTTTTCTGGATTAGTTTTTAATAGTTTTTTATAAAACTTCGCGTGGTTGGCTTTAACAATATCTGATGTTCTTGAGCGAAAATCAAGACGACTTACTTTATCTCCAGCAACACTGGCTCTACGTTGTTTGGTTTCTTCGTCCATCTCGACTTCCTCTCTAGTTGTAGAAATTCCATTGTAATTCTTGCCACCACGTCCACCAATATTGGCTGGTTTTGCAACCTGAGCCATCTTTGGTGGATCAATAACTTCATAATTACTGATGGTATCTTTGACAGTTCCTTTGATTTCGCTTAATTTTTTCATCTTTGGAATCCCAAATTTAAAAGTTTCATTATAGTATGAGAAGCGTCCGTGTGCATAATTCCAATTCCACCAGCAGCTTTCCATTCTTGTATATTTAGTCTATAATCATCTATGAGAACATTAGGTTTCCCTTCTGGGTTCATAGCAAATAATTGTTTTTCTTTTCGAGCAACACAATAGAATTGACTTCTTGGAACTTTTGTATATTTCGTATTCCAAATCCATTTTTCTCTAATACTATCAGCCTTGTCCCATTCTGCATATGCAGTCAGAATGCAGGGATTAAATACCTTAATAAAATTCCATAATTCATAGAAATCTTTCTCAGGAGGAAGATTTTCCCAGAAATTAGGATGATCCCTAATTATCTTTCTTTTATCCTCTCCTGATTCGTGCCAATGGGGAGAATCATAGGATCTCCCCAAACAGTCTCTCATACCTTTGTATAAATCCACTAACACGCCATCCATGTCTACATATAGGTTATAGGGAGAATTCATAGTGAAACCTTACATTAAAAATCATGTCTTAATATCATCAATTGTTGGATCTTTAGTGATAATCTTATTAGCAGGTTTTCCAGTTGCAGTGCGACCAATTTTATTGCCCAAATACTTTCTCTTGAGTTTCTTTGCGCTTCCTGCTGGCGCACCACTTTCTTTCTTTCCGCCAGATACTTTCTTAAGTTCAACATTATCTGGTTGATTTACATCTTTCTTTTCATAAAGACTTCCCAAACCAGCAGATTTGACATATTGACCTGCTCGAGCCTGAGCAACATAACCTGCCTCAGTTCCTGCTCTTGGGGCACTGCTTCCTGCTCTCAATTTCTTGAGATGTTCAGGATCAGCTACTTTCTTTTCGCCTTTCTTCTGAGCAAGATAAGCAGCAGTTACTCCATAGTGCGCTTGCTGTCTTTTATTGTTTTCTGCTCTTCTTTCAGCAGCAGACATCTCACTCCACTTCTTAGGATGAGCAGCATCTGAAGCAGCACTTATTGCTGTTGCTGGATGTGGGTGCTCTCCTGGGGTTGGTTTATGTGTGGCTTTCTTGGCTTGTGCTGCTGAAGTTCCACTAACTGCCCCAACCCGTCTCTGAAGCTTTGTGCTCATTTTGTGATGAAGAGCAGCAGCATGACCAGACATGCGAGCATTTCTTGCTGCTCTTCTGGCTTCCTTTTCTGCCTTCAATTGCTCACGAGTTTTAGCCTCATTTAGAAAGGAATCTTCTATGATTGCACTTAGATCTTCATAATTTGAAATGACTTCTTCATTCATATGAGCAATGCAGGTATGAGCTTCTGGGTGCTTATATTTTACTTTAGTCTCAGCGTGCTTTTTATTGAGTGCCTTAACACCCTTATGCACCTTAACTTCCTTACCATTTTGATCATGCACAATAACGTCAAAGCTGTGTGGCATTTCAACACTTCTATTAGTGCCAACACTTTCATTCTGTTCGACTTCTTCTTTAGTCGCATGAACTTTAGCATCTTTCATTCCAGGGAATGGTGGTTTTCCTTTGGCTTTAGTTAGGGCTAGAGCAATATTGGCACCTTTACCACCTGCATCTGGTTGGTTTCCACGCTTTGCAGCATATGAACGTAGAGTTGCCTTCTTGAGTTCATCAACCTGCTCAACTTCTTCGTTCTTTGGTACAGGAAAACGTTTCATGAAAGCATCAGTATCTTTAGCGTGTTGTTCTTTACCGCCAGGATATTTCTTGCTATATTTACCTTCTTTTGCTTTTTCTGCTGCATCGGCTTTAGCATAACGCGATGCTCTTGCATTAAATTCTGGAGAACCTTCATCAACCTGCTCAACTTCTTCTTTCATTCCACGTTTTGCTGAATAATATGCAGCCAAAGCTTGTTTGATTCGTTCTTTCTTCGATTTACCTTCAAATTTAGGATTTTCTGAATGAACAAAATCATGAATATAAGCGGCTGCTCCCATCGAAGGTTTTAGAACTTCATCAACCTGTTCTTCTTTGAAGATCTTTCCAGGATTCTTATTTTTTTCAATCTGATCGTCTTCAGTTTCTGGTGCATATGTGGTTTTCCAAGAAGAAACTTCTCTCTGCTTTAAGTTCTTAGGTGTTTCTTTGTGAAGATGACCACCTGGCATATATTCCATAGTAGGATCATCTTGCTGAAGAGGATTTTCCATCGCATGTGCCTTCATTTTGCCTTCTGCTACTGGAACATGTTTTTCTACGCTATCTAGTTGAAAATCTTTCCACTTATCGCCAGCTGAAATCTCATGAGCTTTCTTGACTGCATCTTCATCATCCTTGGCATCAATTAGAGCCATTCCTGCCCATTCACCTTTGCTATTCTTAAAGTGGGCAGCATGAGTATGGCTATCATTGTTTTCCTTCATTGGCTTTTTATCTTGGACATTTTTCATTGCTTGACGAGCAAGATGTCTAGCCAAATTCTTTTGTTTAATAATATTACCAAATTTGTCTTTATGTTGAGTTCTCTTATGTCCACCTTCAAATGGTGGCTCTTCTTCTTCCTCTAAGCTGTCCTTATGTTTTGGCATCTTTGCTGGACCACCATGCGCTGGTGCTGGCCACTTGACTGGGTTTAGTGGCATTTTATTTGTAAAGCCACCACCTTTACCTGGACCTTTGTCTGCTTCGTCATCATTCATGCCATCCACATCTGTACGACCACACTCATCCATTTTCTTTACAGTCACTGGGTGAGTCTCACCACCGATCGTAAATGATTTTTTACCTGCTTCTGCGGATTTTCTTGCTTTGTGAGCAAAATCTGCAGCGTCTTCATCTCTCATTTTCTTAACAGCTTCAGCAACATGAGCTTTCACTGAAAGTGGTGAGAGGAACTTATGCGCAACAGGAGCTCCTGGCATTTTAGTATTAACATACCAAGCATTGTCATGATTGTTTTCTTTTAGAAAATCAACAATCTCCTGGGAGGTAAATAATACTGATTCTTTTTTCTGACGGTAGTTCATATATGACATTTTCGGTGCCTTCTGTTTTGGTGTTGTTACGCCTTGTCTGTCGAGATTTCCTCCAACAAACTGATCTAGTGTCCATTCTGCAATCTTGGATCCTCCATCTTCAGCTGATGCTGGATGGGTTTTTAATTCTTCTGGTGTTTTTTGAGGTTTAGGTATAAATCTTTTCATTTTTTCTTAAGATCAAATCTTCCTCTGGCTGCATTTTCTGCCACTTTATTTATCAATGTCTGATCTAATTGCTCTAACGGTTTAGGCTCAGGCTTTGAAGTTTCTGCCATAATCTTGGCTGCTGCATCAGCAATTGATCTGTTTGTTTTACTAAAAATATTCATATTATTCGCCCTTAATTGTTGCTGAAATCATCCAGCCTAGTTTCTTTTGTTTATCAGTTAGATCTTGTAGATAATTAGACATTCCAATTTCATGAGCAGCTTCAGCAATTCTATAAGCAATATCAATTGAAACGATAAATTTATCATTCATAGCATGTAACACCATCAACATTTCTTTTGGATCATATACTCTAGAAGCTTCTGCGATAGTCGTCATTGATAATAGATCTTTCAATGATACTGGAGCATATGCATTAATAGTTCTCATTTGTTCTGCAATCTTATCCAGTTCTTCGTAAACTTCAGAATAGATTTTCTCAAAGAAAGTGTGATATTGCGGAAAGTTAGAGCCTTCCACATTCCAATGTGAAGAGTGAGCAGCATAATACAGAACATATCCATCAGCTAAAACTTTTCTCATTGCATTTGCTAATTGAGCTTTAGCTATTCCATCTGATGTCGCTGCTTCTTGTTCTGAAATAACTTTTCTTACGGAATCAACAAGAGATTGTGTGGTGGGTGTAGATAGTTTCATTTTATCCTTCCAATTCTTTATCAACGTTATTTGTAGTAGAGGAAATTCTTTCTCTTACCTGATTGAATGATTTCTTTTCAGTTACAACATTCGTTAAGCATGAGCCAGAATCACCAGTTCCAAAATTTTGAGCACTTCCAATATTTGGTGGTTGGACTGCTTCAGGTTTTTTGAATTTCTTTTTCTTAGCTTCATTGAATGTGCTATATGTACCGTTGGAATATGATGGAGCAGATCCTGGGGATCCACCACAAGCATCAGGATTTCCTAGATCTTTGATTTTACCGAATGCTGAAGATAATCTTCCTGGTTTATATTTCTTTTCGGATTTCTTGGCTTCAGCAACTCCACAGACTCCAGTGGATGATGCATCAAAAGAACCACTACCACCATAACCATTAGTGCGAGCTGCACTTTCTGGTGGAATTCTAGGAAGAACTTTAGGCATTTTCTTCTTTTCTTCATTCTGTCCAGAATATCCAGTTCCACCAGCAGGTCCAGAAACAGCTGGTCCGATTGAACCGTAAGCTGTGTTAGTTATACTAGGGTAATTTAAGCTTTTGGTTTGTTTTTTGACTTTGCTGATTTCTTCTTTGCTGCTTTTTTCTTCGTAGACACCTTTCGCTGCGTAGTCTTCGGTTCCTTCACCGCTTCTGTCTGTTCTTTTGGCGTCTGCGGATGCGACACCACCTTTGTTAGTGTCTCCACACTCGCATCTATCTTTGCACTTACAAATGCTCTTAGTTTTTGAATCAGCTTCTTTATATGTGTTAACATGATTAGATCCTTGTCCTGGGGTTAACGCTTTAATAAAATCTGCGGTTGACTTTGTACCAATTTCCATAACTCTTTCTTTAATCCAATCAACAGCAGAATCATTAGTTGGTTCTTTTATCAAAAATCCAGAAACGATTTGAGATAATTCTAATAACCAATTTGTTATTTCTTGTTTTGTGCTTTCATTGACATTAGAAAAACTATTTGAATTGTCAAATAATAAGAAAGAATCAAACATCTTTGAATATTCACTTAGGTTTGATACTGATTTTTCATATTTAATCTTTCTTAAACTTTCATTAAAAGTTTTTGCGCCACGGGCAATTCTAGAATCATTTCTTGACTTTGATGATTCATCAGAAGTGTGAACATAAATCATTGCAGTATCATAACCCATTTCTTCTAAAATAGCTTTAGTGACAACAATCTTATCTTTATTGTCTGCGTTACCATTCACGATAATTGATGGGAAATTTTCCAATTCTTCAATATTTGTTTCTTTTACTATCGCATTAAACATGCGTTCCATTGAAACTTCTTTGAGTGTAAATTCATTTAATGTTGAATGAATGAGAAAGTCTTTGCCGCTTCCTGGTCCACCAACTAAAAATATTGCTTTAAAGTGATTCATTTTCTCTTAACCGATAGTTTGCCAGCTTCTATTGCTTTTTTAATTTTTGTCATATGTTCTTGTGCTTCTTTTCTGGAAAAAGCTGATCCTAAATGCTTATGAAAAGTATTTAGATCACCTGCTGCTGCCGCTGCTCGCATTTTAGTTCCTGACAATCCATGACTTCTTTCCGAGTCTTCAGGAGTATGGATGTGGATCTCGTCAAAATGTTTGCCTTCCATCTCTTTGATCTTTCCAGCTTCAAGAGATTTCTTTAATCCATGAGCAAAATCTTTTCTGTCTGCTCCAACTAATAGATGCAGGACTTTCTTTCCTTTATTTGGGAGAGAAGCGTGGGCTCTTGCAATTGTTTCACCTGCAGATCTAACAACATGAGTATTTAAATCTTTGTGACCCCATTGTTTATGAAGAACGCTTGCTCTTTCTTCTGGTGAATATATGTCAGACTTAGATGAAATTCCAATATGCTTCGTTCCTGGGAGTTTCTTCATTGCGCCACCAAGATCATGAGCGTGTCCCATGTGCGAAATAGGTGAAAATCCAGTTAATGGTACTACTGTTGTGTGGTGTACTTCTTCAGATTCTCTGATCAAATCTTTGGTGCCCAATGTTTTCTTTAAATGCTCAAGAGCAGCAGTATGGTTGCCCTTCTTAGTAGCAAGATCATCTCTAAATTTATCATAAATTTCTTGATGGCGTCTAGGGTCTATATGTTTCTTAATTAGCTCAGCAACTCCCATGAAAGAATGTATTTTCTTGTGGTTTGCGTCTTTTCCGAATAAAGCGTGAGATACTTCTTCAGGATCTTTTGTTCCTGGTTTTGAATCATCAGTTCTAGAACGAAGACCATGAGTAATAGAGAATTTATGAACACTGCCGCCAACTGCATTCAGAAGTATCTTGTGATGCATTCCTTTGATACCATGTTTTGTATCTTCCCAACTTGAACTGTGTGAAAACTGCTCACCTTTAGTTGGCTCGTCTTTATGGTAATCAGCAGCTTCAAAATCAAACTGGTGGTATGTGCCATTTTTATGGCGCATCACTGCTGATACTTCGTTACCGTGTTTTTTTGTACCAACTACAGTATAGTTGCCGAACTTTCTACCAGGCGATAAGTGCTTGGCTAATGCTTCTTTATGTTCTTTTGGAATTTGTGAATCAACGTCGCCAGTGTTTGGTTTATGGTGTGCATATTCTGCATCAGGAATATTTTGATTCATTAAATGCTTAGTTGAACCAGCATAAGCTGATCCTGTGATTAATGCTTTTTTACCTTTACCAAAAAGGTGCCCACCATGTTCTTTATGGAAAGAATCATGTATTGCGCTTAGTGTATTATGAAGTTCCGCAGCTGTGTTATTTCTGTTTTTTTCAGTGACATGCACTGGCTCAGCTGCAACCTCACCAATCTTTATGTTGCCACCTTCTCTTAAAAATTGTTTAAATGTTTGCATTATTTATTTCTCGACTTGAACTTTTCTTTATTTGTTGGATCAGCTTTATATTCTCTGAATGATTGAGAAGTGACTTTAAATCTTGGAGCATTTGGATTCTTTTCAGAAGGATGAATTACGAGTCCTTCTGTTCCTGATCCCCATTTTGGTTTAATATTTTTAGATGAAATATGTTCATCAACTTTCTTAGAAACGGCATGTTTGATTTTGTCAAACTTTTCCATTTCTTTCATTTTGGCTTCTTTATTGGACTTAGTTGTTCTTGATTTTAATAAATCATGATTTAATTTTTTAAACTTTTCATGCTCATCTTTGACGTCAACATGAGATGGTTTATGATCAATTTTATCATCGTCGAAATTCATTTCACTATTTGATAAATGTTTCTTAAAATGTTCGATATCATGACCGTGATTTTCAGGTAACTTTGAATGAATTACATATTTGCCCACTGAGCCCATATGTCCTGGGTGATAGGAAGTACCAACAAATTTAATTTCACCCTCATGCTCTTCAGATGGGCGACCAAATGGTTTATAAAATGCTTCACCCTTAACCTTAACTTCTTTGCCAGTTCTGTGGTATTCAGCTTTTAAGTGGTGTTGTAGTGCTGCATTTTTGGCTAAAGTTTTATGAATATGCGCAAAAGCATTAGCAGCGGTTGGATCATATGGCTTGCCTGTTTCTTCTGCTCTCTTTTTTGCTCTTTTAACAAAATCTTCTGGATGTCTCATTTTCTCTGAACCAGAGCCTGAGCTTTGAGTATAAAATCCACGTTCATCATGACCAAACTGATGAGTCATTCCATCAGTCTTTTCGGTGACATCGTGAATGTGAACCTTTCCGCCTTTAATGAGGTTTCCAAATTGCTCATGAGTCATTGAGTGAATATGAGGTAAACCTTGTCGGATTGACTCAGTAATTAAATTAAAACTTTCGTTTATAAACGTTTTAAATCTTAACATTTAAACATCCACACTTTGGGATAATAGTTAATATATTTAGTAATTATTAATCGTCATGATTCTCATATTTCTTACTGGTACCATCAGGTTGCACATGATGCGCATGGAATGTCGTGTGGGGAAATTCCTTTCTCAACTTAAGAAAATGGTCGAGATTTTTGCTATCATCATCGTATAAATGAGCTTCTCTGTAATTTCCGCTCTTGAGATGATGTCTGATTACTTCCGCTTTCTTTTCAGCGACTGGCTGGTGGGTTTCTATATTCCCAGCTCTTTCTACGCGGATATTGTCAATATCCACTCCATGTTTGCGCCAATGATGCAAGAACTTCTTTTTGTCGTCAAAGTTGGATCGCGCAGTTGCCATTATCACTTTACTTTTTGGGTGCGACTTTACATTCTTATGGATCGCTTTCAGTTTAGCCAACATGGGTTTAATTGGCTTTTCTTTATTGAATTGGTCAGATGATCTGAACTCACTAAAATCGTAGTGGTGTCCGTGTTGAAGTTTATGTTTGTTGTATTCATCATGGGAAAGTGACTGAATAGTCTTCCCATGGTGGTCTTTTACATGAACCTTAGCGGTTGTATGCATAAGAGTGCCATCTATGTCAAATGCATGTAATGCTCCACGATGATCTGTGTTTTCAAATATTGCAGGATTAATCTTACCATAATTGCGCATAATAATGCCAGCTTTAGCATTGGCTTCATTTTCAATATCGCTTCCAGTTTCACCAGAATTATGTGTAATTCTGTTTTCTAGATCTTGTTTGTGATGAGCCAATTCATGCGCAAGTGTGCGCATAACATCAACAGGATGACGTCCTGCTGTATTCACTTTAATTGATTTATCGTTTGGACTATATCCACCAAAGCTTTTGTGTTCTGAAGCTTCTTTTTTATTATCTATTAGGTGAATTTTAGGTGGTTGTTCTATGCCAAGATGATCGCAGGCATAATTAATGAAATGGCTAATATGATCGTGGTTCGATTCTTTGATGTATTGTTTGAAGCTCTTCATTTTTTTATTTCTTCTATAGCCTCTTTCTCGATCATCTTTAAGATTGTATTGGTTAAATCGATCTCCTTTTTAATCCAAAACAATTTTCTCTCAAGTTCATCTTTCTTTTCAAGATAGAACCTAAGTTCTTGTTCTTTTTTCTTTTTGTGTTCAATAATCTCATCAAGAAGGATTATTTTAGAGTCGCTCATCAACTTATTTAGGTATTTTTAATATTATTACAATACTTGCATTAATGTGTCTGCGATTAATGCTTTTTTATCAATATTTGATTTAGAACCTTTTAATATTGGGGCTATATTGAAGGGTGATGGTGATATTGAGCTGAATTGTAGGGTGAATACAATTTGATAGTCGCCGCCACCTTTTGGTTGGACTCTTAATCTTATTTTGGTAGTTGCGGCATCGCCGAAATCTGGAATACCACTTGCCCCAATTTTTCTCAATTTAGAATTGAGCCCAAGTTTATCTCTATTGAGAGTATAAAATCCTCTAGTTCCAACATTTAAATAGTAGCTGCCTTTCTTGTTGTAATAATCACATACAGCTTTAGATGGAACATCAATATATCTAGCACTTAAAGGCAATTTACCGAATGATTCTAAATCTTTTCTATATGCTATATTTTTTTCTGCACCGACATAAATTTTCTTACCATTATTGTCGTATTGTAGTATTGGGGTTTTCCATTTAGAATTTAAAATATCCAAAACTCCAGCTGCAGTACCAAGTTGTTTAAGAAACTCTTTTTCTTCCTTACCGTCAGTTGGACCAAAATTCCAGCTACCTTTATGGAATTGGAGAACTAGGCTACCAGCAGCTGTTGGTTGATTCTTAAGTTCAACTCCGCTAGTTGAATTTCCAGATTTTATCGTGATATCAGGTTTATTTGGAGAAGCACCAGCTATTTGCCCAACAGCTATATCTTTATGTAAATTAGGCTTTTTCAATGCTTTATATGCATTCTGCTCATATAAAAACCCTTCCTGAACAGCCATTTATTATACCTTAAGTTTATTGAATTTAGACTTATTATCGCTCATTTTGGGTTGTTCAAATTCTTGACCAGAATCAGCAATACTCTTTTGTGCGCTTTGCTCAATATCATATAGCTTCATCTTAGCTCGATCAATACCAATAGCGAACCTCTTATTTAGCGTTGGATCATTATAGCGATTTTTCAACTGTTTGACCATAATCTGATTTAGAGATTCTAGTTCCTCACTAGTAACTAGTGCAAACATAAGATCGGCAGTCGCAGGTAGACCAAATGATTCAGATGTATCTTCTAGTCCAGGATCAGTATTAGTAAATCCAGAACGGGTTGTTTGAGTTGCTGACACTACTGGAAGTTTAAATTCAACAGCAAGACCTCGAAGCTCTTCTGCAATCGCTTTGATGTAGGAATATGAGTTAACATTGGCTCCATGTTTCAAACGAGAGGAGGCGCAGATATTAAGATAGTCAATGAAAAGAATATCTGGCTTAAAATGCTTCTTAAGAGCCAATTCATTCATCAGATTACGAAAATGTACAGCTGATGCTGTCGCAGTTGGATATTCTTTAATGATTAATTTACCTTTGATGTTTTCTTTTAGGCGACCAATCTTTCTATCATAAGAATCTTTTGGGAGATTTGCAAGATCATCAAGTTTGACATTCAATAGATTCGCATCAATACGCTCAGCAATCTTTTCTTCAGACATCTCAAGAGTTATGTACAGAACATTTAGATTTTGGGAAAGACAAGAGGCTGCGACGTGACACATAAACAAAGATTTGCCAACACCTGTATTGTGTGAAGAAACACCATTAGTGTAATATCTATGATTCTCATGGTTCACATTAATATCAACAATCGGGATTTTTAAACCAGTCTTAGAAACTCTACCAATAGAGAATCCAGAAACTGTATTGAATTCTTCAACACCAATCTCACAAAGATCTTTTGCATATTTCCAACCAGATGCGGTCTCAAATAGATGATTTTCGTTAACTCGAACTTCCGTTCCATCGTCCATCGTCAACTTGTATTCTTCCCACTCACCTTTATCAATAAAGAAATTCACACCAACCCATCCATCAGGCGAATCAACTTCGACTTCATATCCTTGATTCAGAAGAGTTTGAATTTCAGAAATTGAAGTTTCTTTAGTTTCCCACATAAAATTCCTCATAAAATGAATATTCACGATCCTGCTAATTTTCAAAAATATGCGTCTCTTGGCGGCAAAGCACTTAAAGGTATGATTTGCGTAACTAATGGTGTACATAGAACTAGAATCAGACCAGATAAATTACAAGAATATATTTCTAATGGTTATCGTAAAGGATTTACTGTTTCTTCCTGAATCTGATTCTAACTCTCGTTTCTGGATGTACGCATCCTGCCAGAGCAATGTTAAGTGTCTTAGTCGGCAATCCACCTTTTGTGATCCGATTAAAATAATCTAGATCAAATGGAATACGCTTCTCAGTCTTATGGTAAAACTCATATCGCTGATCAGAGTTCTCAATATAATCGTGTCCAATATTTGGATCAAATGAAATCGACAAAGCATCTGATAATATCTGAGGGATTGAACCCTTAGACTTATCAGTCTTTGTCTTTCCATCTAGAATCTGGATTGATTCTAGAATTGCGTTATGTAACGCTTTCTCTTGACAGAACTTTTCTGTTTGTTCAACAAGCCACTCAGATTTGCTTACCTCAGTATCTTTCCTGAGTTCGTCAATTAATTCTGAACACTTCTTGTAATCTTCTTCAAATAGATTTTCTCTGTCATTTAGTGCAACATTAATTGCTTCAAATGTCGGTATCTCGTTGAATTGGAGGACGTACTTTTGAACTTCCTCGTACAGAGTTTTTTCGCTTCGATCCTGAAGATACTCGCTTTTTAGATATGGCAGAATCTTTCGCACGTACTGTTCGTTGTGGAACAGGTTCTTCAATATAATCTTCTCCAATTTCTTCATCTTCTGTATTCCCGCCTATAAATTTTTCAGCTTGAGTCATTATTGCTTTATCTAACATCAACAAAAGAATGTCACCAGCTATTTTGCAAAATTTAGGATCAGCAATAACATTTTCAAACCCCCTAATGATTTCAATATCAAAGGAAGCTCGAGCGCCCATGTGCCCAAGGTCCTCTCCTATATTAATAGTCCCATAGGAGTATATTATACCTGCAAATGGACCTTTAAGCAACTCTATTGGTAGAATGCCATTTGATGTTACACCAACAGCAACCTTAAAGTATTTGTCTTGCTTGTACTTTCGTTTTCTATTCCAAGATTGAATCTTATCAATATGAGGTTGTAATAACTTACGCATCTTCTTCCTCCTCTTCTTCAATAGAAGCTTCCTCATCATAACTAGAATAGATTGAATTTGCACCATATGAATAGTTTTTCTTAATCCATTCAAGGAAAGTTTTATCCTTTAGAATTTTACTCCAGAATTCTCTGGTATCTGTATCCTTAATGCGGAACTTCTTATCCTCAACTTCTCCAGTCTCAGTATTGACTCGAGCATACCAACCGTTAGATGGTTTAACGACATGACCCGATTCAAGAGCAATTTCAAGTAATCCAGAATACTTGCTGATACCACCTTCAAACATTACAGTAATGGGAATCTTTGCTTTTTCTTTAACATAGCGAGACTTCTCGACGTTGATTATAAAGTTATATCCCAACAACTCAGTACCATCCTTTTCTTGCTGGCGACCAAGAATGAATATATTATCTGCGCTGTAATATGAGCCTGTGTTATGGGTGACAACACCATTTTCTAAAACATAATGTTCTGCTTCCTTTACAGAAAGATCATAAACTTTTCTTTTGCCGACCGAAGTAATACTTTTAATTTTCATAATTTCCTCGTATTCTACTGACAATACCTCCATATCAACTGTCATATTTTTAGCCTCAATCCAATCCGCGCCGCTACCATTATCTCTTACATATGGAATAAGGAATTTATGTTTATCTGAACATATAACTTTATGCCCATCATCAAACTCAATTTCATAACATTCAGGTTCACCATCATCTAGAGTTTCTGGATTCCAGATAGCAGTAACTTCCTGCGGACCATTTAGTGTTTTAACTAAATCGCCAACAACGAAATCTTCAACACTCTTACAAGTTCCATCAGCAAGTTGAATCTTTGTTCCAGCAATTACACAACCACCACCGACGATTGCCTTTGGGAACATACCAATTTCCATATAAGTGTGATTGACAACTACCATTGGAATATCTTTCAACGTCAAATGTGGAGTGACCATGCGGAATAATGATTTAATTTGCTT
>Ga0316222_1003741_pt1 | contig 14623 bp, 10 predicted proteins | sample TBH18011metaG_FD_206008 | JGI IMG/M metagenome (GOLD analysis project Ga0316222, IMG submission 206008) | Freshwater microbial communities from Trout Bog Lake, Wisconsin, USA - TBH18011 | ecosystem: Environmental > Aquatic > Freshwater > Lake > Hypolimnion/Profundal zone | place: USA: Wisconsin...
ACCGCGTGACGGCCAACAGTCCAATCTGGGTAAGCCTAACAGGCGCGAGGGGGGGCGGGGGCGCTGCCGCCACTGCAGGTCAAGGTCGGTCGAGGTGCCGGGTTTCCGGCGTCCCTTCAGGACGGAGTCATTTCGTAGCTGGCTAGAGCGTATTAAATAATATTGTAGCCGTTCGGTTAGGGACCGCTGGCGAGCGGTCTTTTTGGGTTTGGGCTTCGTTTCGGCTCAGTGACAGGGTTTTCAAACCTGCGCCTTCGCCAAAGCCTCGCCCAAACCCAAAAATCCTCGCTCCGAACGGCTACAATATTATTTAATACGCTCTAATTCCCGGTTGTCCCTCCAGGGACGAAGGGCTGCGGCTGGGTTTTGCACAGCCGCGCTCGGGGACAGGCGGCGGGGGCGCCGCTGTCACCCTTTGGCGACGAGGCGTCGCCGCTACCAAGCCAGGCGGATTTTTCAAAACTTTTGCATTCTCGAATTGCTTTGTGGGCGGCTCTTTGGTGTCTTATGACGCGATACCTATGAATTTAAACACAACTGCTCCCCGGGAACGGAAATTGCTGGTGGCCAACCGCAGCGAGATCGCGATTCGCGTGTTTCGCGCGGCGACGGAATTGGGGCTGAAGACGGTGGCGGTGTACGCGGCCGAAGACCGGCTGGCGATCCACCGGTTCAAGGCGGACGAGGCGTATGTGGTGGGCGAAGGCAAGGGGCCGGTGGGGGCTTACCTGGATATCGCGGGCATCGTGAAGCTGGCGAAGGAGAAAGGCGTGGATTTCATTCACCCGGGCTATGGCTTTCTTTCCGAGAACGCGGATTTCGCGCAGGCGTGCGCGGACGCGGGGATCACGTTCGTGGGACCGCGGGTGGAACTCCTGCGGATGATGGGGGACAAGACGGCGGCGCGTTCGCTGGCGCAGCGGGTCGGGGTGCCGACCTTGCCGGGCACGGAGGAATCGATCGAGGATCGCGACGAGGCGATGAAGGTGGCGAAGCAGATCGGTTTTCCGCTGATCATCAAGGCGGCGTTCGGCGGCGGCGGGCGCGGGATGCGGGTGGTGACGAAGCCGGGCGATTTGTCCTCGCTGCTGGACGAGGCGCAGGGCGAGGCGGGCCGGGCGTTCGGGAATCCGGCGGTGTTTCTGGAGCGGTATATTCCGCGGGCGAAGCACATCGAGGTGCAGATTTTGGGGGACAAGCACGGGAACGTGGTGCATCTGCACGAGCGGGATTGCTCGGTGCAGCGCCGGCATCAGAAGGTCATCGAGATCGCGCCGGGCGTGGGCATCGATGCGAAAGTGCGCGAGGAATTGTGCGCGGCGGCGGTGCAGCTGTGTCGCGAGGTGAAGTATGACAACGCGGGGACGGTGGAGTTCCTGTATGACCTGGACACGAAGGAATGGTTCTTTATCGAGATGAACCCGCGCATTCAGGTGGAGCACACGGTGACGGAAGTCATCACGGGCTTGGATCTGGTACGCTCGCAGATTTTGATCGCGGACGGGCAGCCGATGCACGGGGCGGAGGTGGGGATTCCGCAGCAGGGCGACATCCGGCGCAACGGTTACGCGGTGCAGGCGCGCATCACGACGGAGGACCCGGAGAACAAATTCCAGCCGGATTACGGCCGGATTCTGACGTACCGTTCGGCGGGCGGCTTTGGCGTCCGGCTGGACGGCGGGATGGGCTATGGCGGGGCGGTGATCACGCCGTTCTATGATTCGTTGCTGGTGAAGCTGACGGCGAGCGGGCCGACGTTCCAGGCGGCGTTGCAGCGGATGGACCGGGCGCTGCGGGAATTCCGCATCCGCGGGGTGAAGACGAACATTCCCTTCGTGGAGAACGTCATTCACAACGAGACTTTCAAGAGCGGGATGGCGACGACGACTTTGATCGACACGACGCCGTCGCTGTTCCAATTCAAGCCGCGGAAGGACCGGGCGACGAAGCTGCTCAAGTATTTGGGCGATATCACGGTGAACGGGCATCCGCTGGTGAAGGGGTATGTGCCGAAGGATACGTTGCAACCGGTGCCCTCGCCGGCGTGCGACATGAAGGTGGCGCCGCCGAAGGGGACGCGGCAGCTGTTGCTGGAGCTGGGGCCGAAGAAATTCGCGGAGTGGACGCTGAAGCAGAAGCAACTGCTGGTGACGGACACGACGTTCCGGGACGCGCATCAGTCGCTCTTCGCGACGCGCTTGCGGACGTATGACATGCTGGCCGTGGCGGACGCGGTGGCGCGGCGCACGCCGAATCTGTACAGCATGGAGATGTGGGGCGGGGCGACGTTCGACACGGCGCTGCGGTTTTTGCACGAGGACCCGTGGCGGCGGCTGCGGACGCTGCGCGAGCGCATCCCGAACATCTGTTTCCAGATGCTGTTCCGCGGTTCGAACGCGGTGGGGTATTCCAATTACCCGGACAACGCGGTGGCGGGCTTTGTGAAGCATGCGGCGGAGGCGGGCATGGACATCTTCCGGGTGTTCGATTCGCTGAACTATCTGCCAAACCTGACGGTGGCGATGGACGCGGTGCAGGAGACGCACGGGGTGTGCGAGGCGGCGATCTGCTACACGGGGGACATCCTCGATCCGAAGCGGAGCAAATATTCGCTGGCGTATTATGTGAAGCTGGCGAAGGAGCTGGAGAAGATGGGCGCGCACGTCCTGGCGATCAAGGACATGGCGGGGCTGTGCAAACCGGCGGCGGCGCAGGCGCTGGTGAAGGCGCTGAAACAGGAGATCGGGATCCCGATCCATTTTCACACGCACGACACGAGCGGCATCGCGGCGGCATCGGTTTTGAGCGCGGCGGAGGCGGGCGTGGATATCGCGGATCTGGCGATCGCGTCGATGTCCGGTTCCACGAGCCAGCCGAATCTGAATTCGATCGTGGCGGCGCTGCAATTCACGAAGCGCGCGACGGGTTTGGATCTGGACGCGCTGAATGAATTTGCGGATTACTGGGAGCTGGTGCGGAACTATTACACGCCGTTCGATTCCTCGCCGCGGGCGGGGAGCGCGGAGGTGTATCTGCACGAGATGCCGGGCGGGCAGTTCACGAACCTGAAGGAGCAGGCGGCGGCGATGGGGCTGGCGCATCGCTGGCCGGAGATTGCGCGGACGTACGCGGAGGTGAACCAGCTGTTCGGGGACATCGTGAAGGTGACGCCGAGCAGCAAGGTGGTGGGGGACATGACGATGTTCCTGATCACGCGCGGCATCAAGCCGGCGGACGTGGTGAACCTGGAGCCGGGGGCGACGCCGTTCCCGGAATCGGTGATCGACCTGCTGGCGGGCGGGCTGGGGCAGCCGTTGGGCGGGTGGCCGAAGCAATTGCAACGGGTGGTGCTGGGCGACCGCAAGCCGTTGAGCGGGCGGCCGGGCGCGGGGCTGAAGCCGTTGAATTTCAAGAAGGTGGCGGAGGAGATTTCGGCGAAGGTGAAGCCGGAGCCGACGACGGACGACGTGTTCAGCCACATCATGTATCCGGAGGTGTTCGCGGCTTACGCGAAGTTTGAGCGCGAGCACGGGGATCTCTCGGTGCTGCCGACGCCGGCGTTTTTCTACGGGATGAAACCGGGGCAGGAACTGGCGGTGGAGATCGAGCCGGGCAAGACGCTGTTCATCCGCATGTTGAACGTGGGCGCGGTGGATGCGGAAGGGAAACGCAGTGTGAACTATGAGCTGAACGGCATGGCGCGTCAGCTGGCGATCACGGATCGCTCGGCGAAGCCGACGGTGAAGGCGCGGCAGAAGGTGGATCCGGCGAAACCGGCGGAGATCGGCGCGCCGATCCCGGGGCTGGTCACGGCGCTGGCGGTGAGCACGGGTTCGAAGGTGGTGAAGGGCGACAAGCTGCTAACGCTGGAGGCGATGAAGATGCAGACGACGATCTATGCACCGTTTGCGGGGGTGGTGGAGGAGATCGGGGTGCAGAACGGGTCGGCGGTGGAGAGCAAGGATCTGCTGCTGCGGCTGAAACCGTTGTGAGCGGCGGCGGGCGGACGTCTAATAGGATGTCATGGGATGCCAAGCCGGGGTGATAATTTGCCTTGACGTGGTTATCAAAATATGTTATGAAACCGCAAACTCCGGATATGAGCATTTTGAAAAAGTGATTTCAGGACACAGCATGGTTGCTGTGTCCTTTTTGCTTTTGGCCTGTATCCGCAGCATTAGGAGTCATATGGCCAGTGGCAAAGTTAAATGGTTCGACAACAAGAAAGGGTTCGGATTCATTGCCCAGGATTCGGGGCAGGATGTGTTCGTTCATCATACTTGCATCGTCGGGACGGGCTACAAGACCTTGAACGAGGGGGAGGAAGTCAGCTTCGAGGCCATCTCGAGCGACAAGGGCTTGAAGGCGGAAAACGTGCAGCGCATCAATCCGGCCTAAGGTTCTGCCGGGCATCGGATTTCATTCCCATCCGCGGGTGACTTCGGTAAGCTGAAGCCATGTCCGTATTGTTGTCGGCACCGGTCACCAGCCTCTATGTCCACGTCCCCTTCTGTGCCCAGAAGTGCGAGTATTGTGCTTTCTATTCGGAGGCCTCTTCCGGCGAACTGATCAGCCGCTACACGGCGGCGCTGGTGCGGGAGCTGGAATTGGTGGCGGCGGACCTCAAGCCGGCGACGGTTTTCTTCGGTGGCGGCACCCCTTCGCTCCTGACATTGCGCCAGTGGGAACTGGTGTTGAAAACAATGGAGCGGCAGAACCTGCTGGGGGCGGCGGAATTCACGGTGGAGTGCAACCCGGCCACGGTCTCGGCGGACAAGGCGAAGCTGTTGCGGGACTTCGGGGTGAACCGGATTTCAATGGGGGTGCAGTCCTTGGATGAAAAACTGCTGGACCGGCTGGGACGGGTGCATTCGCGGGAGATGGTTTTCAAATCGTTCGATACGTTGCGGCGGTCGGGTTTTGACAATGTGAATGTGGACCTGATGTTCGCGATTCCGGGCCAGACGCTGGACATCTGGCGGGCGACGCTGGACGAGGCGATGGCGCTGGGCAGCGAACATCTTTCCAGTTATGAAGTGATTTACGAGGAGGACACGCCGCTGTTCCATCAGTTGCAGGCGGGGGAGTTTGACGTGAATGAGGATCTGGCCTGCGCGATGTATGACGAACTGGTGGATCGTTCGGCGGCGGCGGGGTATCACCAGTATGAGATCGCGAATTTTGCGCGGAACCAAAGGGCGGGGGAGCCGGCGGCGGGCGGGCTGCCGGGGGGAATCCCGCGACTGGCGTGCCGGCACAATGTGAATTACTGGCGGGGCGGTTCGTTCTACGGGCTGGGTCCGAGCGCGACGGGTTATGTGCGGGGCGTGCGGACGAAGAACTGGGCGAATACGCAACTGTACTGCGAGCAACTGGAGAAGGGGAACCGCGCGGTGGAATCACGCGAGGAACTGCCGCCGCTGCGGCGCGCGGGGGAGATCGCGGCATTCGGGCTGCGGATGAACGCGGGGTGGCCGTTCGCGGACTTCCGGCAGGCGACGGGGTTTGATCTGCAAGAGCACTGGCGGAGTGAGATTGAGCAGGTGACACAGCGTGGGTGGGGCCGGGTCGCGGAAGACCGGTTTGGATTGACGCGGTCGGGGCTGCGCTTTGCGGACTCGGTGGCGGAGATGTTTTTGCGGTAGAGCAGGGGACTCAACGCAGAGGCGCAGAGGCGCAGAGGGGCGTGGAGAGGCTCGGAGAAAAGATTTTTGGCTGAGAAACCGATCGGCCAATCAGGGTTTTTGGGCTTGGCGGGCTTTGATCTTTTGGATGTTCGCCTTGGCTTCCTCCAGCGTCAGGACGCGGTCCAGTTGCCCGCCGTGTTGCCAGTAGGCGATGTTGTTGGAATAGAGGATGAATTCTTTGCCTGCGAACACCGGGAGGGGATTGAACAAATCCGGGTCAAGATGATGGTTGGATAATTCCAGCGAACGGAGTTGGATTGTCATGATTTTCGCCTTTTTCACCGGCTGATCGCCCCAGTATCTGGAAAATTCGACCGGGAGTTTGCCTCCGCTGAAGTCAGGGTCGTATTTATACCAGACCGAGACAATGGGCCGGCCGTCGGTGTTTTGAATGACGGCTGCGGTGGGAAGACCGTTTTCCAGGCGAAGGCTCACGGTGAGCGGCTTGCCTTCTTTGGTCGTGGTGGTAAAACGGGTGTGATCCGGGTTCCAGACCACGCTGTCCGGGGTCATCTCATAGATCCCGAGTTTTAAAATTTCGTTGATGTCCATACGGACGACTTTCTGGGTGCCCAGCAACCCTCCGTTGTCTCCTGCGCGATCGTTCATTTTGGGATCAAAGAGCGTCAGATAATTTCCGACCATGCCCCAGACGACCTCGCCGTATTGGCCATCCGCCAAGTTGGCGGGATTGCCCGGAGTTTGGGCCGTGAGCCAATAATTGGAGCCGTCCTGTTTGAAGGCGAAGGATTTCCGAAGCGCGGCTTGGGGAATGCCCGGCGGAGTGTTGGCAATGTCTTTTTCATACTCCGCATTGGCAATGATGGGAGGGTTTTCCAGAAAGGAAAAAAAGTCGAGGCCGGTTCCCTGAAACCGGGCTTTCACTGCGGGCGGGTCGCTTTCGGGGTGGCTGCCGGAGAGCACCAGCGTGGCTGCGCCGATGCCGACCAGCAGCGCGACGCCGGTTCCGATGGCAAATTTCAATTTAAACCAGGTCATCAGTTTCATGGTTCCTTTCACGAGGGTCAGGGTGGAGACGGTGGCGGCCGATCCATGGGCGGCGGTCATGACGGAAAGAGCGAGTCCGGCCGGCGCGGCGGAGACGGAATGGGTGGAGACAGTGCCGGCAATGGCGGCGGCGGAAAGGGGCACGCCCCGCCGGGCAAAGAAGGTTCGCAGCTTGTCCAGCCCGCGGGTCACGCGTTTTTGGGCGGCGCGTTCTTCGAGTCCCAGCGCGGTGCCCACGTCGCGCAGGCTTTTGTTCTCAAAATACCGCAGGATCAGGGCGTCGCGGTCGGTGGTTCCGAGCCGGTTCATGGCTTCATCGAGGAGCGGGGACAATTCGATCCAAGCGGCTTCGTCGGGGGCGGTTTCGAGAGTGGATTCCATATAGACCGCCTGTTCGCGGTGCTGGCGTCGGCGCAAGGTTTTGAGTGCGTCCGCCGAGGCGAACCGGGTGGTGCGGTAAAGCCAGCCGGGCAGCACGGTCCGGGGGCCAAGCGAGCGGGCTTTGCGGGCAAGAATGATGAAGACGGCTTGGGTGACTTCCTCCGCCAGGGCGGGGTCGCGGACTTGGCGCAGAGCTGTCGAGTGGACCAGATTGAGATGCCGGGAAACCAGCGCTTCGAAGGCGCGGTCAGACTGGCTGGTGGCGTATTCCTGCAACAATTCCAAGTCATCATTCATGCTTTATGAGTATATGGACGCGGTGGGCGCGGATGAGACATTTATTTGACGGAAGAGCTTTCCTGGCGAGATTACTCTGTGTCGGCCATCAGGGCGGGGCAAAGTCAAAAGACGGAGAAAATGCGGTAATGTCTCTGCCTGCGGGGAAGGCACGTGGTGCTGGCGCGGTGACCTGGCTCGCGGAGGGCGTTGTTCTGAATCCGTTGCCACTGCGGCTTACGCCGGCAGGCGCAGGGTGAAGGTGGTGCCGGTGCCGGGTTCGCTGGTGGCTTCGAGGGTGCCGCCGTGGGCTTCCACGATGGACTTGCAGATGGAAAGCCCCAAGCCGGCGTTGCTGCCGCCGGTGCGGGATTTGTCGGCCCGATAAAACCGCTCAAACACGCGGGGGAGGTCTTCAGGCGCGATGCCTTGGCCGGTGTCGGTCACACTCAGAACGGCAAGGCCGGACTGGCGTTCCAATTTCACGCGGACTTCGCCGGCGGGGCGATTGTATTGGATGGCGTTCGTGAGGAGGTTGGTGACCACCTGGGAGAGGCGACCGGCATCGCCGTTGATTTCAATGGAGGCCAGTTCGGCGATCAGTTTGAGACTGGCCGCCTCGGCCATGGGGCCGACCAGTTCGATGCATTCTGTGACAGTAGCGGCAAGGTCGAGGGACTGGCGATTCAAGGTCTCCTGGCCGGCGTCGTAACGGGCGAGTTCGAGGAGGGATTCGATGAGCCGGCGCATGCGCTGGGCGGCGCGCTGACACGCTTCGACCGTCTGCTTGTAATCTTCGGCGGAGCGTTCGCGTCCCAAGGCCATCTGGGTCTGGGTGAGAATAACGGAGACAGGCGTGCGCAATTCGTGGGCGGCATCGGCGGCGAACTGGCGCTGCTGGGCGAAGGCGGTCTCGAGCCGGGCGAAGGTGGCATTCAGGACGGCGGCGAGCTGGCCGAGTTCACTTTCGGTTTCGGCGATGTCGATGCGCTGGGAGAGGTCGCCGGCGGAGATTTTGACGGCGGTGGCGCTGATGGAGGCGACGGGTTTGATGGCGAGGGTGACGAGCCAGGCGCCGCCCGCGAGGCCGATGAGCAGGATGATGCCGCCGACCCCGGCAAGTGCGAAGCCGGTCCGGCGAAGTTCCGTCAGTTCGGGCGTGATGCTGCGGCCGACGACAATGGCTTCGCCGGGCGGGGTGACCATGCCGGCTTCACGATAGGAGCCGCGGGTCCAAGGCGTGGGGTTGGTGCCGCCGGGGGCGGAACCCAGCCGGCCGGGCGGTGAATTGGTGGACTCAGATGACGCCATGAGGGGAGGCGGTTTCACGCCGGCGGGGGCATTGGTGGACCGGATGACTTCATCGCCATCCCGGCTGAAGATGACATAGTAGAAGCTGTTGGCATCGGCGGCGTCGAACAGCGACTGGTCGCGCGGTTGCAGGCGGAAGTTTTCGGGGCGAAAGGGCTGGCGCCGGTTCTGGGGGCGGTCCATGCCTTCCTCCGGCGGGCCGTTGGGGCGGTCGGGGCCGCCCAGTCCGGCCGGATCATCGGGTCCGTTGGGGGGCGCGAAATCACCCTCCTGGCCGCGCCGGGGCGGGGGGCGGCCCTGGGGATTGTGCAAGGTGTTGGCGATGACACTGACGCGATGGAGGATGCCTTGGTCGGCCTGACGGTAGAGTCGCGAGCGCGCCAAATCATAGGCGGCGGCACCCAGTCCGGTCAGCACCAGCACCAGGATGACGCCGTACCAGAGTTGCAACCGCCAGCGGATGGAGTTGAACAGGTTCATTCGATGCAATAGCCGTGGCCGCGCCGGGTGGTGATGAATTCGGCCCCAAGCTTTTTGCGGACGTTGGAGACGTGCACGTCCAGCAGGTTGGACATCGAACTCTCGTTCTCGTCGAACAGATGCTCGTAAAGCTGCGTGCGGGTGACGACCTCGCCGCGGTGGAGCGCGAGAAAGGCGGTGAGCGAATATTCGCGGGCGGTGAGTTCCACGGGTTTGCCCTTGAGGCAGACCTGGCGGGTCGCCGTGTCCACGGTAACTTCGCCGATCTCAATGGTGTTGCTGGTCTTGTTCGCGCTGCGGCGGATCAGCGCGCGGAGGCGGGCAAAAATCTCGGCGAGATCGAACGGTTTGACCACGTAATCATCCGCGCCAGTGTCCAGGCCGCGGACGCGATCGCGGGACTGGTCGCGGGCGGTGAGCATGAGCACGGGCGTCTGCTTGGTTTTCCGCAACTGCTTCAGCACTTCCCAGCCGTCGATGCCGGGGAGCATCACATCGAGGACGATCGCGTCGTAATCAGTGCCTTCCGCGTTGAAAAGTCCGTCCTCGCCATTGTCGGCGGTGTCCACGGCATAGCCTTCCTCGCGCAAGGCCTGGGCCAGGCTCGCGAGCAAATCCGGTTCGTCTTCGACCAAAAGCAGTCGCATGGCGGCATTAAGAACGGAAGTGGTGCGGTCCGCAATTCATTTCCGCATTATGCCCGATCCAACCTTAAGCTGGGATGAAGGGTCACTGCGTGACGGCCATCATTCGGCCACCATTGCATGACGGCCGCCCGGGTGGTTCAAATCCCGCCGAACCGCCGGTGGCGGCGGGCGTATTCCTCGAGCGCAGCGTAGAACTGGGGTTTGCGAAAATCCGGCCACAGGGTGGGGGTGATCACCAGCTCCGTGTAACTGATCTGCCAGAGCAGGAAATTGCTGATGCGCATCTCGCCGCTGGTGCGGATGAGCAGGTCGGGATCGGGGAGGTTGCGCGTCCAGAGATGCTGGGAGATGACCGATTCGGTGATGTCCGCGGGCTCGAGCTGGCCGCTTTTCACTTTGTCGGCAATGCGCCGGGCGGCTTCCACGATCTCAATGCGGCTGCCATAGCTGAGGGCGAGCACGAGCGTGAGACCGTTGTTTTTGGAGAGCGTTTCGATGGATTTGCGGAGCTGCTCCTGGACATTCTCCGGCAGGCGGTGAATCTGGCCGATGGCCTCCAGCCGCACGTTGCTCTTGTCCAGTTCCTTGGTCTCGCTCTTGAGATAGCGAACGAGGTATTTCATCAGCGCATCCACCTCGTCCTTGGGCCGGTTCCAGTTCTCGGCGGAAAAGGCGTAAAGGGTGAGATATTTGACACCCACATCGCCGGCGGAGCGGATGATCTCGCGCGCCGAATCCGCGCCGCGCCGGTGGCCCTCGATGCGCGGGAAATGCCGTTGCTTCGCCCAGCGGCCGTTGCCATCCATGATGACCGCCACATGCCGCGGGAGATTCGCGGCGGCGTCGGCGCTGAGGTGCGTGTTTGCGGTGCTCATCAGTTCGATGCTTGATGCTGGATGCCGGATGCTGGATGGCCGGAATCTGCCGCCGGTCCGGTGCGGTGGGCGACTTCGACGGACCGGGTAAACAGGTTGATTTTCCGGCCCAGCAAGTCCAGCCGTTTGGACAGGTCCTTGAACAGGCTCTCGTCTTTCAGCGAGCCGGTTTCAAAGAGCATTTCCAAATGGTCCGTTGTCTCATCGCAGGACGCCTGCGCATACGTGAGGAAATGGATGAACTCCTGCCGGTAACGGCGGCGTCCATAACCCTCGACAATGTTGGAACGGATGGATTTCATGGAGCGGCGGATTTGCGCGCCTTCCTCGAACATCTCGAATTTCGGCAATCGGGTCAACGACATCTGGTGAATATCCTTCACCAGATCGCGGGCCAATTTCCAAATATCCAGATTCCGATAGCTCATGGTCGTCCGAATTCACCGCCACCGTCCGTAACTCGCATCCAGCATCCAGAAACGAGCATCCAGCATCCTGTCTTGGTGGCCTAGACAAAGATCGTCTGATCCCGCCCCGGTCCCACCGAGGCGATGAACAGCTTCGCATTGCTCAGGTCGGCGATGGCTTTCAGATACGCGCGCGCTTTCGCCGGCAGTTGCTTGAAGGTCTTCGCCTTGTCCGTCGGCGTGCACCAGCCCTCGAACTCCACATAGACCGGCTCGCACTCGGCCAGGATCTGCGCATCGTTCGGGACGTAGTCGTACTGTTCCTTGCCGCGGCGGTAGGCCACGCAAACCTTGATGTTCTCCACGGTGTCGAGACCGTCCAGGTTGGTGATCGCAAGGTCGTCAATGCCGTTGACCATCGTCGCGTGACGGGTCGCCACGGAATCGAACCAGCCGCAGCGCCGCGCGCGGCCCGTGGTCGCGCCGAATTCACGGCCCATGCCGTGGAGCAGATCCGAGATCTCCTGGTTCTCGGTGGGCAGCGGACCTTCGCCCACGCGGGTCGTGTACGCCTTCATCACGCCGACCACGCGGTCCATGCGATGCGGCGGCACCCCGGAGCCGGTGCAGGCGCCGCCGGCGGTGGTATTGGAAGACGTCACGAACGGATAAGTCCCGTGATCGATGTCCAGGAACGTCCCCTGCGCGCCCTCGAACAGCACGTCCGCCTGGTTGCGAATGGCATTGTGCAGCAGCACCACCGTGTTCGTCACCAGCGGCTTGAGATACTTGCCCACGGCATTGTATTCCGCGAAAACCTTCTTGAACGACAGCGGCTTCGCGCCCATCGCCTTCAGCACGCCGTTGTTCTCCTTGATGCGCACCGCCAGCTTCGCTTCCAGCCGGACCGGGTCCACCAGGTCCGCCACGCGCAGGCCGACGCGTGCGGCCTTGTCGCCGTACGCCGGGCCGATGCCGCGCTTCGTGGTGCCGATCTTGTTCTTGCCCTTCAGCACTTCGCGCTGGGCATCCAGTTCGCGGTGATAGGGGAAAACCACATGCGCCGTCTCGCTGAGGGCGAAATTCTTCGGCGTCACCTTTATGCCGAGCTTCTTCAAACCCTCGATCTCCGTCATGAGGCCGACCGGATCCACCACCACGCCGTTGCCGATCACGCACAGCTTGTTCTTGCGGAGAATGCCCGAGGGAACCAGATGCAGGACATACTTCTGCTTGCCCACATAGACCGTGTGCCCCGCGTTATTGCCGCCGGCATAGCGGACCACAATGTCCGCCTGCTCCGTGAGCACGTCGATGATTTTGCCTTTGCCTTCGTCGCCCCATTGGGCGCCGACCAGAATCGTATTAGCCATATATGTAATTTGCCAAGCCGCACAATAAAAATCCCCGGATGGATATCCGGGGCAAAGGCGGGGTCTTTGCCGGAAGAAGCTAGGAAAAACCGCGGCCGATGTCAATTCGGCAAAAGACCCGCCTTGGTAGCGGCGACGCCCCGTCGCCAGCCCCACGGAGCGCGGCTGTGGCAAAGCCCAGCCGCAGCGCATCCAGCAGACCCTATGCCGCCTCGTTTCAACACCCGCCAGCATCGACTCCCTCCCCTCCGTCCATGCCCGACTTGAAGGGCCGGCGGAAACCCGGCACCTTGACTGACCTTGACCTGTAGCGGCGTCTGTGACCGCCGTCCCCCCCTCGCGCCTGATAGTCATGCCCCACTTGGACCGGCCGGCTTTCCCCCGACTCTGGACCTTGGCCCCTCCCGGTGGTCGTCACGCAGTGACTACCCGCCCTGTAGGCCCGGTGCCCCCACCGGGCGTTCCCCCTCGCGCCTGTCCATGGCTTGACTTGGCTTGACCGGGTTGACCTCATGGACCGGACGTGCCGCCGAACTTCTATCTTCTAACTCCTCTTTTTCAAAATTGTCAAAAAACCACCGTCCGCCGGCCACCCGGTTCACCCCGGTAAAAAATATTTCCCGGTCAAAAACCCGTTATAAGGCGTTATAAAGTGGTATGAGCCGGTATCTCCGGGGGGCTTACGACGTCACCGATAACGCCGCATCTCGCCCGCATATCACCCAACCATCACCTTATCGCACCCGGATATCGTCCGGTTCCCCGACCTTGGCCCCTCCCGGTGGCCGTCACGCAGTGACCACCCGCCCTGTAGGCCGGTGCCCTCACCGGGCGTTCCCCCGCGCGCCTGTCCATGGCTTGACCTGCCTTGACTTGGCTTGACCAGGTTGGCCCCATGGACCGGCCGTGCCGCCAGGCTTCTAACTCCTAACTCCTCTTTTTCAAAATTGTCAAAGAACCACCGTCCGCCGTCCGTCGGGGACGACGTCCAAATCACTCCGGCGCGACCTTTTTGGTCGGCCGCGCCCGAACCGGTAGGTACTTTGACATTACTCCCGTCGTTTGTCAAATCGTTCGTAAAAAATGTCCGCACATCTGGTTCAGCCTGTCATCCCCCCCCCGGATCCCGGATGCCAGAACCCGCCCCCTATTCCAGCCGGGCTATTGGAATCACCGCCCGCACCTCGCCAGCAGCGTCCACCTCGTTTCCTTGTAGGTGACGACGTGAGGAGTCTCATTATTTGTTCCCGCTCTTTGGCCCCAACCTCAAGCCTCCACCTTCCATTCTCGCCCAACCACTTTCCGCCATCTCGGGTGCGGCGAAGGCGGATGTCCGGAGGCCGGATGAGAGTGCGCTTACCGCCAAAGGCCTTTGCCTGCGGCGATTTGCATAAGCAATTCAATGCAACTTTTCCCCGCGCTTCAGCCTCGCCACCAAGTCCGCAATCCGCTGGCGGCGGGTTTCGGTTTTTTTGGCAGTCGTGATGCGAAAGAAGAAACCATAGCGTTGGGTTTTGTTCAGGGACAGGAAAAATTCCTTCGCCGCAGGTTCCCGCTCCAGGGCGGTGAGAAAATCCTCCGGCATCGCGGCGGTGCGGCTGCCGTGGTAGGCGGCTTCCCAGCGGCCATCGGCCTGGGCGGCCGTGACGGCCGCGCGTCCGGCGGGCATCATCCGGCCCTCCTTTTCCAGCCGTGCCACATGCCCGGCGTTGATCTTCGACCAGACACTGCGCCGGCCTCGCCGGGTGAACTTTTGCAGAAAAGCCGTTTCATCGAAGGATTTCTTCTGGCCATCAATCCAGCCAAAACAGAGCGCCTCGTCCAGCGCTTCCGCATAGGTCACCGAAGGAAGCCCGCTCGCTTTTTTGGCAATTTTCAGCCAAATGCCCGGATGGTCGGCATGATGCCGGGCCAGCCATTGGCGGAACTCGGCGGCCGTGACGAAGGCGATGATGGGCTGCTCCGGCATAAATGGGTTCGGCGACTTGTTAGGCCACGGACTCATGTTTCAAATGTAAAATGGCTGAAATCTTCTGGGTGTCGGACAAATACTCTCGAAACAACACCTCGAACTTCGCTTGAAGTGACGGCTCAATCACATCCAAATCCTCCTGCGAATCCCACTCCACAAGTGCATCGTGGAGTCGCTTATCCAATGAATCCTCTTTTGCTCCGTTG
>Ga0316222_1003749_pt1 | contig 14611 bp, 12 predicted proteins | sample TBH18011metaG_FD_206008 | JGI IMG/M metagenome (GOLD analysis project Ga0316222, IMG submission 206008) | Freshwater microbial communities from Trout Bog Lake, Wisconsin, USA - TBH18011 | ecosystem: Environmental > Aquatic > Freshwater > Lake > Hypolimnion/Profundal zone | place: USA: Wisconsin...
GCGCCACCTACGACATGCTCAAGGACAAGGTCAGCGGCGTGCCGCAAATCGACGTGGCCACGGTGGTCGCGGCCAATGGCGACGTGGTCAATTTCACCCGATCCTACCCGCCGCCGCCGATCAACTTGGCCGACCGCGACTATTTCAAGGCCCACCTCGCCGATCCGGATCTGAAATTCTTTCTCAGTCTGCCCGCGCGCAACCGGGGCACCGGCGTTTGGACCTTTTACCTGGTGCGCAAGATCAAGAGCAGCAAAGGCGCCACCGTCGGCTTGGTGTTGACCGGGATTGAAAGCGCCTTTTTCACCGACTATTACCGGGCGGTCAATTTCAGCGCTTTCAGCGCCATTTCGCTCTATCGCGACGATGGCGGATTGCTGGCGCGGATGCCGGAAGCCGACGAATCCATGGGCAAGGTGCTGGCGCAACCGGGGCTCAAGGCTTTGACCGAGGGCGCCGAGACCCTGGTCACCCAGGAGCCGCGCCTGGTCGATCACGGCGATGCCCGTCTTCGTATCGTCGCGCCCCATGGCGTCCCCGGCTACCCGATGGCGGTGATCGTCACTGCCACCGAGGAACTGGTCTTCGCCGATTGGCGGCGGCGGGCGGGCTTGATCGGCGGCGGCTCGGTGGCGCTGGCTTTGGTGTCGGCCGGCCTGATGCTGTGGATCGCCCGGCTGCTGGCCAATCGCGAGGCGGCCACCCTGTTGGCGCGCCAGGCGCAAGAGACCGCCGAGCAGGCCAACCAAGCCAAGTCGGAATTCCTGGCGATGATGAGCCACGAAATCCGTACGCCGATGAACGGCGTGCTGGGCATGGTCAGCCTGTTGCTGGACAGCGAGATGACCGGCAAGCAACGCCATCTGGCGGAGAACGTCCGGCTGTCGTCGGAAGCGCTGCTGACCATCATCAACGACGTGCTCGACTATTCCAAGCTGGAGGCCGGCCGCCTGGAGCTGGAGGAACACCCCTACGACATCGAGGTCCTGGTCGAGGGAGTGATCGAGCTGCTGGGGCCACGGCTGGCGGAAAAGCAGCTTGAGCTAACCTGGCGTGTCGCTGCCGACGCCGCCGCCGGCCATCTCGGCGACGCCAACCGGGTGCGCCAGGTTTTGCTCAACCTGGTCGGCAACGCGGTCAAGTTCACCGATCATGGCCGGGTGTCCATCGACGTCGGACTTGACCGGCGCGACGGTCGCGACTGGTTGTCCCTGGCCGTCGCCGACACCGGCATCGGCATCGCGGCCGAGGTTCAGGCCAAGCTGTTTTCCCGCTTCACCCAGGCCGATTCGTCGATGGCCCGGCGTTATGGCGGCTCTGGGCTGGGGCTGGCCATTTCCAAGATCATCGTCGAACTGATGGGTGGGGCGATCGGCTTCGACAGCGAGGAGGGCCGCGGTAGCCGGTTCTGGTTCGTGGTTCCGCTACGGCGCGCCGAGTTGGATCCCCGTCCCGCCGAGCCCGATGCGGCCGTTCCGGCGCGCCTGCTGCTGTGCTGCGCCAAGGCCGATGAGCGCGACAGCATCCTGCGCCAGCTTGCCCGCCTGAAGTTCGACGCCATCGCCGCCGACTCTCCGGTCGAGGCCTTGCAAGCGCTCCGTCAGGCGGCGAGCGAGGGCAACCCGATCACGACGGTGGTGATGGATGATGGCGCCTCCGGCTTGTCCCCCGAGGATTTGGCCGCTATCCTCGACTTCGACCCGGCGCTGGCAGGGGTCGCGATCGTGGCCATTCGCGCCACGAATGCTCCCGCTTCCTCCGCGCGGGCGGTGCGGGACGTACGGCGCCCGCTGACCGGCGCCGCCCTGGCCGCCGTCTTGGCCGCCGGCCCTGCCGATGGGGCGCGGCTGGCCTCGCCCCATCGCCAATTGCGTCTGCTGTTGATCGAGGACAATGCCATCAACCAGCAGGTGGCAGTCGGCTTCCTGACCAAGTTCGGTCATCTGGTCGACGTCGCCGGTGACGGCGCCGAGGGAATCGCCATGCTGGGGGCGAAGCCCTACGACCTGGTGTTCCTCGACATCCAGATGCCCGGCATGGATGGCTTCGAAACCATCCGCGCCATTCGCGGCTTGGCCGGCGCCGTGGCCCGCATTCCGGTGGTGGCAATGACCGCCAACGCCATGGCCGGCGACCGCGACGACTGTCTCGCCGCGGGGATGGACGACTATGTTTCCAAACCGCTCAACCGCCGCTCCTTGGGCGCCCTGCTGGAAGCGTGGACCAACCGGATCGAGGCGGAGGAAACCAACGGTGCGGGCGGTGGCGCCGACTAGGCGCTCTCCTTCAGCGGCGTCAAGCCTGACACCAGACGAGCGCATTCCTGGGCCCAGCGCTCGCTCCCATTGCCGGCAAGTTCGAACTTGCCATGCAGGCGGGCGTGCTCGGACGCGATGATTTTGGCGGTGAGGGGGACCGAAATCCCGGCGACGGCGATTTCGACCTTTGTCCCCGGCGTCGCGCCATCGGGAAAGCCCGATACCACGAGTCCGCCTTCGGAAATGTTTTCGATCTTGATCGGGTAGCTATTGCCGCCAAAGGTCGCGGTCCCGGTCAGGTCGACGCGGTAGCGGGGCTTGCGGCGACGGTTGGCGTCGGGAGTCGCCGTGCGGACGACGCGGACCAGCGTTTGGCTGAGATTCTCGATGGCGTCGCTAACTTCTCCGGCGATGCCGGATACCTGGGTCGCGCGCTCGCCGGTCGCGCTGGCCTCGTCCGAGACCCGGGCGATGCGGAGCGAGACCTCGTGGGCCGCTTCCGAGGTTTGGCCGACGTTGCGGGCGATTTCGGCGGTGGCCGCACCCTGTTCCTCGATCGCCGCGGCGACGGCCGACGAGATCGCCTCCACGTCGCGGATGGCGGTGGTGATCTGGGCGACGGCGTTGACGGCGTTCGTCGTCGTCTTTTGGATGTCGCTGATCTGCCGCGAGATTTCCTCGGTCGCCTTCGCCGTCTGGTTGGCCAGGCTCTTGACCTCGTTGGCGACCACGGCGAAGCCCTTGCCGGCGTCGCCGGCCCGCGCCGCCTCGATGGTGGCGTTCAAGGCCAGCAGGTTGGTCTGCGCCGCGATGTCGTTGATCAAGCCGGCAACCTCGCCGATGCGGCCGACGGTCGTGGCGAGCATTCCGATCGTCTCCTCGGCACCCTTGGCGCTGCCGACCGCCGAGGCGGTGATGCCGGTTGCGGCGGCGACCTGCCGGCCGATCTCCCTGATCGACGACGACAATTCCTCGGTGGCGGCGGCGACGTTCTGGGCGTTGGCCAGCGCCTGCGAGGACGCGGCGGCGACGTTCTGTGAGTTCTCTCCCACCGCTTGGGCCTATCTGGCCATTTCTCTGGCGTTGCCGGCCATCCGCTCGGTCTGGGCGGCGACCCGCTCCACCGAAGAACGGGTTTCCTCCTCGACCGTCTCGGCCATACTCAGCAGGGCGGCTTTCTTGTCCTGTTCCGCCTGGTGGCGTTCTTCTTCCTGCGACCGCCGGACCCGCTCGGCTTCGATGCCGTTGTCCTTGAAGACCTGGACCGCTTTGGCCATGGCGCCAATTTCGTCGCCGCGAGCCAGGAATGGAACGTCGGTTTCGAATTCTCCGTCGGCCAGGCTGATCATTCGGTCACGCAGCCGGTGCAGGGGACGGGCGATGGCCAAGCCCAGCAGTACGGCGAAGAGAACCCCACAGGCGACCGCCACGGATCCGATCGCCAAGGCGGCGCGTTCCATTAGGGCGGCGTGCTGGAGAGTATTCGCCTTCACGTCGACGATGCGATGGTCGACTTGTTCCAACAGCAGGTTCAGCTGATTTTCAGCTTCGACGGCGGCCTTGCGCATGGGGATGGTGGCCATCATCCGTTGCTGTCCCAACGGCGTGGCGGCGGCGGCCTGAAACAGGCGTTGATAATTATCGGCGCCCTTGACGAAGGCGTTGGCCACCTCGGCCAGCGCGGGGTCCTGGGTGTTGGCCACCAGGGTGCCGATCAGCCGGCCTTCCTCGCGCATTTTGTCGGCGAAGCCATTGATCTTCTTCACCAGGGATTCGTCGTCGTTGTACAGCGTGTCCTTCTCGTTGCGGCGGCACTCCAGCAGTGCGATTTTGGCGATGTTTCCGTGTTGAATCATTGCCGTTTCATTGTCGATCAGTGCCGAGAAACTCGATACCGTCGATGACAGCGCGTATTCCGTGATGATGAAGAAGGCGACAACGACAACAATCATTATGGACATGCAGAGCCCAAGCTTCCGCGAGACCGACAGCATCCCCCACCCCATGTCGTTGTCCTCCACCCTCAGATTACTTCACACCCCCACAAGGGGGGGCGCACATTCCCGACCGATCGCTAATGGACTTGGCTCGACGCTATTCCATGAGAAAGCCGACGTAGTAGATGCCGATGATTTCGCCGGAAGCGGACTTGATCGGCTCGTAGCCGGTGTCGTAGATCTTGCCCAGGATGTCGACGAGGCCGTAGAACGACGTGCCTTGCTTGATCGCCGCCATTGCCGGACCGGAGGGGTCGAGAATGGTTCCGACCGCACGCTGGCCATCCTTGATCACGTTGGTGCTGACACGGATGAAATTGGCGCCCTTCTTGGCGAACAAGGTGGCGGTGCCGCTATGCTTGGTCTTGATCAAATCCACCACGGCGGTGTCGCCGTTGACTTTGGTGGCGCCGAAGAACAGATCCTCGCCTTCGAGTTTGGGCGCGCCCAGCTTGGCGGTCGCATCCTTCAAGGTCTGCATGGCTGCCGTAACGTTCGGGCTGTCGGCGGCCCACGCGGGGGAGGCCTGGATCAACGGAAGCAGCAGCAGGGCGGCCAGGACGAAACAGAGGGTCCGCCGAGCCAATCTGGCGACAACGTCCGAGTGTCCGGCTTCTTGGCGAAGTTTTCCTTGATTGGACATTAAATCCTCCTTGTGGTCAGTAAGCTGCGGTCATTGCCTGCGATGGGCTATTGGCGAGCCGTAAAGATGCCCCGAAAATGCCGCGTAACAATCGCCACGTCACGCGCAGCTTTGGCTTTGACTGGCCGTAGCTCCTCCGTGGTCACTTCGCGAGGACGTCTCAAAGTCGAATGACATTCTGGAGACTATATAATCGGGATGGGGTGAGGGCAACGTTGAAACATCGGGTGGTTACCTTAGTCGGGGGGCCAGGCGGCGTTTGGCCGCGATTCCTCCGCGCCAAGGTCGAGCCGCTTGCCGCACCGCCACTCCGACCCTAAGTTGACACACATGAGCATCGCGACCTCTCCCACCGCCGACCGACTGGCCAGCCTGCGCGCCGAGCTGGAGCGGTGTGGCCTTGATGGCTTCGTGGTGCCCCGGGCCGACCAGCACCAGGGCGAATACGTCGCCGCCGAGGCCCAGCGCTTGGCTTGGCTGACCGGGTTCACCGGTTCGGCTGGGATTGCGGTGGTATTGAAGGGGCGGGCGGCATTGTTCACCGATGGCCGCTACACCCTGCAGGCCCGGCGCGAGGTCGCGCCCGAGTTGTTCGAACATTGCCACAGCGGCGAGCATCCGCCCGCCCGCTGGGTCGGCGAGGCTTTGCCGGCCGGGGCCAAGCTGGGCTACGATCCCTGGCTGCATCTGGCCGACCAGGTCGCGGCGCTGGCCGCCGCCTGCGAGCGGGCCGGCGGCGCATTGGTGGCGGTGGACGGCAATCCGCTTGACGCGGTGTGGACCGATCGGCCGGGGCCGTCCTTGGCGCCATTCTCGGTGCAGCCGGTGCAATTTTCCGGTCGCGCCGCCGCCGACAAGCGGGCGGACTTGGCCAATGGATTGGCCGCCGATCGCTGCGAGGCCGCCGTGCTGGCCGATCCCGCCTCGGTCGCCTGGCTGCTCAACATCCGCGGCGACGACGTCGAATACGCGCCGCTGCCACTGGCCTTCGCCATCCTCCACGCCGATGCCGGGGTCGAGTTGTTCGTTGATCGGCGCAAGCTGCCGCCGGCGCTGGTCGATCATCTTGGCCTCGCCGTCACCGTGCTGCCGCCCGCGCAATTATCCGCCAGCCTGGAGGCGCTGGGCCGTGCCGGCCGGCGGGTGCGGGTCGATGCCCACGGGGCGCCCGCCGCCATCGCCGCCATCCTCGAGCGGGCCGGCGCCCGCGTCGACGGCGGCGCCGACCCCTGCGCCCTGGCCAAGGCGTGCAAGAATCCGGTCGAACTGGCCGGCAGCCGCGCCGCCCATCGCCGTGACGGAATCGCCCTGGCCCGCTTCCTGGCCTGGCTGACCGGCGAGGCGCCGGGCGGCACCATCGACGAATTGGCGGCGGCGGCGGTGCTCGAGGAGTTCCGCCGGGTCGGCGAGCATTGGCGCGGCCCGTCCTTTCCCACCATCGCTGGCGCCGGCGCCAATGGCGCCGTGGTCCATTACCGCTCGACGGCCGAGACCAATCGCCGGCTGCAACCGTGCGAGCTGTTCCTGGTCGATTCCGGCGGCCAGTACCGCGACGGCACCACCGACGTCACCCGCACCATTGCCGTCGGTGCGGTTGGCGCCGAGGAGCGTCGCCGCTTCACCCTGGTGCTGAAGGGCCACATCGCCGTCGCCGCGACGGTGTTTCCCGCCGGCACCACCGGCAGTCAGCTCGACGCGTTGGCGCGGCGCTTCCTGTGGGCGGCCGGCCTCGATTTCGACCACGGCACCGGCCATGGCGTCGGCAGCTACCTGTCGGTGCACGAGGGGCCGCAGCGCATCTCCAAGCTGGGCTCGACGGTGGCGCTCAAGCCAGGGATGATTCTGTCGATCGAGCCCGGCTACTACAAAACCGATGCCTACGGCATTCGGATCGAGAATCTGGCGGCGGTGGTCGAGGCGCCGGCCCCCCCCGGGGCGGAGCGGCCACTGCTCGGCTTCGAGCCGCTGACCCTGGCGCCCTTCGACCGCACCCTGATCGATCCCAGCCTGCTCGACGCCGCCGAGCTCGCCTGGCTCGACGCCTACCATGCCCGCGTCGCCGCCGAGATCGGCCCACTGGTCGATTCCGCCACCGCCGCCTGGCTGGCCGAGGCCACCCAGCCCTTGGCGCCGCAAAGGGGGTAACTCCTTCCCCCGGCGAACCCGGCGCCGCTCTGCGCGTTGCCCCTTACGATGCTGCTTCGACTTCGAAGGAGGAACGGATGAATCGCAGCGCACTCGCCGCCGCGGCGGCGGCGGCCCTCGCCCTGTCGGCATGCCAGTATATGCCGTGGGAGCACCAGCAGCCGCACGCGGCCGGCCAGACCAGCGCCACCCCGACGACGTCTCCGGCCTTGGCCCCCGATCTGGTGCGCGACATCCAGACCGATCTCAATCAGAAGGGCTACAACGTCGGCCAGGTCGACGGCGTCTTCGGCGACAGCACTCAGAGCGCCCTGGAGCGCTTCCAGCGCGACCAGCACCTGCACGCCACCGGCCAAGTCGACCAGCAGACGCTCGCGGCGCTGGGCATCGGCGGCGCCAGCGGCCCCGGTTACGTCCCCACCGCGCGCCGTCAAAGCTCCGCCGCGCCCGAGGCCAGCGGCATCGCTGCGCCCGGTCAGAAGGTATCGCCCGGCATGGTCAGCTCGATTCAGCAGCAGCTGAACGATCGCGGCTACAAGGTCGGCCAGGTCGATGGTGTCTGGGGTCCGCGCACCCGCCAGGCACTGGCCGCCTTCCAGCACGACCAGAACATCCCCGGCCGTGGCCGCATCGACCAGCAGACGCTGGCGGCACTCAATCTCGGTGGCGGCCAAGCCAACCAGCAGACCGGGCAATTGCCACCGCCCCACCCAACCCAGCAGTAGTTCTAGGCGCCGATCATCTCGACGAAAACGCCGCAGGCCTCCGACGGGGGAATGCGGATGGTGCCCTCGCGGTCGCGGCTGAAGTCGACCTCTGCCCGGGTCAGGTATGCCGCCGCTCGCTCGGTGTCGGCGACCTTGATCGCGACCGCGACGATGGCCGGCGGGACCGGCAAGTCGTCCAGTTCCGCCTCGGGATGCAATTGGGTGAGTTCGTCGGGGCGGGTGAGGAACACCATGCCGCGACCGGTGTGGACGGTGACGGTGTTGTCGGTGGGGGTCGAAGCGTGGGGGCCGAAGATGACGTCCCAGGCCGGCGCCAGGTCGCCCGGGTCGGCCACCACCGCCGTCACCGAGGCGATGCCAATGGCGCCGTTGGGGTGGTCCAGCCATTCGGGGAAGCGTAGCCGCTCGCGGGTGATGTGCTGGATCAGGCGGCCGGTGATGCCGGGGGTGGCGCCGGCCGGCAGCGGCACTTCGGAAAACATCAGCACAGTGCCTTCCGGGTTGTCGAGCCGGCGCGACAGCGACCGCGGTGTGCCGATGTCGAGGCCGGCGCGGCGCAAGGCGGCGGCTGAGGCGGCGCCGTCCTCGCTGCCGAAGGCCAGTTCGATGGCGCCCTCGCGGCTGGCGGCGAATCCGCCCACCCGCAGGGCTTCGCTGCCTGAACCTTCGGCGGCCAGCAACTGCATGTAATCGTCGGGGAACATGACGCAGTGGTTGCTGGTGCCCCATTCGGCGTGGTGGCCGCGCGGCGTCAGGGTGAAGCCCAGCCGGCGAAACACCGCCGCCGCCTGGTCGAGCTGGCGCACCGCGACGACGACGTGGTCGAGACCGATGACGTGGTTGTGCATGGGACCCTCCGAACTGTCGTTGCGAAGGGTGGCACGGGAGAGTGCCGCAGTGCAACCGAGTCGCGGGCCGCCAGCCTATTCGGGGTAGCCGAAATGCGCCAGCCATAGCCCGGCTTCACGGATGAAGGCGGAGTTGGCTTCCGCGCTGAAATGGTTGCGCCAGTCGCCGGCGACGCCCTTGCGAAAGAACGAGCCACGGTTCTCCTCGCCGGCGGCGCGGCCGCCACTCAAGCTGGCGAAGGCGCCCCGTCCGTGGCAGGCGGCGACAGTCGCAGGGTCGTGGTCGACACCAAGGAAATCCAGCGCGGTAGCGAAGGTTCCTGCGGGGGCGTCGACCAGGTCCTCGTAGCGTAGCGTCAAGCAGCGTTCTGGGCGCGCCTCGGTGAAGCTGGCAGCCAATCGCTGTTCATGGGCCCATTCGGTGGCGGTGGCGGTGGCGGTGGCGGTGGCGGCGGCGTAGCTCTCCAGGGTGGGGAAGTTCTTCTCCTGCCAGTCGGGAGTCATGCGCTGGTTGTGAAACCAGCCCGACGCGGCGCAATCGCAGCCGTCGCGAACCAGGTGGATGAACCGGGCCTCGGGGAACACCAGATCCAGCAGCGGCATCGCCATGATGCTGTCCGGCGTCTTCTCGCCGATGGCGGCGACCGCCTTGCCGCCGGTCTGCGCGTTGAACAGCAACAAGATGGTGGTGCGGATCAGATAGATCAGCTCGGTCTGGCCAAGGCGGGGATAGCCGTCGAGGCCGCCGATCTTCTGGGCATTCTTCCACCCGATGTAGCGACCGTATTGATTGACCGCGTCTTGCAGGATGGGCGCCAGCTTGTCGGTGAAATGACCCTCGCCGCCGCAGATGATCTCGGGGTGGGGGTCCAGCAGGATCTGCAGCCAGGTGTTGCCCGATTTCATCGAGCCGCAGACGAAGAACAGGGTCTTGGCTCCGATGTCGCCCAGGCGGGCGGTGATGGTGTCGAATTCGCTCATGTCGGCGACCCTACGCCTCGCCCATTTCGGGGAGATGCTCGCCTTGCAATGGACCGCCACGGTTGGTAACGCAGGGTTACAATATTGGCGGTTGACCGGCTTGGTCCCAGGCGTAGCCTGATCGTCGGTATCGCTTGTTGGGGGAGGGTATGTCCTATTTGCTTGTCGCCATCGGCAGCACGCTGGGCGGGACGTTGCGCTTCTGGCTGTCCGGCGTGATCGCCAATTGGGTTGGCCAGACTTTCCCGTGGGGCACCTTGGTGATCAACGTCACCGGCTCGTTCGCCATCGGCCTGTTCGCGACCCTGACCGGGCCGGACGGGCGGGTGTTCGTCCCCGGTGAGTGGCGCCAATTTTTTATGATCGGCATTTGCGGCGGCTATACCACCTTCTCGTCCTTCAGCTTGCAGACCTTGACGCTGGCCCAGGACGGCGAATGGTTCTGGGCTGGCCTCAATATCGGTCTTTCCCTCGTCTTGTGCTTGTTCGGCGTTTGGCTCGGCCATGCCGGCGGGATGCTGCTCAACGAATAGGAGGTCGGCCATGTCCTTGCCCCAGGATTGCATGTTGTTGCGCATCTATCTGGGCGAGCAGGAAAAAATCGGCCACGACCCGCTCTACGAGGCGTTGGTGGTCAAGGCCCGCGACATGGGCCTGGCCGGCGCCACCGTCTTGCGCGGGCCATTGGGATTCGGGCATGGCGGCCATCTGCATACCGCCAAGATCCTGCGTCTGTCGGAGGATTTGCCGTTGGTCATCGAAATGGTCGACACCGAGGAAAAGCTGATGGGCTTCCTTGATGCCATCGCCGGCATGGTGACCAGCACCTTGGTGACACTGGAGAAGGTCCGGGTGCTCCAGTACGGGCCGCAACGCAACGGCCCGTCCAGCTAACCAGCCCGGACCAGGAGAAACGTCATGAGCACGATTTCCACCATTACCGCCCAAGAAATTCTCGATTCGCGCGGCAACCCCACCGTCCGCGTCCACCTCGCGCTGGACGACGGCATCCGCGTCTCGGCTTCGGTGCCCTCGGGCGCCTCGACCGGCGAGCACGAAGCGGTAGAACTGCGCGATGGCGACAAGGCGCGCTATGGCGGCAAGGGCGTGCTGGGGGCGGTGGCCAATGTCCGGATGATCGTGCCCAGTCTGATTGGCTTCGACCCCACCCGCCAGGCCGAGATCGACGCCCTCCTGATCGCGCTGGACGGCACCCCCAACAAGGCCAAGCTGGGCGCCAACGCCATTCTCGGCGTGTCGATGGCGGTGGCGCGGGCGGCGGCCTTGACCTCGGGTCTGCCGCTCTACGCCTATCTCGGCGGTCCTGGCGCCACCCGGCTGCCGGTTCCGATGATGAATATCCTCAATGGCGGCAAGCATGCCGACAACTCGGTCGACTTCCAGGAATTCATGGTGATGCCGGTGGGGGCGCCGACCTTCGCCGAGGCACTAAGGGCGGGGGCGGAGACCTTCCACGCCTTGGCCAAGATCCTGGCCAAGAAGGGGTACGCCACCTCGGTCGGCGACGAAGGCGGCTTCGCCCCCAACCTCAAAAGCAACGAGGAGGCCTGCGAGCTGATTGTCGCCGCGATCACGGCGGCGGGTTACGTTCCGGGCAAGGATGTCGCCATCGCCCTCGACCCGGCGGCCAGCTCGTTCTTCAGCGCCGGCGGCTACGACCTTGCCAAATCCGGTCAGGGCCGGAAGACGACCGACGAAATGATCGCGCTCTATGGCGGCTGGCTCGACGCCTATCCCATCGTCTCGATCGAGGATGGGCTGGACGAGAACGACTGGACCGGTTTCGCCAAGCAGAACGCGGCCCAGGGCGGCCGTATCCAAATCGTCGGCGACGACATCTTCGTCACCAATCCCGATTTCGTCCGCCGCGGCGTCCAAGCCAAGGCGGCCAACGCGGTGCTGATCAAGCTGAACCAGATCGGCACCGTCAGCGAAACCATCCAGACCATCGACCTGTGCCGCGAGGCGGGGTGGAACTTCGTCATCTCCCACCGCTCGGGCGAGACCGAGGATACCTTCATGGCCGATTTCGCGGTGGCCATGGGCGGTGGCCAGATCAAGACCGGCTCGGCCTGCCGCAGCGAACGCATCGCCAAATACAATCGCCTGCTCGAAATCGAGGCCGACCTCGGCAAGGCGGCGGTGTTCCGCTCGCCGTTCGCCGCGAGTTAGCCGTCAGCGGCCAACCGGCTCGCCGGTCTCACACCAGGCTGGCGAGCCGTTCCTCGAAATCTTGGATCAACGCGTCCCAATGGTCCTCGATCTGCAGCCGCAGATCCTCCCAGGTGCCATCGGGCTCGTCGCCCAAGGTGACCAGCATCTCGCCGATGGCCGCCCGCCGTCCTTCCAGCGTGGCCAACTGGGCGGCGAAATCCATTCGGAGGCGGTCGTCCGGGCTGTCGGCCAAACGGGCGCTGACGCTTGCGATCTGGATGCCGAGGTCGCTGAGGCGCTGCTTCATCCGATTCTCGTAGGCGTCCCTGCCCATGCTCCCACTCCGCTGGATTGGCGACCCACCAAGGCTGGCTGGCGCTCGTCCGGCGATCAAGCGCGCATGTGGGATAGAGCTTCCCCCTTGGGGGTAGAGGTTAGAGCAAAGTCAGCACCGCCTCCGGTGGTCGTCCCAGCGCCGCCTTGTCGCCAACCACGACGATCGGCCGTTCGATCACGCTGGGGTTGGCCACCATCGCCTGGATCAGCGCGGAATCGTCGAGCGCCGAGGCATCGATGCCGGCGGACGCGGCCTCGGCCTTGCGCAGGATGTCGTGTGGCGCCTTGCCCAGCAGGCCGAGGATGCGGGTCAATTCGACGGCATCGGGCGGCGTCTTCAGGTATTCGACCACGTTGGGCCGGATGCCCCGGGCCTGCAGCAGCGCCAGGGTCTCGCGCGATTTCGAACAGCGCGGGTTGTGGTAGATGATCACTTCGGACATGGTTCAACCCTTGATTCATCGAGCCTGGGCGGTAAGGTGGCATCCGCCCCACTTTGGCCAAACTAGGGGGCTAAACCGCCCGAATGAATGGACACACCCTGAACAGGCCCGCCATGACACTTCACCCCGACCGCGTGGTCGATTATCGCGCATGGGCGGGGTTCGCCGCCACCCTGGTCTTGACCCTGCTGCTGGCATGGCCGGCGGCGGCCGCGCCCCCGTCTTCCGAGCCCGCTCCCGCCAAGGTCGAGGAACTCCAGCGTTTGGCGGCGACCTTGAAGGACGACAAGGGCCGCGCCTTGCTGCTCGAGCAACTCGACGGATTGATCGAGCTGCAACGGGGGGGCGACAATGCCGTCGAGGAAGGCGTGCTGGGCGGCCTGTCCCAGGCGATCGGGGCGCTCGGCGACGGCGTGGTGACCGGGCTCGACACCCTGGCCGACGCGCCGAAACTGTATTCCTGGCTGTCGGCCCAGGCGCTCGACCCGGCGGTGCGGCTGGTCTGGGGCCGCATCCTGCTCGACATCCTGGCGATGATGGTCGGCGGCTTGGTCGCCGAGCGGCTGTCGCGGATGCTGCTGGCCCGGATCCGCCACGCCATGCAGCCGGCAGCCGGCCTCACCCTGCTAGCCCGCCTGCCGGCGGTGCTGGCGCACGGATTGATCGAGCTGGTGCCAGTGGCAGCCTTCGCCGGTGCCGGCTATGGCATCGGCATCCTGCTGCATCTTAACGGCAACCTGCGGGTGGCGGCGTTGATGGTGGTTACCGCCTACGCCGCGCTACGGCTGGCGCTGGTTGCCGCCGCCATCCTGCTGGCGCCGGACTGGCCGACGTTGCGGCTGGCGCCGATCGACGACGAGACCGCGGAATATCTGATGATCTGGCTGCAGCGGCTGGCCGGGATCGGCCTGTTCGGCTGGTTCGCCGCCGAGGCGGCGCTGCTGCTCGGCCTGCCGCCCCATGGCTACCATCTGGTGGTAAATGGCCTGGGGCTGATGCTGGCGGTGCTGGCGGTGGTGTTCGTGCTGCAGAACCGCCAGCCGGTGGCCGCCGCCATCCGCCGCGCCGCCAAGCGCCTGGGCGAGCGGGTGCGCGCGCTGGCCCAGCGCCTGGCCGACGTTTGGCATGTGTTGGCCGTTCTCTACATCGCCGCGATCTACCTGGTGTGGGCGCTGCCGGTGAAGGGGGGCGCCGAGTTCATGCTGCGCGCCACCCTGCTGACGGTGGTCGTCCTGGCGCTGGCGCGGGTGGTCGGCGGCCTGTTGCGTAGCGCCATCGACCGTGGTTTCGCCATCGGCCGCGACGCCCGCGAACGCTTTCCCCTGCTCGAGGCGCGCGCCAACCGCTACCTGCCGACCGTGCATCTGGCGTTGCGCGGCGTCGTCACCGTGGTCACCGCCTTGGCCCTGCTCCAGGCCTGGGGCGTCAACACCTTCGCCTGGGTAACCTCGGAGATCGGCCGCCATGTCCTGTCCTCGGCGGTGTCGATCGCCGCCGTGCTGACCGGCGCCGCGGTGGCGTGGGAATTGGTAGCGGGGGCGATCGAGCGCTACCTGTCGCCGGCCCCCGGTGAGGCCGGCCCGGTGGCCCGCTCGGCTCGCGCCCGCACCCTGCTGCCGTTGGCGCGCAGCGCGCTGTTCATCGTGATGGCGGTGATGGTGACGCTGATCGTGCTGTCCGAGCTCGGCGTCAACATCGCGCCGTTGCTGGCCGGCGCCGGGGTGGTCGGCATCGCCATCGGCTTCGGCTCGCAGAAGCTGGTTCAGGACGTCATCACCGGCGTGTTCATCCTGTTCGAGAACACCATCGCTGTGGGCGACGTGGTCAAGCTCGACAGCAACCATTCCGGCTCGGTCGAGGCCATCTCGATCCGGGCCATCCGCCTGCGCGACGCCAAAGGCTCGGTCCACACCATCCCCTTCAGCGCGGTGGGGACGGTGATCAACATGACCCGGGAGTTCGCCTACGCGGTATTCGATGTCGCCGTCGCCTATAGCGCGGACACCGACCGCATCGCCGTTGTGCTGGGGGAACTGGGCGCTGATCTGCGCGCCGAT
>Ga0316222_1003754_pt1 | contig 14598 bp, 24 predicted proteins | sample TBH18011metaG_FD_206008 | JGI IMG/M metagenome (GOLD analysis project Ga0316222, IMG submission 206008) | Freshwater microbial communities from Trout Bog Lake, Wisconsin, USA - TBH18011 | ecosystem: Environmental > Aquatic > Freshwater > Lake > Hypolimnion/Profundal zone | place: USA: Wisconsin...
TGATCGGCCGCGCGTTCAGCCGTGACCACACCACGGTCATCCACGCCGTCCAGAAGGTCGAGGACATGATCGCCCGCTCGGCCGACGTCGCCGAGGAAATCCGCGTCCTCCAAGCCAAGGTGATCGCCGTCGGCCGCTTCGATCTTCAATCCGAAGTGGCCATGGAAATCGCCGACAGCACCGCCCAGGCAATGCGTGAGGCGCTCTACGCCGCCGCCCGCGCCGACCCAAGCGCCTTCATTGCCGCCATCGCCGTCGCCGTCGCCGGGAGGGAAACATGAAGCTCGTCGCCACCACCCTACTCGGTATGGCCATCGGTGCGGCCGTTGCCGTGAACGCGATCGGGGTGTCGGTCAGCCTCGACTTCGAGGCGCAGGCCTGTCGCGCCGACCACTCTTTCACCGCGCCGGCCGCCCCCCCCTCCACGCGGGAAGCCTTTTTCATTCCGCCCCATCCGTAAAGGACCGTTCAATGACCATTCAAACCCCGCTTACCCAACTCTCTCCCGGCACCGTTCTGGTCGGGCAGAAGACCTTCATGCCCGATGCCAAGGGCCGCCTTACCCCCATCGACCTGGTCAAGGCCACCGACAAGCTGGAAGACCAGCTGGTGCGCACGGTGCTCGGCTACGCCGACGACCTCAACCAGCAGATCGCCCGCTTCAAGGGCCACGTCTTCGCCGATGTCGGTACCTTCCTCGCTCTGTTGTCCGAGCAATACGGCTTCAAGCCCAGGGACGGCGCCAAGGGCAACATGACCTTCACCAGCTATGACGGCCTGTTCAAGATCCAGGTGGCGATCGCCGACACCCTGGTGTTCGGCCCCGAGCTGCAGATCGCCAAGGGCCTGGTCGATCAATGCATCGCCGAATGGGCCGAGGGCAGCCGCGACGAAATCCGCGCCCTGGTCGAGCACGCCTTTCGCACCGACAAGGAAGGCCAGGTCAGCCGCGAGGCGGTGTTCTCCTTGCGCAAAATCGCCATCGACGATCCCCGCTGGATCAACGCCATCCAGGCCATCAACGATTCCATCCGCATCCAGGGCTCGAAGACCTACCTGCGCTTCTATCGCCGGGCCCTCCCGACCGACCGCTGGGAAAACGTCACCATCGACCTCGCCTCGGCCGAGCTGCCGACGGCGCCAGCGGAGGGCTGAGACCATGTCCACCGTATACGCCCTTACCAAGACCCAGCGAGGAGTGCTGGAATTTATCCGGGCATACGTCCTCGGGTCGGGCGTCTCTCCGACCTACAGTGAAATCCAGCGCGCTCTCGGCATGTCGTCCCGGGGCCACGTCCATTCAACCATTCTGCGGCTGGAGCGGCGCGGCGTCATTGTCCGCCAACCTGGTCGCGCCCGAACGATCCGCGTGGTCGACCCGTCTGATGCGTTCCGCGACCGGGTGATCGCGGCCGCTCGTGCCCTGATGGCCGGTATCCAGTCCGAGGAGATCTCCCTCGATATCACCACTATCCGCGTCCCGACCGCCCTGCTGGGCGAGTTGGACGTGGCCCTGGCCGAGGAGGGCTGAGGTCATGATCAAGTTCCAGCGCCACAAGACGATCGACGAAATCAAGCAAGCCTGCGCCGTCGCCGGCTTCGCCATCAACACCGACCGCTATGACACTCAAGGCAGTGACCACGTCACCATTCTCTTCGCCTTCGAAGGAAAAGCCTACACGGTGTTCTACAACACCTTCAATGGCCGCTTCTTCGGCGTTCAACCCAATGGCTCCCGTTTTGATTCGGGCAATGCGGGGCTGGATGACGAACCTTGGTTCCTGGAGTTGATGACCTTCGTCTACGTGGCGGCCTGGCCATCAGCAAGCGCCAAGGAGGGCTGAGGCCATGGTCGACCATCCCCTCTTCGGTCGCAAAACCGGCAGCCTTCCCGTTAGGGCCGCCGCTTGCCCGGATCCCGAGCGGCCGTGCGTCGCCTTCACCGAATCGGGCGATGCCGCCTGCGCCGATTGCCGCGATCTCGCCGTCGAATCGGCGCTGGCCTCGTGCACCGATGGGATTCTCCCTGTCGTCTATGGCCCCACCTCGGCCATCGAGCCCGGCGAGGTCCTCTACGCCCTGGAGGCCACCGATTACCCCGCCGACATGCCGGATGGCAGCATTGAGCACCTGATGGAGATCCTCGGCCTGATCGCCGACCATCGCTATTTCCAGGACATCCAGTGGGGTGGCCCGGACCATGACGATCACCATAAACCGGACCACTGGGAGTTGATCCTGCGGGGCCAGGTTTACCGCTTGACCCAAGCCAACGGCGGCGATCCCGAGGACGATTATCCCGACCGCCTGCTCAAGGTCGCCGCCATCGCCGTCGCCGCGCGCCAATCCTGGGACCGCCTCAAGGCCCGCGCCGCTATGGCCGAGGAGCTCAACGAGGCCCGCGCCGCCTCGGACGAGGAGGGCTGACCATGACCATCGAGCGCGCCACCGTCGATCTTGGTATTCGCCGCACCGCCGACGGCTTCGAGCTGTGCTGGTCGAACGAGGGAATCCAGATCCCGAAGGCCCGGGCCGAGGCGGTGGCGCGCTTCATCCTCGGCCTCAGTCCCGACAACCAGCCGCTGACCGCCATGGCCGCCGCCGCGCTGGCGGTCGGCCGGTCGGCATAGGGGGAAGCCATGGCCAGCGCCCTGCTCGACGCTCTGATTGGTTTCGACGCCGCTCTTCGCGCCCACGCGAACCGAGTTGGCGCCGGCCCCGCCACCCGCGATCTCGCCAAAGCTGGAATCGCGCTGCGCCGCCAGCTGGCGCCGATCGCCTTGGCCGATGTCGCCGCCCATCCCGATCCGGCCGCCGACTTCGAAACCATCGTGCTCGCCGCCCGCGCCGCCGGCGTGTCGTGGCTGGACATGGTCGCAACCTTCAACGCGGTCCGCGACCGCCATCCGGGAGGCTGATGATGAACCTCGACAAGGTCCGCGCCGTCCTACGCGCCCTCAAGGCGAAAACCGTCGAGAATGGTTGCACCGAAGACGAAGCCATGGCCGCCGCCGAGAAGATGGCCGAGCTGCTTTCGCGCCACGGCTTGAGCGAAGACGATCTTACCGAGGCCGAGTATTGCGAGGTCAAGATCGGCATTGGTCGCAGGTCGCCGCTCGACAACGCGTGGCTTGCCGTTTCCCGCTTCGCGGATTGCCGGGGTTACTACGATCGCCGCGACGGCAAGCTGATGTTCTGCTTCTTCGGCCGTGCCCAGGATGTGCTTGTCGCCGAGTATGTCTACGAGGTGCTGCGCGCCGCCTGTGATCAGGCCCTGGCCACCTTCCGCCACACCGACGCCTACACCCGCCGCCGCAAGCCGAAGACCCGGAATCACGCGGTCAAAGCCTTCCTGGAAGGCTTGGCCGTGGGCCTGATCAAGAAGCTCGATGCCGGCCTGTGGCGACGCTACGGCGCCGAGGTCGATGGTGATCGGGCGCTGGCCCTGATCAAGTCGAACCGCGATCAGATCGACGCCCAGCTGGGCCGCCAGGGCGCCTCGCTCAAATCCTGCCGCGCGCTGGCCACCGCCGATGGCGCCTTCAAGGACCAAGCCCGGAGCCAAGGCTATCAGGCTGCTCGGACCATCGACGTCAACGCCGGTGTCGCCGCCGGCAACAAGGTGACGGGAGTCCTGGCATGAAACGCGATCCCCGCCAGATCTCGCTGCTCGACCTGGTGCCAACGGTCCAGCGCCGCCGGGCCAGTGTCGGCCCCGGCACCTATGCCGCGATCATCGCGCTGCGCGCCAGCGGCTATCCCGTCCACGCCCAGGGAAATCAACACAACCTGGGGGGGGTATTGATGAGCGACCGTGAGCTCCGGCTGTTCGCCCGCGCCACGCTGGGAGAGCGCGGATGACCGCCCCCAACCCCATGAAGGCCAAGGTCCACATCGCCAAGAAGGACCTCAAGCTCGACGACGAGACCTACCGCGCCATCCTCAAGCGGATCACCGGCAAGACCAGCTCGGCCGACCTCAGCGACCGCGAGCTCTCCGAAGTACTGGCCGAGTTCAAGCGGCTGGGTTGGGTGGCCAAGAAGGGCGCGCCCAAGGCCGCCCATCCGATCTCCGCCAGCCCGGAGATCCGCAAGGTGTTCGCCGTTTGGGCCGATATGTGCGACCTCGGCATTCCAACCATCGCCAACCGCGCCGGCCTGGTCGCCTTCGTCCAGCGCATGACCAAGACCGCCGATCGGCATCAGGGCATTTCCGACCCCAACTTTCTGGCCCCCGACGATGCCCGCAAGGTCACCGAGGCGCTGAAGGCGTGGCGCGCCCGCGAGCTGGCCAAGCGAGGCCAGCCATGAGCCGCGGCGAAGTCACCTTCGACGCCCTGATCGAGCTGATCGGCGCCGAGGCCGCCGAGCGTCTGTCGGCCGAGCGCGGCTTCGACGGCATTTACGTTCCCCGCAATCCCGGTCCCAACAGCCCGCTGGTGGTGGTGCTGGGCCAGGGCGCCGCCGATGTCCTGGCCCAGGCCTATGGCGGCGAAAAGCTGATGCTGCCGGTCGGGCCGGGGCGGCGGGCGCGGATCCGCGCGCTCAAGGCCCAGCGTCTGACCATCGGCGCCATCGCCCGAACGGTGGGATGCTGCCGCCGCCACGTCTACGAAGTGCTCGCCGAGGCCGAGCCGGCGGCGGAAAACCCGCCGCTGCTGGCCCTCATGACATCGCGTTGAAAACCTGGGAGACTATGTCGATGCGCCGCGCCGTTCCCCTTCTCGCCGCCCTGCTGCCCACCTGCGTGCTGACTGCCTGCGCCCCGGCCGCCTGCCCGCCGGCGCCGCTCGCTGGCGCGGTCGAGACGATCTGCTTTACCCCCGGCGGCGATTGCACCGGCGCCATCACCGCCCGCATCGATCGGGCCCGGGCCCGCATCCTGATCCAGGCCTACGACTTCACTTCGCCGCCGATCACCGCCGCGCTGGTCGGAGCCCGTCGCCGAGGCCTCGACGTCCAGGTGATCCTCGACAGGGGCGACGTCTGTTGGTCCGATGGCGCCCCCAAGCCGGACTGCCGCAAGGCCGATCGCGCCGAGGCCGATGCCCTGGTCGCCGCCGCCATTCCGGTGCTGATCGACGCCAAGCACAAGATCGCCCACAACAAGGTGATGGTGATCGACGCCGACACGGTAATCACCGGCAGCTTCAACTTCACCGTCTCGGCCCAAAAAGCCAACGCCGAGAACCTGGTGGTGCTGATCGGCGCCGACATCGCCAGCGCCTTCGCCGCCAACTGGCGCAGCCATGCCGCCCATTCCCAGCCCTATCCGGCGCGATGACCGATCAATGGGGCATCAGCCGATGAACACCGGGTCGGGTCAACATCTGGTCAAACTCGGCCTTGGCCATCCATTGGCAGGTGGCCAGGTCGCTCGGATTGACGATCGCCGCCAGGACCTCGTCTTTGCCGGGCTGGTGGGCGAGGATTTCGCTTTGATTGGCGCAGATCGCGGTGTCTTGGCGCCGTTGCTCTTCCACGGTGTCGTCGGACCAGCGCTTGACCACCACCAGGCCGATCAGCGTCAACGGAATCAAGACGGTCGCCGTCCAGCGAATGAAGCGCCGATCGCTGGCGCACCGTTGTTCCGCCATCGCCGCCAGCTCGGCCGGCGAGAATGGCCGAGGGCGATTGTCGTTGGCGCCGGCCTCTCCCAGCAGCTCGCGGATCTTCGCCACCTTGTCGTTCCTGTCGATCATGCGATACCCTGCCGCCCGTCGCTTCCGCGACACCCTTCCGAACGAAGGATGTCGCCGAAAAGCTAACCCTCGGCGCCGGCCGGACGCAAGTGCCGCCACCTCGGGGTGAACCGGTTCACCCTGAATCCATCCCCCGCTCGCGCGTAGCCTTCCCCCGGTCAAGCTGATCCGCCAGCACCGGGGGAATTCATGTCCGTCACCGCCATCGACATCGACGCCTGGGCCGCCGCACAGCCCGGCGATGTGATCCTGGCCGTCACCCTGCTGGGCGAGGCGCGCGGCGAAGACCGTCTCGGCCGCGAGATGATCGCCGACGCGGTCATGACCCGGGTGTCGATCGCCAAGGCCCACGAGGTTCACGCCAAAGCCGCCTACTGGTGGGGCGACACCCCCAAGGCCGTATGCCTCCACCCGTTCCAGTTCGACTGCTGGCTTGCCGGCGATCCCAACCGCGCCCTGCTGCCGAATCTGCTTCTCCACCCGCTGTGGCCGGAGGCGCTGGAGATCGCCCGCGCCGCCATCGCTGGCGTCCCGGACGGCCCGGCCAAGGGCGCCACCCACTACCTCAATCCCCACGCCGTCGCCCGCATGCCCGACTGGGCGATCCCGGCCAACCAGGTGGCCGCGCACCTGCACCACACCTTCTATCGGGTGGCGTGATGGACGCGCCGCTCGCCTCGCGCCTGGCGCTCGCCGGCTACACCGATCCGCCGACCTGGAGCTTCGGCCCGGTCTGCCGGGTGTGGGTGACGGCGCTCAACGGTGGCTTGGCCGTGGTGATGCCCGGCACCCGGCCCGATAATCCCGCTGACGACATAGCGGATCTGACCGTCGGACCGCTGGCGATCGAACCCGGCAAGCCGGCCCATGAGGGCTTTTTCCGGGTCGGCCAGATGGCCTTCCCCCACATCGCCCGTCTGGCGCTGCAAGGCCCGGTCGATTTGATCGCCCACAGCCTCGGCGCTGGCGCCATGGGCGCCATCGCCACCATGGCGGTAACGGCCGGCATCCCGATCCGCTCGGTGTGGGGCTTCGGCACTCCGCGCACGGCGATCGGATCGTGGCAGCGCGACCTGCTGTTCGCCGCCGGCATCCCGGTCTTCCTGTTCCGCAACGGCGGCGACGTCGTCACCCGCCTGCCCATCCATCTCGCCAGCGGCGGCCTGCCGGCGCCGCTGCGGCACCTCGCCACATCCATCCTGCCGGGGATCGGCGACTGGGAGACCTATGGCGCCGAGATCCAGATCGGCGACGGCTCCCGTGCGCTCAATATCGCCGACCACGCCATGGCGGCCTACGTCGCCGCCCTCGCCACATTCGACCAGGCGGGCGCCTGCGCGCCCGGGACGGTGCCGGCATGATCGCCGCCCTCCTGATCGACGCCTACCTCGCCCTCTGCGCCCTGGCCGCCGCCTGCTACCTGGCGCCGCTGCTGGCCGGCTTTAATCGTCCCTCAACCCCCGTTTAAGAGGTCCCTCATGACGGGTTATCGCACCTTGATCTATGCCGCCATCGTCGCGGTTGCTGGAATGCTCGGCCACCATCTGGCGCCGGAGGTCGTCAACAGCTGCCTCGACGTCATCTTCGCCGTCGTCGCCGTCGGCATCGCCACCATGCGCTGGCTCACCAGCACGCCGCTGGGCCTTTCCACCCATCCGGCGCTGGCCGATCTCGCCAACCTGCTCACCGCCGCCACCGCCAAGGGCGACGCGCCGATCCCGGCTGTCCCTCAGCTCCAGCCGGCCGACGCCCCCGCCAGCGGCGGCGCCACCATCACCGGTCCGCCGATGACCCTGGTCGACCTAGCGACGTCCATTTCCATCGCGCTGGATACCATCCAGGGCGTCCACGCCGAGATGGTCACCAGCCTGCAAGCGGCCAATGACAAGGTCAGCGCCGCCCTGCCGGTCGCCGCCCCGCATCCGGAGCCCCAGCTCGAGCTGATCGTCGACCCACAGCCCCAGCCCCATCCGGTCTCCGACCCGCAGCCCGAGCCCCAGCCGGCCGCCGCCGCCACCGCCGCCGACCTTTCGCCGACAGCCGTTGCTCAAGGAGTCGTCGTCAATGCGTAAGACCCGGATCAACGCCTGCCTCATGGCCGTCGCCATGGGCCTGCTCGCCGCCTGCGCCGATGCGCCGGCCGGGTCGCCGCCGCCCTCGGCCAACGCCGATTTGTTCACCGCCGAGGCCACCTTCACCGGCGCGGTCAGCCTCGCCGGGGCCTACGTCAACCTTCCGGTATGCAGCCAGGCCGCGTCGCCCAAGGTCTGCTCCGACCCCACCATCACCGCCAAGATCCGGCTGGCGGTCACCGACGCCACCACGGCGCTGGGGACGGCCGAGACGCTGATCCTTGGCTGTCCGATGGCGGCCTATGTCGGTTCGACCGCGACGCCGCCAACGGCTTCTTGCGGCGTTCCGGTCGCCAACCAGACCGCCCAGCAACAAGCGCTGACCGCGCTGGAAGCCGCCATCACCGCCTTGCAAGCGGCGGTGCCGCTGATCACCGGGAGTCATTGACATGCTGGTAATGCTCGCCTCGATCGCCGGGATCATCCAGACCCTGGCGCCGCTGATTCCGACCGTGGTCGGCGTCGGCGAAACCGTCGCCCAGCTTTTCGCCCTGGGGAACCAGGTCGCGTCCTCGGGCGCCGATCCGACCCATGAGCAGTGGGCGTCGCTGGTCGCCATGCAATCGGCCGCCTTGGCCTCGATCAACGCCTCGGCCAATTCCAACGTCGCCACCGCCGAGCCGGCGCCCGCGCTCGAACCGGCCGCCGCCGGTGCCTGATATCGGCGATCTCGCGTCCGAGCGGGAACAGGTGATCCGCGACGCCGCCCTGGCCAAACGAGGCCTGGCGTCGCGGGTCACCGAGATCCCCGACCCGCATTACGACGACGACACCCTGGTTGTCTGCCGCATCTGCGGTAAGGCGGCCAGCAACGGCAAATGCCCGGCTTGCGCCGGCCAGATCGGATGAAGGGCATGATGGGTTGGACCTTGAGGGATCTGGTCGAGTGCGCGGTGGTCGCCTGGGCGGTGCTGTCCTCGGCGGCGCTCTATTGGCTGTCGCTGCGGTTCGCGCCCAAGCACCAGGTCGACAAGCTGGCCTCGAAAATCGAGGGCGTCGAGAAGCGCCTGGCCGAGGGTGAGAGCCGTTTCGTCCATTTGGGCGACGCCATCAACCGGGTGGGCGAAGCCGCCAAGAAGGCGGAGAGCGCCGCCACCAAGATCGGCGGCGTCGAGATCCAACTTGCCGAACTAACCGGCGCCATCAAGGCGCTGCAGGCCACCGTCGGGCCGATCGAGCACTTCAACAAGGTGCTGGTCGAGGGCCACATGCACATGGGGGAACGGTGATGTCCGACAAGGTACGCGACACCATCAACGCCGACCGCCGGCTGGTCATCCTGCGGCTGCTGGTCGAATACCGGGGCGCGCTCAATTCCTCCACGCTGGAAAATGGCGTGCGCGCCTGGGACCACAAGTACATCGACCGCGACATGATCACCGGCGACTGCCGCTGGCTGGAAATCCGGGGCCTGGTGGAGCTCGAGGAGCTGCGCTCGGATGTGCTCGATGTCGCCATCACGCCGAAGGGCGAGCGGGCGGCCAAGGGCGAAGAGTGGGTCGATGGCGTTGCCCGTCCGGCCAAAGGATAAGCCATGGCGCGCCGTCCCTCCCGCATCGACCAGCTGCCGGAATCGGTTCGGGGGCTGATCGGCCAGCTGCGCCGCAACGGCGCCACCATCGATTCGATCATCGCCAAGCTGAAGGAGATGCTGCCCGAGGCCGAGATGCCGTCGCGCTCCGGCGTTGGCCGCTATGTCCAGCAGTTCGAGGCCATCGCCGAGGAGATGCGCCGCCAGCGTACCGTCGCCGAGGCCCTGGTGGAGCGCTTCGGCGACGCCGCCGACGGCCGCACCGCCCGGCTCAACATCGCCCTGGCGCAAGGCCTGCTGACCCGGCTGATGTTCACCGAGGACGGCGGCGTCGCCACCCTCGACGCCGAAGAGGCGATGTTCGTTTGCCGCTCGGTCCAGTCGCTGGTTTCCGCCTCGAAATCCGATGCCGACCGCGAGCTGAAGCTGCGCGAGGACCAGGACAAGCGGACCAAGAGCGCCGCCGCCACCGCCGCCGAATCGGTCGCCAAGGAGCACGGCCTGTCGGCCGCCACCGTCGCCGCGATCCGCGCCAAGATCCTCGGCGTCAAGGCCGCGTGATGTCGGCGGTCGGCGCGGCGATCAGCAAGGAAGAGTGGGCGGCGCTGCGCCGCGAGAGCTGCCAATCGCTGCCCGGCTGGCTGTCCGAACAGCACCTCGCCCCGGCCGAGATCCTACCGGCGGTGCTGCTGACCTATCAGCAGCGGCTGCTGTCGACCACGGCGCTGTCCCAGGTCACCGTGGTCGAGAAGAGCCGCCGTACCGGCTACACCTGGGCCGTCGCCGCCGACGCGGTGCTGACCTCGGCCGCCCAGAAGACGGCCGGTGGCATGGATACCTTCTACATCGGCTACAACCTCGACATGGCCCGGGAGTTCATCGACACCTGCGCCATGTGGGCCAAGGCCTTCGACCAGGTCGCCTCCGAGGTCGAGGAAACCCTGTTCACCGATCGCGACAAGGACGGCGAGAAGGACATCAAGGCCTTCCGCATCACCTTCGCCTCGGGCTTCGAGATCCTGGCGCTATGCTCTCGGCCGCGCTCGCTTCGCGGCAAGCAAGGCTTCGTGATCATCGACGAGGCCGCCTTCCACGATGATCTGCCCGAGCTGCTGAAGGCCGCCTATGCCCTGTTGATCTGGGGTGGGCGGGTGCTGGTGATCAGCACCCATGACGGCGCTGACAACCCGTTCAATCAGTTGATCGAGGATATCAAGAAGGGCCGCAAGCCCTTTGCCCTGATCACGCTGGACTTCGACCAGGCGCTGAAAGACGGGCTTTATCAGCGCATCTGCCTGGTGAAGGCCAAGACCTGGTCGCCCGAGGCCGAGGCCCAGTGGCGCGACGAGATCATCGCCTTCTATGGCGACGGCGCCGACGAGGAACTGTTCGTCATCCCCTCCAGCGGCGCCGGCGCCTTCCTGCCAGGCACCCTGATCGAGCGCCAGCAGAAGCCGGGCATCCCGGTGATCCGCTGGGCCTGCGACGGCAACTTCATCACTGTGGCCGACCATCTGCGCGAGGCCGAGGCGCGCGATTTCTGCGAGCGCGAGCTGAAGCCGCTGCTCGACGCCCTCGACCCCGCCCTGCGCACCTTCTTCGGCGAGGATTTCGCCATGAGCGGCGATCTCAGCGTGATCTGGCCAATCCAGATCCTGCCCAACATGGTGCGCCGGCCGCCCTTCGTGGTCGAGCTCAGGAACGTCCCCTACGCCCAGCAGCGTCAAATCCTGTGGTACATCCTCGACCGCCTGCCGCGCTTCAAGGGCGGCGCCATGGACGCCACCGGCAACGGCGCACCGCTGGCCCAGGAAACCGCCACCCGCTACGGGCTGAACCGGATCAACCAGGTCAAGATCAACGCCGGTTGGTATCGCGACGTGATGACGCCGTTCAAGGGCGGCTTCGAAGACGGCCTGATCGAGCTGCCCCTCGACGACGACGTCTACAACGACCACCGCGCCATCAAGATGGTCGGCGGTATCGCCCAGATCGAACGCAAGGCCGAGACCGCCGGCAAGGGCGACGCGGCGGCCGGCGCCAAGAAGGGGGCCAAGCGCCACGGCGATGCCGCCATCGCCGACCTGATGGCGTGGGTGGCCAGCCGAGGCCCGGTCATGGAATACGGCTATGAAAGCGGCGCCGAGGCCGAGAACCGTGATCCGTCGCACCCTCCCGACGATGACGACGATGACCAGGGCGTCGGCGGTGGTTTGCGATTCGGCAAGGGAGCGTGGTGATGGGATTGTTCGACAAGGTGAGCGCCCTTTTGGCGAAGCCGGCCGCCCCTGAGAAAGTCGATCCGACCTTCGATCGCCAGCCCGAGGCGGCGGCTCCCGATCCGGAGCTGCTGCGCGAAGAGCTGACCGCGCCGACGGTGACCGGCCTGCGCCAGAATATCACCGGCCACCCCGAGGAGGGCCTGGGGCCGCGCGAGCTGGCCGGCCTGTTGCGCGAGGCTGAGATGGGAAACCTGATCCCGGCGATGTGGCTGGCCGAGGCGATGGAGGAGAAGAACCTCCATTACCGCGCGGTGCTGGGCACCCGCAAACTGCAGGTGTCGGCGCTGCCCATCCAGGTGACGGCGGCCAGCGAGGCGGCGATCGACGTCAAGGCGGCCGATTTGGTGCGGGACGTGCTGGAGGGGCCGATGGTGCGCGGCGCCCTGTTCGACATCCTCGACGCCGTCGGCAAAGGATACTCGGTGTCGGAGCTGATCTGGGATCTACAGGGGCGCGAATGGCGGCCCCAGCGGATCGAGTGGCGGATGCCGCAATGGTTCTTGTTTGACCGGGTCGACGGCAAGACGCTGCTGATGCGCGGTGGTCCGGGCGACGGCGCCGGTTCCTTCCAGGCGGCGCCGGCCGAGCTTGATCACGGAAATTTCGGCACCCCCTTGGCCCCCTACAAGTTCATCACCCACATCCATCGCTCCAAGTCTGGGCTGCCGATCCGCGGCGGCCTGATGCGCCCGGCCAGCTGGGCCTACATGTTCCAGAACTTCTCGGCCAAGGCCTGGGCGATCTTCCTCGAAGTCTATGGCCACCCCTTAAGGGTGGGCAAATATGAGAACGGCGCGTCGAGGGAAGACAAGGCCATCTTGCTGCGCGCCGTCCGCCAGATCGCCGCCGACGCCGCCGCCATCATGCCCGCAGGCATGGAGATAGAGTTCATTGAGGCCCAGGCCGCCACCGGCGCCTCGCCGCATATGGCCAACCTTGATTGGTGGAACAACCAGATCTCCAAACTGGTGCTGGGACAAACCGGCACCACCGACACCGCCGCCTATGCCGGCACCGCGAACGCCCATGAGCACGTCCGCGACGACATCCGCGACGACGATGCCGCCCAGCTGGCCGCCACGCTGTCGCGCGACCTGGTCAAGCCGCTGGTCGATCTCAACCTCGGGCCCCAGCCGCGCTATCCATCCGTGCGCGTCGGGCTTGAGGAATCGGTGGACCTCACCGCCCTGATGGGCAATCTCAAAACCTTCGTCTCGATGGGCGGCACGGTGCCCGAACCCTGGTTGGCCGGCAAGCTGGGGGTCCCGGCGCCGGAGCCGGGTGAGGCCGTGCTGACGGCGCCGGCGGCACCGCCGGCGCCCGGGGCAGCCGGCGAGGATGACGAGGGAATCGACGCTCCCGACCTGGCGCCGCCGCCGTTGCCCAAGGGCGGCAAGCTGGCGGTCCAATCGCAGCTGCCCCAGAGCGCGGCGCCGGTGACCGACGCCATCGACGGCTTGCAGGATGACCAGCTGGCCGACTGGCACCCGCTGGTCAAGCCGCTGATCGATCCGGTGCAGGCGCTGATGGACGAGTGCGACACTCTCGAAGAGTTCCAGGCCCGGCTGCCGGAGCTGCTGGCCAAACAGGACCCCGCCAAGCTGGCCAAGTCGCTCGCCGAATCGGCCTTCGCCACCCGCCTGGCCGGCCTGACCGGGGCGAAGGTCAGCGATGCCGGTTGAGCTCAAGGCGCTCCCCCCCGAAGAAGCCATCGCCTATTTCAAGTCCAAGGGCTACACCCTATCGCCGACCTTCGATTGGCGCGACCTGTGGCAGAAGGACCATGCCGCGCAATTCACCGTGGCCAAGTCGGCCGGGTTCGACGTGCTGGCCGACATCCATGGCGCCGTGCTGGCGGCGCTGGAAGGTGGCACCACCTTCACCGAGTTCAAGCGCACCCTGATCCCGACGCTGATGGACAAGGGCTGGTGGGGCCGGGCGCCGGCGCCGGATGCCCAGACCGGGGAATCACCCGTCTCCCAACTGGGCTCGCCCCGGCGCCTTAAAACCATCTTCGACGTCAATTTGCGCATGAGCTACGCGGCGGGGAAGTGGGCCCAGGCCGAGCGGACCAAAGCCACCCATCCCTTCACCGAGTACTCGGCGATCATGGACGACCACACCCGGCCCGAGCACAAGGCCTGGAACGGCACCGTGGTCCACATGGACGATCCCTGGTTGGATACCCACACGCCGCCTTGCGGCTGGAACTGCCGCTGCACGCTGCGGCAACTTAGCCAGGCCGACCTCGACGACGAAGGTCTGACAGTGTCCAAGCCGGCGCCGGCGGAAACCGTCGCCTACACCAACGACCGCACCGGCGAGGTCACCGAGGTGCCCAAGGGCATCGACCCCGGCTTCGGTTATAACCCGGGCCGGGTCGCCGTCGATCTCCACGCCGCCCGGGTCGCCGCCGCGAAATGGGTGTCGGCGCCGCCGGCGCTGGCCGCCGCCGCCCAGGCCGAGAGCGTCAAGTTCATGCTCGGCGCCTTGACCAAGGATTTCGGCGAGTGGGTGGCCAAGATCGAGTCGACCGGCCACACCATCGGCGACCGCCGGGTGATCGGGGCGCTGTCGCAAGAGGTGCTCGATTTCCTGGCCGTCAAGGGCGCCTCGCCGACCAGCGGCGCGATCACGGTGCAGGACAACGCCATCGCCCATTTCCGCAGCGACCGCCATGTGTTGGGCGCGCTGACCCATGACGGCACCGAGCGCCGGCCGGCGGTGGCGCCGCCGCTGGCCGATCTGATGCGGCTGCCCGAGCTGCTGGCCAAGCCGGAGCGGGTGCTGTGGGACAAACAGCGGCAGAACCTGCTGTACGTCTTCAGCCCATCCAACGCCGACCCACGCGCCGGCAAGATTGTGCTGGAGATCAACTGGAGCCCGAAGAGGCATGGGCCACTGTTCACCAACGCCGTTGTTCACAACAGCCTGGTCAGCGAGGTCGATCTG
>Ga0316222_1003760_pt1 | contig 14585 bp, 11 predicted proteins | sample TBH18011metaG_FD_206008 | JGI IMG/M metagenome (GOLD analysis project Ga0316222, IMG submission 206008) | Freshwater microbial communities from Trout Bog Lake, Wisconsin, USA - TBH18011 | ecosystem: Environmental > Aquatic > Freshwater > Lake > Hypolimnion/Profundal zone | place: USA: Wisconsin...
AGAATTATGCGCAACTGTATACCCTCGATATTACAGATTATAAAAGATGGGCGCGGGGACTGAAAAAGGCGGGCTATGCCACCAATCCGGATTATGCGACAATATTGATCGGCATTATCCAAAAATACAACCTCGATCAGTACGACAGCAACAATGGCGTTGCGAAACCTTATAAGGCTTTCCCTGATACCACACTCACAAAAACCGACCCGGATAGCGTACAGCGGCCAAGCCGGGATACAACTACAACACTAAACAATGGCAGCAATACCTACACTGTAAAGCAGGGCGATACACTATATAACATTTCTAAACGTTTTGGCTTAACAGTCGACGATCTGAAAGCGCTGAATAATTTGTCCGATAATACCATAAAAATTGGCCAAATACTTAATGTTGCTAAACAGTAGTGTTAAATGTTGTTAATTTGTATGCCCCAAAACTGGCTTTAGCTTAGTTTTGTATTTAAGAATGAGAATTAGAGCACTGCTTTTCTGTTTTTTTTTAATAACGCTGAAAGGTTTTTCACAGGACAAAACTGTTTCGGGTTTGGTATTTGATAAGGAAAGCAAAGCCAGGCTTGCCAGCGTAAATATCCACGACATCACTACAGGCATAGCCGTTTACGATAACCTGAAAGGCGAATTTACTATTAACGCCAGCACCGGCGACCGCCTGGTTTTAACCCGCCAGGATTATCGCCCGGATACTGTTACGATACAAAACAATGGCGCTTTAGCTATTTATATTGAACGCAAGGCCATTCAACTCAAATTGGTTACTGTGCACGATTCCCTGCAAACCCCGCAACAAAGGCTGGCTGCTACCAAACGGGAATATTCAAAAGCATATGGCTCATTGGCTTATGGCGATTTTTTAACGAGCCCCGCAAGTGGTGGCGCTGGCTTAAGTATTGATGCACTGTACAATGCTTTTAGCGCCGAAGGACGCGGTGCAAGCCGTTTGCGGGAGTTCATCCAGCACGACTACGAGCAGAATGTGATCGATTACCGGTTTAACCGCACATTTGTTGGCAATATTACCGGCCTTAAAGACGATAGGCTAACTAACTTTATGTTCAGGTTCAGGCCGGGGTATTATACCACAACCACCCTGAACGATTACGAATTTATTTCGATGATTTTTAATAACCTCAGAAGGTTCCGCCGTAACCAGAGGACATATTCCCTGCCACCCCTCGTTGTGAAATAGTTTTGGTGAGAGGTGAGTAGTGAGCAGTGAGTAAGCCCTTGCCCATTCACAACTCACTACCTCATCATCAAAACTGCTGCATATAACTCAGTTTCAAAATAACATGGTCCTGGGTTTGGGTTTGTATCACCATATTGTTCATTACGCTGTTAACCCCCCGGTTGTAAATGAGGTAAACATACGAAAGCGGCAAAAACTCCCAGGAGAGCCGGAGGTTGTAATTATCAGCGCTGTTGAGCGAATTTTTTTGAAAGAGCCCGGTAAGTTGTAAGCGCGGATTTAATGAAAAACGCCCCTGTAAAATATAAAGGTTTACCGTGGTGGTTGTGTTTTGTTCCCCTACACCTTCAAAATGATTTATGCTATACTCGCCTGTAAAGGAAATATAAGGAATAGGGGCAAATTGTAATTTAAAATCGCCGGAGTTAAGGTGGCCATTAAAATAAGAGCCGGTTTGGAAAATGCCCGCAACGTTAACAACTTTTGAAGGATCGGTAGTGAAATAAAACAAATGCTGAAAATAGCTGTAATCACCCGGCGCAATGCTAACGCCCAGGGGTTGAAAAACTGATGTTAAATGCTGGCGAATGGGCTCAACACCATACCCAAAATAGGCCCCGCTTTTAAAATTAAGCCATACCGGAAAAACCGGCAGGTCCATCTCAGCAAATTTTCCGGTAGATGCAGTATAATACAATTCGGGAAGTATCCCCGGTTCAAAAGCGAGCAGCAAACTCTTAAACGGCAACAGGCTGCCCCGGTAATAAAAATTCATGCCGGGCGTAGTACCGATCACATCCGAGCGCGACACAAAGCCCATCTGCGGGTCGAAGTTTTTGGCGATTACGGATTCCGTCCACCAGATCTTATAATGGTTAGTAGAATTGTAATACTGCATAACACCGCCAAAACCCTGTTTACCGGTATTGGTGGTGTAAGATTGGGTAAGAATGGTATTGATTGATTGCGATTGCCCGAGGCGAAAAAAGCCGTCGGCTGTAGTTTCGAAGTTGGAGGCCCCTGGCTGGTTTTTCACACTAAATAGTGCGCCAACGCGATTTTGGTCGCCAAAGTTCTCCGACACCCGGCCCACAAAAAAATTGGTGCCTGGCGCATCGTTGTAGTTCCCCTGCCTTATTGCGATGGCGCCATAGTTTAGATGTGATGAGCGATACACAAAGCGACCACCCGCCACTATCGGGATAGGGTTCCCGCTGGTATCCAGCCCTATGTTACGACTAAAAAAGGGCTGATACCGCATGGAGCCTCCCGAGCCATCGGCAGCCTGGTTTACATTTACCCCGAAAAGGGAGGCATTTTCCAGAAAAAACTGCCGCTTTTCGGGAAAGAAAACGGAGAACCGGGTAATATTATTTACCTGTACATCGGCATCGGCCTGGGCAAAATCGGTATGTGCGGTTAAATCAAGAACTGTGTTGGGGTTGATGGCCCATTTTAAATCGCCGCCGATTTTGGCACTGGTGCTTTTGGCTATCTGCGTGGGTCCAAAGTTTTGGTAATGGTCGTAGGATGTTAAAAAGTAGGGTACGGCCTGGATATTGGTTGTCGGTGGGGGTGGCTGCAGATTGGTTAACACACCGGCATAATTCATATTGGTAGCACTCAGCACCCGCGGAAATGGCGAAAACGCGCTGATCTCGTTGGTAAGGCGCCGGTTGCGGTAAATATTAAAGCCCCAGCTTTGGATAGAATCGGCAGTTTTAGGGTAACGGAGGGTTTTCCATGGGATGGCAATTTCAGCAACCCATCCTGAATCTGTCCGGCTGGTGCGTACCCGCCAGAGACCGTCCCAGTCTACATCATAATAAAGGTCGTCAAATGATAACAAGTCGCGCTGCACCCCGTAGGCATTTGTGGCAAATACCATGGCGTTCCGCTTATCATTAAAAGCATCAAACGAGAGGCTTACCAGATCGTGCCTGGTATAGTCGAAATCGCGGATCAGGTCAGTAGCCATAATGGCTTTTTTACCCAGAGGGTCCTTGCATATCACACCGAAGTACAGGTATTTCTGGTTGTACAAAGCCATTACCCGCGTATCATAATTGGGGGCCTTGCCCTGGTAAGGTTCAATTTGTATAAAAGTGGATGACAGGGCGGCAAGTTTCCATTCAGGTTCATTAAGCAGCCCATCTACATTGATGGAAGTGGTAATCTTAACCGCTTTTAACTGTTTCCTTACCGAATCCGGTTTAAAAAAATCAGCATCCTGGGCCCATGTATAAGACGAAATAAACAACAAAAGCAGGAAAAGTAACTTTTTAATCATAGGAAACAGGAAGTTAAAGGGGGCCTAAATATATAAAAAAAACGTGAAGGCAGGGACGTGCTGTGTGCTGCTCATGGGAATCGCTTTTTAAATTTAATTGCAGCTACCCTCTTTCCGCCGCAGGCGAAGAGAGGGTGGTCGAGCAAAGCGATGACCGGGTGAGTCAAACCCGGCGGACATTGGCGCCAATGCATCTGCGGTAATGTCCGCCGGCTTGACTCACCCTCCCGATAGTATCGGGACTGCGCTGCTCGACCCTCTTCCGCTTCGCGGGAAAGAGGATGGAAAAAATTCATTATAATTTAGCACCCAAAACCATTTTAAAAGCGATTGCCTGGTATGCTGCTGTATTGCCAAAACAAGGTAAAAGCCTTGCTTTACAATTAGGTTAGTCTAACCAACATGAATTTCTTATTTTTGCCGTTCTTATTGATACCATGAGCGAAGAAAGATCATTAAATTTTTTAGAAGAAATAGTTGAAGAAGATATTGCTGCCGGCAAAAACAATGGCAGGGTACTTACCCGTTTTCCGCCCGAGCCGAATGGTTACCTGCATATCGGCCACGCTAAATCCATTTGTTTAAATTTCGGATTGGCGCTGAAATATGGCGGTAAAACCAATCTTCGCTTTGATGACACCAATCCCACCAAGGAAGATATTGAATATGTCGACAGCATAAAGGAAGACGTAAAATGGCTGGGCTTTGAATGGGCCAACGAATTTTATGCTTCGGATTATTTCGACAAGTTATATGATTTTGCAGTTATCCTGATAAAAAAAGAACTGGCTTATGTGGATGACAGCAGTGCCGAAGAAATAGCCGCCCAAAAAGGCACGCCTACCATACCAGGCACGGCAAATGAATACCGTAGCCGCAGCGTGGAAGAAAACCTGCAGCTTTTTGCTGATATGAAAGCCGGCAAATACCCCGATGGCGCCAAAGTATTGCGGGCAAAATTAGATCTGTCTGCACCCAATATGCACCTGCGCGATCCCCTGATGTACCGGATAAAACATACGGCCCATCATCGTACCGGCGATGCCTGGTGCATTTACCCGATGTATGATTTTGCACACGGGCAATCAGATGCCATAGAGGAGATCACGCACTCTATTTGCACATTGGAGTTTATCCCACATCGCGATCTGTACAATTGGTTTATCGAGAAGCTGGAGATCTTCCCGTCAAAACAATATGAGTTTGCCAGGTTAAATCTTAACTATACGGTAATGAGCAAGCGCAAGCTGCTGCAGCTGGTTGAGGAAGGTCATGTGGAAGACTGGGACGATCCGCGGATGCCAACCATCAGCGGTTTGCGTCGCAGAGGTTATACACCTGCTTCTATCCGTGATTTTTGTGAACGTATCGGTGTGGCCAAGCGAGAAAACATGATCGATGTGAGCCTGCTGGAGTTCTGCATCCGCGAGGACCTGAACAAAACCGCCTGGCGTCGCATGGCTGTGCTTGATCCTATAAAAATGGTCATTACCAATTATCCGGAAGAGCAAACAGAAAGCATGTTCAGCGAGAACAACCCCGAGGTTGAAGGCGGCGAAGGCGGCAGGGATATTCCTTTTAGCCGCGAACTTTGGATAGAACGCGAAGATTTTATGGAAGAACCGCCCAAAAAGTTTTTCCGCCTGGGTGTAGGGTTATCTGTAAGGCTCAAAAGCGCCTATATTGTAACCTGCAATAGTTTTGTAAAGGATGCTGATGGAAATATCACCGAGATCTATTGCACTTATCTGCCTGAGAGTAAATCAGGCCATGATACCAGCGAACTGAAAGTAAAAGGGACCATCCATTGGGTGAGCGTACAACACGCCCAAACGGCCGAAGTGCGCCTGTACGACCGCCTTTTCCAGGTGGAAGACCCCAGCAACGAGGACAACGACTTTAAAGAATATTTAAACCCCAACAGCTTACAAATATTGCCGAACGCCTATATCGAAAAAGATTTGGCAACGGCTGTCACCGGCAAAGGGTACCAGTTTATCCGCAAAGGGTATTTTACACTGGATAAACATTCAACAACTGATAAGCTTGTTTTTAACCGCACGGTTACTTTAAAAGATGGGTGGGTGAAGAAGTAGTTGGCAGTTGTAAGCGGGCAGTTTGTACCTTAAAAAGGATGAAGCTTTCAGCAATGAAATAAGGATTGAAGGTTGGATTACTGCCAAAAACCACATAAACGACAAAGGGCTTCACCTCTAAAAAACGAGCGGTGCAGCCCTTTGTCGTATAATAAAAAGCCAATCCGTTAAATCAGAGTTTCAGATCGCCCCATCCTTCGCGGTAGCTACGGCGGATAAACTGGTTGGCCGGTTCGTAGTTGGTTACTCGCATGTTTGCACCGTCCCATTTTAAATCAACATATCGGCCACTGAATTTATAGCCTTCCATATTGCCGTAAACAGGGTCATTGCGTTTTATCTTTTCCTGTATATTAAAGCTCCGCAGCAGCAGGTTACCTAACAGTACAGTTTCGGTAAGCGGCCCCGCGTAGCCTTCAAATGGAGAATCAACCTCCATTTTACCATAACCGGCAATGGCTGCGTCAACCCATTGCCACCAGTGTCCGTCCATTCCACCCTGGATGCGGGGATACTTTTCGGGAACGTTAACATCCTTATTCAATGCCAAAGGCAATAACCTCGGGTGACTGCCACCCCATCCGCAGGAGACTTTCCCCTTGGTGCCGATAAACAGGGTACAGCCCTCAAAATCGTTTTCGGACGGGATATCGCCAAGCGCCAGATTCATGTTTACATCCGGGTCGAGTTCTGCAATGCGCTCCGGGGTTATGCCACCGTCCATCCAGTGCAGGTCAAGGTCCTTTCCGTTTTGTTGTTCGAATTTAAACTTGATGGAACTGGAAACCGGGCCGCTCTCCGGGTAAATGCCTTCTTTAAAAATACCGTTGTAAACAGTACTCGCACTGCCCGATATATCGGTAGGGTAACCAAGCCCAAGCAATTTAAACGGTGGCCCCATTATATGGCAGCCCATATCGCCAAGCGCACCGGTGCCAAATTGCCACCAACCACGCCAGTTAAAGGGCACCAGGTTATCAATATAATCAACGTATGGTGCTGTGCCGAGCCAAAGGTCCCACTTAAGTTCTTTTGGTACCGGCGGCTTTACCGATGGCCATTGAATACCCTGCGGCCAAACAGGGCGGTCAGTCCAACAATACACTTTTTCAATATCGCCTATCAGGCCAGCCTCAAACCATTCGCGCATGGTGCGCATGCCGTCGCAGGATGCACCCTGGTCGCCCATCTGGGTAACCACCTGGTATTTTTTTGCGGCTTCGGTTAATACCCGGGCCTCGTAAATATCATGCGTTAGGGGCTTTTGCAGATATAAATGCTTTTTTAGCTGCATGGCACTATGTCCAACAATCGCGTGGTTATGATCGGGGATGGCTACCGTAACAGCATCGAAATTCTTGTTCTCTTTTTCGAACATTTCGCGCCAGTCGTGATAAAACTTCGCCTTGGGGAATTCCTTCAGGCGCTGCATCCCCGGGCGTTCATCCACATCGCATAAAAAGGCGATCTCCGCATTTTTTTTAGGGGCAGTGGCAAAATGGTGAATATCATTTTCGGCCTCGCCGCCTGTGCCTACCGCCGCAATATACAGCTTATCGCTTGGCGGGGTATAACCCTTGCCGCCCAGCACAAAACGGGGCACAATATAAAATCCGGCTGTGGCGATGGCTGTTTTTTTGATAAACTCGCCCCGGCTGATACCGGTTTTACCGGTGGTGTTCTTATTTTCTTCCATGGGGCCTATTTTACTTTGAGTGGTCTTACTTCAACAGTTTTAAAGAAAACTATATCATTATCGCCATGGTTCTGCAATCCGATATAGCCGTAATTAGGGCGCAGGCCGCGGAATGGTTCATAATCAAATTTACGTTCGGGGGTAGGATCACCTTCGGTATAGTCGGTCACCAGTTGCCCGTTAACGTAAACAATAGTGCGTGGACCATCAAGTGTAATTTCCATCACATTCCATTGCGGACCGGGCCTGCCGGGTTTTGAATGTGGTTTTGATATTGAATACAGTGCCCCTGTAATATGGTATTCATCCTCGCCTGATGTTTCAGGATGGTTGTCGATCTGCACCTCGTACCCGTAATATACCGGCATCCAGGCTTCGCGGGGCTCAATGGGTATGCGGATAAAAAAGCCAGAGTTGCTGTTTTCTTTCTCCATCTTGTAAACAACCCGGATCACACAATCACCAAATTTTTCTTTGGTCCAGTAGCAAAGGCCCATACCGCCATGACTGCCGGTTAACCCATTTTCAACGTACCTGCTACCGGGGCCAACCTGTTTCCAGCCCTCAAGATCTTTGCCATTGAAAAGCTGCCTCCAGCCGCTGTCCGCGACAAGAATTTGGTGGTTTTTCCAATGACGCGGAGATTTGTGTACCGGTGGATGGGTTGCGGCGGCGGCAAAAATAACTCCTAAAAAAAAGGAAAATACAGTTAAGCAACAGCCTTTCAGTGTCAGTTCTTTATTCATCTTCGTAAATTTAGATTTGAGAAATGCTTTTTGAGGTTTGCGATTGAGTTCTGATATTAATCCGGAAACTCTTCTGCATCTCATCCGCAAACCTCGTGGGTTTATAATAGTTGTCTAAAAGTAGGGATATTTACTATACATAGCAAAAACGAATTACTGTGATTTTATTTATCTTGCAGGACTAAAAAACCTGATCTATGAAACCTGATTTGCTTTTAATAGCCGGCCTTTTTATCTTTTCAACGCTATCTGCCTCGGGGCATGCACCGATGGGCGTGAAAAAGAGCTACCTGCCTATTGATTCATTAACCAAAAAGGAACTGATCAGCGCCCTGAACGGCTTTCTCATTCAAAAGGAAAAACCTATCGAACAAAATCAATATGTTTTAAAAGAAGACAGGTTAGAAATGTCGGCTTTGGTTGATGAGATGAAAGGGATGGATAAAAATAAAAAGCTAAAAGACGATAATTTCTACAGGGCCAACCTTACCAATATTGTTGATTTAAACGATAATACCTTTTTGGTACAGGTATCGTACCTGGGCATCAGCGAAAAGTTACCTGTTTTACGGGCAAGTTTTAAGCTGCTGGCCAAAAAAGTTGATACCCTGTTTTACTTTTTTTCTCCTTTGAAACAAAACACAAGGACATGGAAAACCAGGAAGTTGAGCAATATCACCTATCATTTTAAAGATACCCTTGACGAGGCAAATGCCAAACTTTTCCTTAAAACAGTAAATTCTTATGATAAGCGGCTGAACACACCGGTTACACCTTTTGATTTTTATTTCTGTGATAACTTTCCCGAAGCGCTGCAGGCTTTGGGGGTTGAATATAAATCCGATTACAGGGGCGTTAAGTACAACGATATTTCATCGCATGAAAATAATAGTAATCTCGAAATAAACGGCGGATATAACGGCACGATTCTCTTTGATCCGCATGACTTATGGCATGACCGGCTGCACAGGGTAGTATCGCTTGAAGTAATTAACCGGCCGGTTGACGAAGGCTGCGCATACCTGTATGGCGGTAGCTGGGGATACAGCTGGGCCGAAGTGCTGGCCTTGTTTAAAAAATATGCCGTGGATCATCCCCACGCTGATTGGATGAACCTTTATATAAAAAATGAAAAAGTTGCCGGGAGCAATAAACCCGAATATATTGCCTACGCCATCAATGCGCTTATTGTTCAAAAACTTGAAAAAGAAAAGGGTTTTGCGCCCGTATTAGCATTAATAAGCTGCGGCAAGCGGGAACCGGGGGATGAAAACTATTTTAAGACCCTCGAAAAGGTAAGTGGTATTACCAAAGCCGGGTTTAACGACGCGGTTTGGGGATTGATCAGGGAAGCGAATTGAGTTAGGACAACCATTGACTCTTACAAAAAGAAGAGCCGAAAGCAGCACCAACAATTACGGGAAATTTGCAATATAAAAAACAGGCAGGGACATTTGTCCTGGGCTCAAAAAAGTATAAATAGAAGATTTCTGCTTATTTAAGTATCGCGAATACAGCTTTTAATGCGATGCCAACGCCAATGATCAACAGGATATTAGCAACGATAGAACTGTAACGAAAATCGGCAAAACGCAGATAAACACCGGTTATTCCTATAACTATGGCAACTACTATTAATAAATAGTGACTTTCTGAATTGGCTTCTTCCGTTTGGTTCATTTTGTATGATTTTATTTATTGCACAGCAAAAATATAAATGTTTACTGAATTGTTAAAATTTAATTCATCAACCTGAATATTTGGCTGGGTGAATAGTTTCATCTCATGCAAGTCTATTCACCCATAAACCAATTAACCCTTAACCGGCACTCTAATTTTATAACGTCTGAAGATGAGCCATGCTCCAAGCCCCGCCAATATAAACACCCAAAGATTGGCTATGCCGATAACAACATCAACAAATACCTCCCAACCGTTTTCAATTGCCATACCGAGACGTTTTAAAAATGACTGATTATAAGCCGAAGGGTCGTCATTCGCGATGATCTCTTTATTAATGGTATTACTTTGGTAAAAACTCAGGGTCACAATACTGTTTTTAACAGCATCATCAATCTGGCGATTGCCGATCTGCTGGTCAACCATATCGTCTTTTAGATTCAAAACAGCCTCTGGTTTTTTTATGATCACCTTACCTTGTTTTTGCTGGCCGACCAATTCGGTGCGGTTCTTTAGCTTTAGCTGCGCGGAAAGATAATCCAGCGATTTATCAGTAATGTCCATATTGCGGTCATTAACATAAACACCCATGTGGGCAACCTGGTTCATAAACACCTCCAGTCTGGCAGAAGGAATCTTTATCGTCATCTCGGCGTTTGTGTTAAAGGACGTGACGCGCATAAGGGAATCATCGCTGATGCGGATGTCAAGACTTCGCGCTTCCGCTGACCCCATCTGGTGGTGCATGATCATGCCGCCGTAACCTGAAACCAGATCTGTTACGTTTTCGGCAGTTTGCTGTACATTTTTTACTTTAAAATGGATCCCGGCAGTTTTAACGAGTTTTGGCTGGCTGGCCGCAGATGAATCTTTTCTGACGGAATCGGCGGTGCTGCTGTTGTTAACAACCTCGTAATCGCCATTGCTTTTTCCTGAGTTCCGCACTGGGACACCCAATTTTAGAAGTCGAAGAGATTGCTTAGATATTTCTGTTCCTGATTTAGGATCAAAGTATGTTCCATCGTCTCGTTATTTAGCGGGTTAATGATTTTCATAGCATAGATAGTCTTTGCGATTTCGATAGCTTTCTCGGCGCTGATAGCTGCTTTCTTTGTTTCGAGCTGTCTTTCCAATTCTTTGAATACTTTGTAAGCTACAAAAGCAATACATATGTGAGCTTCGATTCTGTGATGTAACCTGTGATATATGGGCCGTATCCTCAAATCATGCTTTGATATACGGAACGCTTTTTCTATTCTCCACAAATGATTGTAGTTATCTATGATCTGTTCTTTGGAAAGTGTTGTATTTGTTAAATATCCCTTTAAGCCATCCCACTTTCCGTCAGCTTTAAACTTATTTTGGTCAATTGTTATTTTGACTTCTCCTTCAATTTTGAGGTATTTGTTGTATCCCCGATTATTGATATTGGCCTTGGTAAGCCTGCCTGATTTAACCTGTTTTTCCAGCTTAAGCAATCCCTTTTCCCTGTTGGCCTGATCTTTTTTATGACGGGCCATTGAATAACTTATAACCAATCTTGTTTGCTCATCCTTGCTTAATATAGCGCTCTCTCCGTTTTTAAGCTTTAAAGCCAGTATTTCCTTTTGAAGCGGATACTTCTCATTCTTTATCCTTGCACCCAGGATATACTCATACCCACCAGCCTGTAATTCGGTTATGTTTTCATTGGAAAGCAGGCCGGAGTCTGCAATGACTACCATCTTTTCAAGATTATATTTCTTTTTAAAGGCATTAATAACCGGGAGCATTGTATGCCCCTCGAACTTATTGCCCTCGAAAATTTCATAAGCCAGTGGATAACCACCAACACTCACAAGCAGGCCCAAAACAATTTGCGGGTTTTGATGCCTGCCTTCTTTTGAAAACCCCGTTTTGCGTAGCTCATCAGGATCATCTATCTCAAAATACAGCGTAGTCACATCATAAAAGACAATACTTATTTTGTTGTCCAAAACCTTCAGTGTGTGCTCATAGCTGATTTGCTGAACCTTTTCTCTTTGGGTATTGTATAGTTTGTCCAAATAGCGGTACACCTTGTCCTGATCTATTTCAATCGAATGGTATTTCTTCAGATAATCAACAGTCCTGAGTTTACTTACAGGGAAACAAAGTCTGGCCAGTACCAATCTGCGAAATAAAACATCTTTAATCTGATTAAAACCTATTTGATCAAATAGCTTACCTAACAGTAATTCAGTCCCAACAACAGTAACTTGCTCAATGCCGGAAATAAACTTGTTGAAAAGCTCTTTTTGACCATGCAAATCCAGTTCAAGCTGTTCGGACTGATCCTTTATCCATTGTTTTCCCTGGTTAAAAAGGCTTTCCACTTCCAGCGAATTACCAGAACTGCCTATTGTTTTTATAACCTTGTACCTGCCGGAACTCTTGTCAATTACCTGAATGCTGATAATGCCACTTTTGTTCTTTTTCTTTCTGACATACATTTAGTTAAATATAAGACGAAAGCTATCTGGGACACCCAAAAAATAACACTTTTAATTGTAATTGACTGATTTTCAACGCTAATTTTCAAAGCCAAGGAAAAGTGCGGAACTCAGGAAAAACGCCTGAAACAAGAAGAAATACATCCCGACACAGCCTTGTTTTGGCAATTAAAGGCTGATAATTGTTTCAACCCTAAAAAATACCCAGGAATTTTTTCTTCTTTTTCCGGTGCGTTTTCTTTTTGCTGTTTAAAGGGTTTGGCTGATTTTTTGCCGGGTTAATAGCAGTATCATTAACCGGGGGATTTAGGTTTGAGGGTTTTGTTATACTTTTTGCATCAACCGGGCTTGTTTTTGAGGTACTGTCTTTAACAGTTAAAGGGAGATGACTTTTTTTTGATAAAACGTTATACCCTCCATACGTAACGGCAGCGATAAGCAACAGGATTAACCCTATGAATAGCGATTTTGGAATAAGTACTGCTGCGTTCTTAGTTTTTAGTGCCTTTTGCTGATATTCCAATAACTGCGCCTGTAATTTCTCATTTTCTGTTTTTAAAACTGTTATTATATTATCTTCCTGTTCCTGCCTGCTCGCAATGATGCTGTTAATTAGAATAGCCTCCTGTAACTCAATGCCATTACTGTACCGTTTCTCCGGAGACTTTTCGAGGCAAATTGATATCATATTCAGCAGCCATCCAGGTATTTGCATCTCTTTTTCCTGCCGGTTTTTTGACCAGTTTTCGGGTAAATGCTGTCGGCGCAAAAGATCAGGCGGTTTTGAATCCATGTGAGAAATCATGACGGCATTTCTCGCCGTTTCGCCATTATCTTTTAATGGGAAGGGAACCTGGCCGGCCAGCAATTCATACAATACCACACCGTAGCTGTAAATGTCTGTCTGGAACAGCATGCTACCTTCATTTTGTTCGGGGGCCATAAATTCAATTGCACCGGCATGACGCAAGCTGCTCCGCCGTTGTTCATCAGACATCACCGACAAACCAAAATCAAGCAATACATAATTTCCTGAGTGGATATTGAGTTTAACGTTGTTGCTTTTAATATCCCCATGTTTTACACCAACATTATGGCAATGCGCTATTGCCCCGGCCAGTTGATCGGCCAGTTTTATAGCTTCTTTTACAGTAAATATTGGGTTATTTGGCGGTTTTAGCAGCTCTTCAAGGTCGGGACCCTCTATAAACTCCATTTCAATGAATGGTAATGACCCGCTTTCGGTTATCCCTGAATTAAGGATCTTAACTACGTTTGGATTTGGTACTTCATTTACCTTCTTCAGTTTTTCTACTTCGTTCTGAAAATTACGATAATTATCATCCTCTGCGTTTTCGGCGTAAATAGGCGTGGGCAATATTTTTACAGCGCTTATAATAGGCCCCATTCTCCGGCCTTTATACACAGAACCTTGCCCGCCTGTGCGCAAAGCGCCCATGTTTTCCAGTCCATCCGCTATGGTGAAGACTCTACCCATCCTTGTTTTCTTCTGAAATATAACTAAATTCTAAAACGGCCGACTCCCCTAAAATAACCTGATCCCCCTCAACTAACCTATGGCCAATGTGTATAGAACTCAATTTAATTAAATTTTGATTTAACGCCGACCTGATTTTAATCTTATTTTGCGGTGGTATTCCCCCTTCATCTGCAAAAAGCATAAAACAGCCATTTTCATTATTCCATTCAATATGCGCATGCTGACGGCTGATAAATTTATTGCTTTCATGGCTGCTGTCTGCATTGAATGCGATATGGTTCAGCCTGAAAAATCCATCCTTTACCTGTGCTCTTTTTTCCCGTCCGATATTAATTATTCCTTCAGCAGAAGTTATCATATATTCCTGCTTCTCTGCTTCGCCATTCAATACCCTTATGTATCCTGACCCTGATTTTGGTATTGAGTGATCCTTTGTTCTTATAAAGATAGCAACATTAAGCGAATCAACTTTAATTGCTTCCTGCGGATATTCATCCCCGAAACTGATTTCTAATTCCCAATTTTCCGGAAGGTCTACTGCATAATCATTGGCAATTTTTTGTATTTCATGTTTAAACCTGTCTTTTTCATCCATGTAGACGGCTGCTTCATAAATGTATTTTTCGCCAGGATTACTGCATATAAAAATATTGATGCCCTTTATATTACGGCCTTCTCCACCTTCCGCTTTTTGCAATTCTTCTTTAATGAAACGCAGCAATGCATCCCGGATCACCTTTACATCCACAGGGCCTTTATTTTCATTTTTTTTAAACAGATTAAACATATGACATTTAATTATTTGAAATAATTATTGGTTTTCCATTTCGCCGGTATCACTAGCCGCTTGTACAATGTTTTTTATGTAGCCCTTTTTTAATAAGACAGGTATT